>Ga0196965_1000348_pt1 | contig 30319 bp, 31 predicted proteins | sample S1_20metaG_FD_148668 | JGI IMG/M metagenome (GOLD analysis project Ga0196965, IMG submission 148668) | Soil microbial communities from Anza Borrego desert, Southern California, United States - S1_20 | ecosystem: Environmental > Terrestrial > Soil > Desert | place: USA: California | collected...
ATCACTCACGCGGCATTGCTGGATCAGGCTTTCGCCCATTGTCCAATATTCCCCACTGCTGCCTCCCGTAGGAGTCTGGGCCGTGTCTCAGTCCCAGTGTGGCTGATCATCCTCTCAGACCAGCTAAGGATCGTCGCCTTGGTGAGCTTTTACCTCACCAACAAGCTAATCCTACGCGGGCTCATCCCTAGGCGATAAATCTTTGGACTTACGTCATTATCCGGTATTAGCTCAAGTTTCCCTGAGTTATTCCGAACCTAAGGGCAGATTCCCACGCGTTACGCACCCGTGCGCCACTAAGCCCGAAGGCTTCGTTCGACTTGCATGTGTTAGGCATGCCGCCAGCGTTCGTTCTGAGCCAGAATCAAACTCTCAAGTTTATGTCCGACAACCGCTCCGGGCGAACCCGAAATGGAGGCCGGCATCTCTGGGAGCCGTTCCTGCACATCACATATACTGTGGATATGTAACGAGACATGTAGAGCCGATCCTGCGAAGCAAGCTTCACAGGAACGACCCATGGAACGGCTTGAATTTACCGATCGAACGACACCCAGAGGCTGTCGCTGACCGGGGCCGCCGCCCACATGTCCCTTCATCTAAACCGACAATGTCAAAGAGCCGACGCGTTTCCTTCCCCATGAAGGGGCAACCGGGTTACCGATCGTTAAGAGACGCAAGCGGGGCTCGGCACAAACCAGTGCCCCGCCGGTGAGGGCCATATATGGACGACTTTCGCCGCCGTCAATGGCTTTTTTTCGCGAAATTCCGCCGAATGTGGACGCCGTCGGCGGCCGCACCGCGCGGGGCCTCGCGAGCCGTGAAGCGCGGCTGAAGCCGCGCCCGATCCGGCACCCGATGGACTGCCTTGCCGCCTCTCGGACCCTCGTTCCCCGATTTTCAAAGAGTGGCCCGGAACCGCCAAGGCCGAAGCCCCTGCGATCCCGAACTTGACCCAAGATAAGCGGCGCGTGCCGGCCTTCAAGGGCGGCTTGCGAAATTTCCCAGCTTTTTCCGGCGTCTGAGGGGACAGTTACTTTCAGTCGCGACGGCGTCGGTTCGCATCGGCGGCGCGTGAAAGTAACTGTCCCTAGACTCTGCCGTGCCTAAGGGGAGCTTAACGCCTTTGGGCTAACGGTCCCTCGCTGGAGCGCGTGAAAAGGGAGCATTTGGCGAAGGTGGGCGCAGGGCTGAACATCGATCCGGAGCGCGTGGCGCCGTCGCCTCCGCTCGGCGAGCGGGTGAAGAAGGCCGTCATCTGGCGTTCGGGAAGCCAGATCGCGGCGCAGATCCTGACCTGGGCTTCGACCTTCCTGGTCATCCGGCTGCTCGATCCCAGCGATTACGGCCTGTTCGCCATGACCCAGGTGATCCTGGTGCTCCTCAACCTGATGAGCGGCTGGGGATTCGCCGGCGCGCTGATCCAGCGCAAGCATATCGACCGCGAGCAGATCCGCCAGGTGTTCGGCCTGCTGATCCTGCTCAACACCACCCTCGCGGCGATCCAGTTCGCCGCGGCGCCGCTCGCCGCCGCTTACTACCGGCAGCCGATCGTCGGCACGATGCTCCAGGTCCAGGCCCTGCTCTACCTCTCGACGCCGTTCATCGCGCTGCCGAGCACCCTCCTGCAGCGCGAGCTCGAGTTCCGGCGGCAGGCGCTGGTCAACCTCGCCTCCGCCGCGGCGGGCGCCTGCACCGCCCTTGCCTGCGCCTATGGCGGATGGGGCGTCTGGACGCTGGTCGCGGCGGCGCTCGCATTGTTCTGGACGCGGGCGATCGGGATGACGATCGCGGCGCGCTCTTTGGTCTGGCCAAGCTTCCGCTTCAAGGGCGCGGGGCCGCTGATCCGCTACGGCAGCGCGATGGTCGCGATCCAGTTCCTGTGGTTCATCCAGAGCCAGGCCGACGTGTTCATCGGCGCGCGCCTGCTCTCCGCGCACGAGCTCGGCCTCTACACAACCTCCTTGTTCCTGACCCAGATCCTCGCGGCCAAGTTCGTGCCGCCGCTGAACGACGTCGCCTTCGCCGCTTATGCGCGCATGCAGGACCAGCGGGAGGCGTTGGGCGGCGCGTTCCTCAAGGCGGTGCGGCTGATCATGCTGATCGCGCTCCCTTTCTATTTCGGCCTTGCGGTGGCCGCCGAGCCTTTGGTGCTGACCGTGCTCGGCGCAAAATGGGCGGAGGCGGCGCCGATCGTGCCGGTGCTGGCCTTGGCGATGCCGTTCATGACCCTCCAGATCCTGTTCGCGCCCGCGACCAACGCGATCGGCAGGCAGGGCGTCACCTTGCGGGTCGGCCTCGCCGGGGCGGCGATCATGCCGGCCGCCTTCCTGATCGGCCTCTCCTGGGGGATGGAAGGCCTGTCCTGGGCGTGGCTCGGGGGCATGGCCGTGCTGTGCGCCGCGACGATCGCGATGTCGCTCCCGGCGATCGGAGTCTCCGCGGCTGCGGTGGCCGGCGCCGTCGCGCCGGGCCTGGCGGCCGCCGCGGCGATGGCGATCCTCGTCGCCGGGCTCGATACCCTGCTGCTGGCGCTGCCGCCGGCGCCGCGGCTGCTGCTGCTCGCCGGCTTCGGCGCGGCGAGCTATGCGGCGCTTCTGTTCGCGTTCGCGCGGCCGGTGGTCGACGACGCGCTCGCGCTCGTGCGGATGCGGCGGCCCCGCGCTCAGGCCATCTGAATATAGTCGCGCAGGGCCGCGGCTTCCTCCTCGATCCGGTCCATCCGGTATTTGACCAGGTCGCCGATCGACACCATGCCGACCAGCCGGCTGCCCTCGATGACCGGTAGGTGGCGGATGCGGCGCTCGGTCATCAGCGACAGGCCCGCGAGCACGGGCATCGACGGCTCGGCGGTGATGGTCGGCGAGGTCATCACGCGCTCGACCGGCCAGTCGAGGATCGCGGCGCCGTCCCGCCTCAGGCAGTAGATGACGTCGCGCTCCGACATGATGCCGACGACCCGTCCCTCCTTCATCACCGGCAGCGCGCCGATGCGGCGCTCGGCGAGCAGACCGACCGCCTCCCGCAGCAGAGTGTCGCACTCGACGGTGACGACCTCGGCGCCCTTGGTGCGGAGGATGGCTTCGATGTTCATGCCGCGGCTCCCTGTCTGCCGACTCGGCGGCGATGATCCCATTAAGCGGCGCGGATTGGAAGCCGCGCGCCTTGATGCGCGGCCGCGGGGCCGCCACATGGGCGCCATGGCCAGACACGATTCCCTGCCGCGGCACCGGTCGAGATCCTCATGACGGCGGGCGACAAGCGCGAGCCGATCCTCCGCGTGGTGCCGCGGCCCGGCGACATCAATTCGAACGGCCACATCTTCGGCGGCTGGGTCCTCAGCCAGATGGACATCGCCGCCGGCATCGTCGCCTCCCGCACCGCCGGCGGCCCGGTGGCGACGGTGGCGATCGACAAGATGGAGTTCATCGCCCCGATCCTCCTCCACGATCTGGTCTCGGTCTATGCCGCGATCGAGCGGGTCGGCCGCACGTCGATGGCGATCCGGATCGAAGTCGTGGCGACGCGCCGCAACGGGCTCGAGGAGGTCCAGGTGACCGAAGGCGTGTTCACGTTCGTCGCCCTCGACGAGAACCACCGGCCGCGGCCCGTGCGCGCCGAAGGCTAGTCTTCGTCGCGCTCGGGCGGCGCTTCGACCTCAAAGACCCGGTAGCGCAAGGTCGCGGTGCCGTTGGCGGGCACCGTCACCGTCCAGAAGGGGCGGCCGTTGCGGCGGGCCAGGCGCGTGCGCGCGCGCAGCCGTTCGTCGTCGGCCACGTCGAACTCGGCCTGATAGGCGATCGGATAGGGGCGGTCGTTCGTCACGGTGAGGACGAAATCCTCCCAGTCCTCGCCGTCGTCCGTATTCTCGACCCTGGCGGTGAGGCCGGGCACCTCGCCGTCATATTCGTCCTCGTCCCCGTTCAGCGCGATTTCGACGTCCTCGCCGACGGCGCGGTCGTCGAGGCTGCCCTCGCCGAGCAGGAGAGGCCGCTCGCGCCCCGCGCCGAACAGGACCACGCCGCCGGCGGGAAGCGGCAGGCCGAGACCCTCCTGGGTCCGGTTTCGGGTGACCAGGATCCGCGTGACGCTCTGGTCGCCGTCGTCGTCGGGGCGGATCCGGCTGCGGTAGACCGACTGGACGCGGACGCTGCGCGGGAGGATGAAGGCGACCTGCTTCTGGCTGTTCGATGCGACCGTCACCCGCTCCGGAAGCCGGTAGAGCTTGACGTCGCCGAGCTCCTCCTGGCGCGCGAAAAGCGTCCCGGTGACCGTGATCGTATCGTCCGCCCCCTCATTGTTCGAGGAAATCCTCTGAACGGATTCGCTCACCACGTTCGCCGGCGCCGAAGGCGGCGCGGGCGGGTCGATGGACGGCACTTCGTGGGTCCGCCCGCCCGGCCAGCATCTCAGCTGCACGTTGGGTTGCGGCGGCTCCGGCGCTTCGTCCTCGTCTTCGCGATTGATCCGGCCGGCGACGGCCATGGTCTCTGCGTCGATGAAGCTCGTCTCGTCCATGCTCGCCAGCGTCAGCCAGGCGGAGATCTGCGCGCTGTCCCCTTCGGGCGACAGCGTCATCACATAATTGGCGCGCCAGTCGAAGCCGCCGGCGAGATAGGAGAGAGTGACCGTGGCGGCGACGGGGCGGCTGCTCCGCGTCCTGACCGAGAGGGTCGGCCGCGCCGGCAGTCCTTCGGGAACGCCCGGATAGACCAGCGCCTCGACGCCTCCGGTGCAGCGCAAGGCCTCGATCCCGGCGCGCGTCTGGAGGACGACGGCGCCGCCGCTTCCGGAGCGGATCACCGCTTCCTCCTCGGTGACCGCGCCGGTCGCCTGCGAGGTGCGGCGGATATGGACCCGGCGCCCGAGCGAACGGTCGAGCAGGCTTGCCGGGGACAGCAGATAGGCGTCGTGATTCTTCTCGAGCACGTCTTCGGGGAGGCCCGTGACGATCGCGCTCTGCGGCAGGATGCCGCCGGCTACGCCTTCGAAGCGAAGCTCGCTCGCCCCGGCCGGAATCGAGACCCGCCGGGTCTCGGTGACGAGCGCGTAACCCTCCAGCCAATCGGGATCGATGTTCTCGTCGGCATCGCGATCGGGGTCGCGATAGATGGTGATCGCGACCGAATCGGGCCGCGCCGAGGTCGCGACCGTCTGCGCGGCGACGGGCGCCGCTGCGACCAGCAGGGCGACCAGGCAGAGGAGGCGCGGCCACGCCATCGCGTCAGCCGCGCGATTCGAAGGTCGCCGTGATCTCCGCCTCGCCGTTGGCCGGGACCGGCACGCGCCAGAGCACTTCGTCGGCCGAGCGGCGCTCGCTGCGCATGCTCTCCTCGACGATGCGGGTGTCGCCCCACAGCCCGGACTGGATCAGGTCGACCGTCACCGCATTCGGCCTCGCGTTGGTGAGGCGGTAGCGCATGGTGGTGCGCCAGCGGTCGTTGCTCGTCCGCTCGCGCCGCTCGACGACGGGATGGACCTTGACGTCGAACGCCTGGCCGGTGGCGAGGCCGAGCTCGGAGCCCATCGGCGTGTGGCCGATCGCGCTTTCGCCGACGAACTGGGGATTGCCGCGCGCGTCGCGCTGGTAGACGCGGACGATGCCGGCGGGAAGCGCGTCGCCGAGCCCCTGCTCGCGCGAGCTCGAGAAGCGCAGCACGGTCGCGGCGCTGACCGGCTCGTCGACCGTGCCAAGCCAGCCGTTGCGATATTCGTAGCCGCGCGTCGCCGGCGTCCCGCTGACGTTGAGGAAGCTGACCTGCTTGGTCTGCATGTGGGCGATCGTGGTCCGCTCCGGCAGCGGATAGAGATAGAAATCGGCGAGCCGCTCGCGCGCCGACGTCTCGGTGCCCGGCCGGCCGGCGACGCCGGGGCGCGGTGGCGGGGGCGGATAGCCGCGTCTGCCGTATCGATCGGCGTCCTGGCCGACCGCGCCCGCGACGAGCAGGGTGTTGGCGTTGGTGAAGGTGGTTCCGCTCTGGTTGGTGAGGGTGATCCAGCCCTGGACGTCCATCCGCCCCGCCGTCTCGTCGAACAGGGTGACGTAGTCCGCGCGCCAGCCGAGGCCCGGCGTCAGATAGGAAAGGGTGAGCGGCCGGGTGCCGGCGCGCGCGCTTTCGAGCGTCACCGACAAGGTCGGCCGGGCGCGCAGGTTCGGCGGCACCTGGTCGAAGATGACGCGCACGGGAAGGCCGTCGTCGCGCAGCACCTCGATCCGCTCGCCGATCTGGAGGACGACGCCGCCGTTCACCGCGAGCACGCGCGCCCGCTCGCGCTGTTCGGCGCCGGTCGCGGGGTTGATCCGCACCAGCGTCACGGTCTCTCCGACAGCGGCGCCCATCAGGGCGGCGGGCGAGAGCAGGTCGTAGTCGAAATTCTGCTCGACCACCGCGATGCCGTCGGCGGCGACGCTCACCGTTTCCGGCCGGATCTGCGCCGAGACGTCGGGGAATTCCTGGCGGGTGCGGCCGGCCGGAAAGGCGATCTGGCGCCGGTCCTGAACCAAAGCGAGATCGTTGTTGTAGATGGTGACGGCGACGTCGCCCTGCGCGTTCTGGCCGGGAGGCGGGATGGCGGGCTGGGCGAGCGCGGGCGCCGCTGCGAGAATGAAGAGGCAGAAGATCGGACGCATCGAACGGTTCCTCCCGGTGGGAGCGGGAGGATGTTACCTTGTCACCTGCCCGTCAACTCCCTGAAATGAAAAGGGCGGCCGCCGCGGCGACCGCCCTCTTCGATGTCGGCGTCGAAGGTCCGAGCCAGTGCGGTCAGGCCGCGGGCGCGATCTCGCCGTCCTCGTCGCGCGGGCGGCGGGCGCGGCGGCGCGGCGCCTTGGCCGGCTGCTCGTCGTCGCTCCCCGGGGCGGGGACGGCCGAAATGGCCGGCGGCAGGACCTCGAGCGCGATCCGCTCGTCGCCTTCGGACGCTTCGAAGCGGTCGCGGCGCGGGCGGCCGCGACCGGGTTCGCCGTTGCGCGCCTCGCGGTCGGGGCGGGGACGGCGCTCCTCGCTCTCCTCGCGCTGGCCCTGGGGCTCGCCGCGATAGGGCCGCTCCTCGCGGTCGCTCCGGCTGTCGCGGTCGTCGCGATAGGGACGGTCCTGGCGGGCGGGACGCTCGTCGCGGCTGGGGCGCTCGTCGCGGTACGAGCGCTCGTCGCCCTCGTCGCGGCCGTCGGCGCCGTCGTCCTGCTCCTCGTCCTCCTCATAATATTCGCCGCGTTGCGGCCTTTGCTCCTCGAACCGCGCGCGGTTCTCGTTGAGCACGCGATAATAATGGTCCGCATATTGGAGATAATATTCGGTCTGGACGCGGTCGCCCGACATCTGGGCGTCGCGCGCCATCGACTTGTACTTTTCGAGCAGCTGCGCGGCATTGCCGCGGCTCCTGTTCTCCTGGCGGTTGCCCGGACCCGGGCCGCCCTGCTGACGGCCGCCGCCGCCGCCGCCGCGGCCACGCCTGCGGCCGCCCTGACGATTGTTGATCAAACGAAAATCCTCGCCAAAAAGGTGGGTCTCTCTGCCACTCCACCGGCCAGGCCACTCCCGGCCGTTTCTTGGTGCCGACGCCCGGGCAGCAAGCCGCAATGCGGCTCCCGCCTCCTCACGCTGTAATCGCCGCCTCGGCGATGAGAGCAATCGGGGGTCGGCCGGGAAGCCTCACGCGTCTTCTTGCTGTGAGCGGCCCCCGTCCCTGAGCACTATGTAGCTATGCGCGCAGAAAAAACCAAGCGGAAAAGATGTTGAACCAGGTTAGCGCCGAAGGATGAGGCAGCGATCGCGCCCCCCAAGGTCTTTGCGCAGCGAGACGTGCAGTCCTTCCGCCTCGAACAAGGCGCCCGCCGCTTCGGCCTGACCGGCGCCGATCTCGAAACAGGCGACCCCGTCCGGCGCGAGCAGCCGCGGGACTTCCGGCGCCAGCCGCCGATAGGCGTCGAGCCCGTCCGGCCCCGCGTAAAGCGCGGCGTCGGGCTCCCAATCCGCAACCTCGCGCGGCAGGTCGGCGCCTTGCTCGACATAAGGCGGGTTGCAAAGGATCAGGTCGAACTGTCCGTCGAGGCCGCGCGCCCAGTCGCCGACCCTGAATCGGGCGCGCCCTTCGAGCTCGAGGTCGATGGCGTTGAGTTCCGCAAATTCCAGCGCCCTTTCCGAGCTGTCGATGCCCAGCCCATGGGCATTGGGCCATTGAGAGAGCGAAGCGAGCAGCAGGGTGCCCGGGCCGGTACCCAGATCGAGGATGGTCGCCGGTCCCCGTTCCCCGAAATGGTCGACGGCGGCCTCGATCAGGGTCTCGCTGTCGGGCCGGGGGACCAGCACACCGCGGCCGACGCTCAGCCCGATCGACCAGAAAGCTCTCCAGCCGACGATAAAGGCGACGGGCTCGTGCGTCAGCCGCCGACGGACCAGGCCTTCGAAGGCCGCCGGCGCTGCGGCGTCCAGCCAGGAGAGCAGCATCGCCTCCCGTTCCACGCCCAGGGCATGGGCCATCAGCAGCTCCGCATCGAGCCGCGCCGTGTCGGAGCCCCCCGCCAGCCGCGCCGCCGCACCGGCGAGCGCGGCGGCGACTCCCTCGCCCCCGCTTGCGGGGGAGAGGGCCGGGGAGAGGGGGGAGTCGGGAACGATCCGCTCGGCCATGGCGACTCCCCCCTCTCCCTGCGACCGCTTCGCGGCCGCGGTCCCTCTCCCCCTGAAGGGGGCGAGGGGGCTACCCGTCATCGATCTGCGCCAGCCGCTCGGCCTCGTCCTCGGCGACGAGGGCGGAGACGAGCTCGTCGAGGCCCGGCCCGGCGAGGATCTCGTCGAGCCGGTGCAGCGTCAGGTTGATCCGGTGGTCGGTGACGCGGCCCTGCGGGAAATTGTAGGTGCGGATGCGCTCCGAGCGGTCGCCCGAGCCGACCATCGACTTGCGTGCGCCGGCGCGCTCCGAGGCGATGCGCTCGCGCTCCTGCTCGTAGAGCCGGGTCCGCAGCACCTTCAAGGCCTTGGCCTTGTTCTTGTGCTGCGATTTCTCGTCCTGCTGGATCACCACCAGGCCGCTCGGCAAATGGGTGATCCGGACCGCGCTGTCGGTGGTGTTGACCGATTGCCCGCCCGGGCCGGACGAGCGGTAGACGTCGATCCGCAAATCCCTCGCCTCGTCGATCTGGACGTCGACATCCTCGGCCTCGGGAAGCACGGCGACGGTAGCCGCGGAGGTGTGGATGCGCCCGCCGCTCTCGGTCACCGGCACGCGCTGGACGCGGTGGACTCCGCTCTCGAACTTCAGCTTGGCGAACACGCCCTGCCCGCTGACGCTGGCGACCACTTCCTTGAAGCCGCCCAGCTCGGCCGCGTTGGCCGAGATGATCTCGACCCGCCAGCCCTGCGTCTCGGCATAACGCTGGTACATGCGCAACAGGTCGCCGGCGAACAGGGCCGCCTCGTCGCCGCCCGTGCCGGCACGGATCTCGAGCATCGCGGAGCGCTCGTCGGCGGCGTCGCGCGGCAGCAATTTCAGCGCCAGCGCCCGCTCGGCCTCGCCGAGGCGCCGCTCGATCTCCCTGATCTCCTCCTCGGCCATCGCCCGCATCTCGGGGTCGCCGCGCATCTCCTCGAGCGCCTCCCGCTCGACGCGCAGCCGCCGCAGCTCCGCCGCCGCCGCCGCGACCGGCTCGACCTCGGCATATTCCTTGGAGAGCCGCACGAAGGCGTCCGGCGCGAGGTCGGACGCGTTCATGGCGTCCTGCAGCTCGTCCCGCCGCGCCTCGATCTGCGCAATCCTGTCGGCGGAAATGCCCGTCATGTTTGAGGGAACACGTACCAGTGTGAATTCGAAATTAGATCTTCGCTCTCGGTGAACGTCCGAAGCACAAACTGTGCTCCCAGCGCATCGACCACGCGCTGTTTGAGGTCTGCCCACTGAGGGTCATCCGCGCGTACTGGGTGAAGTGTCAGCTCCGCCACCTCCCCGTGTTCGCCCATGACCTGCCGCACCGTGTCGACTGTCAACGTACCCGTAGCGCCTTTCTTCCGAGCGATTTCAAAATGGCGCTTTGGATTTCCCTTATATGCCATGGCGGCAGGCACGCCGGACCGCCGCAGTAGATCCAATATGGCTCCACTCACTCCCCCATCGACTTCCCGGTTCGGCACGATGGCAAGGAGTGGAGCTTTGTCAGTTTCCGACAATAACATCGCAAGCCTCTCGATCCCCGCCGCCCAGCCGACGGCGGGCGTGTGCGGGCCGCCGAGGGCCTCGATCAGCCCGTCGTAGCGGCCGCCAGCCAGGACGCTGCCCTGGGCGCCGAGGCGGTCGGTGACGAACTCGAAGGCGGTGTGGCGGTAATAATCGAGGCCGCGCACGAGGCGCGGATTTCGCTCGAAGGGTACACCCGCTGCCCGCAATCCGCGTTCGACCTCGTCGAAGAAGGCTGCTGCGTCGGCCGTGAAATACATGTCGATGCCGGGCGCACTTTCGATGATCGGGCGGTCGCGAGGATCCTTGCTGTCCAGGATTCGGAGCGGATTGCGATCAAGGCGCGATCGGCTCTCGTCGCTGAGAGCATCCTTGTGCGCTTCGAAGTGCACAACCAGCGCCGAGCGCCAGGAGCCGCGCGTTTCGTCGTCGCCCAAGGTGTTGAGCTGCAGCGTCACGCCTTCGGCGATCCCGAGCTCGTTCAGTAGCTGGTCGGCCATGACCATCAGCTCGACGTCGGCGGCCGGCTCGCCGGCGCCGATGATCTCGGCGTCGAGCTGGTGGAACTGGCGGTAGCGGCCCTTTTGCGGCCGCTCGTAGCGGAAGGCGGGGCCGTGGGTCGCGATCTTGAGCGGCGCGAGCTGCTGCCAGCCTTCGGACAGGAAGGCGCGGCAGATGCCGGCGGTGAATTCCGGGCGAAGGGTGAGGCTGTCGCCGCCGCGGTCCTCGAAGCTGTACATCTCCTTGGAGACGATGTCGGTGGTCTCGCCGATCGAGCGCGCGAACACCTGGGTCGACTCGAACACCGGCATCTCGACCCGGCCGAAGCCGTAGAGCCGGCGCACCCGCTCGAACGCCGCCACCACCGCCTGGAAGCGGTCGGCATCCTCGCCCCAGATGTCCTGGGTTCCCCTGATCCTCTGCGGGCCCTTGCTCATCGCCGCGCCCTTAGCAGTTTTGCACCGGCGGGGAAGCTGCGACCCGGCGACGGTCCCGCCAGACGTCATGCCGGACTGGAATCCGGCATCCATGAACCGAAGCCTCAGCGGACTGTCCTCCTGCCTCCGTGTCCATGGACCCCGGATCAAGTCCGGGGGTGACGACGGCGAAAGGGCGGGGAAGCGCTGGACCGAATCGCGCGGCTGGGCCATGTCGGGGCCATGATCAGACCCCTCCTCCTCGCCGGCGCGCTGGCGCTCGGCGCCTGCAGCGTCGCCCGGCCCGCCGGGATTGCCTCGGTCCCCCCGCCGCCCGCTTTCGCTCCGGCCGAGACCGCCCTTGCCCGCACCCAGGCGTCGCTGGCGCGGATCGACCTGTTGAATCCGCGCCTCCACGCCGTCATCGCGACCGATCCGACCGCGCTCGACCAGGCGCGGCGGCTCGACGCGGCCGGCGGCCCGCGCGGGCCGCTGTTCGGGATGCCTATCCTGATCAAGGACAATATCGAGACCTCCGGGCCCCTGCCGACCACGGCCGGCAGCCTGGCTCTCCGTAACAACGTCACCAACCGCGACGCGCCGCTGGTGGCGCGGCTGCGCGCCGCCGGGGCCGTGATCGTCGGCAAGGCCAATCTCAGCGAATGGGCGAACTTCCGCTCGAACGATTCGATCTCGGGCTGGAGCGCCGTCGGCGGCCAGACCCGCAACCCGTTCGCGCTCGACCGCAACGCCTGCGGCTCCTCGACCGGAAGCGCGGTCGCGGTGGCGGCCGGCATGGTGCCGTTCGCGATCGGGACCGAGACCAACGGCTCGATCACCTGCCCGGCGGCGCTCAACAGCCTGGTCGGATTCAAGCCCACCGTCGGCCTGGTCAGCCGCACCCATGTCGTGCCGATCAGCGAGACCCAGGACACGCCCGGCCCGATCACCCGCACCGTGACCGAGGCGGCTCAGGTGATGGACGCGATCGCCGGCAGCGACCCCGCAGATGCGGCGACGGCCGAGGCCGACGCCCGCCGCCAGCCTTATGCCGCGATGCTCAACGCCGAATCCCTTCGGGGGCGCCGCATCGGCGTAATGCGCTTCGCCACCGGCTTCGGCACCAACGCGGTGTTCGAGCAGGCGCTGGCGGACCTCCGCGCGCAGGGCGCGGTGCTCGTCGACATCGCCGAATTCCCCGCCCGCGCCCAGATGAACGAGAATTCGTTCAAGGTGCTGCTCCACGAGTTCCGCGACGGCCTCAACCGCTATCTCGCGACCACGCCGCCGAGCGTCACCGCCCGCACGCTCGCGCAGGTCATCCAGTTCAACCGCGACAATGCCGCGACGGAGATGCCCCTCTTCACCCAGGACTTGTTCGAGCAGGCCGAGGCGACCGGCAGCCTCACCCCCGAATATCGCCGCGCCCGCGAGACCGCCCAGCGCCTCGCTGGTCCCGAGGGCATCGACCGGATGATGCGCGAGCACAATGTCGACATCCTGGTCGGCCCGACCATGCCCGCCGCCTGGCACATCGACGCGGTCAGCGGCGACGTCATCGCCGGCGGCGGCGGGGGCGGCCTGGCCGCGATCGCGGGCTATCCGCATCTGACCGTGCCGATGGGCAACATCCGCGGCCTGCCGGTCGGGATCAGCTTCCTCGGCCGCAAATGGGCGGACGCCCTGGTCCTGTCGGTCGGCTACGCCTACGAGCAGGCCACGAACCGCCGCATCGCGCCCCGCTTCCTCGCCTCGATCGAGGACGAGCCGGAAATCCGCCGCGCCTTCGAGCCTGCGCGGTAAAGGCAGGTGATTGCGAGACTCCGTTCGGGCTGAGCTTGTCGAAGCCCTGTCCTTCTTGGAAGGCAGTAAGAAGGACGGCCCTTCGACAAGCTCAGGGCGAACGGAGTGGGCGTCTCAGCGCGTCGCTCTTGGCCCTGCCCCGCGGCCTCTTCTTCGCCGCACCCCTCAGGCCCGCTTCCACCGCCAGCGCCGCCCACCGCCGCATTTCATCCGGATCGTCGTAAACGTCCTGCGGCGCGCGGCGGTAGTTCATAGTGTCGACCTTTCCGTCCTTGAAGGTGACGGAGAAGCGCTCGCATCCTTCGGCGTCCCAGAGCTCGTCCGCGTCCGCATCGGACTTGAACCAGATCTCCCCCTCGTCGAGGATCGCGAAGATGGTCGCGTCGAGATAGAGCGTCGCCCCGCCCATCATCTTGCGCACGGTCACCGCGCCGAGCGGCTCGAGCGCCTCTTGCACCCAAGCATAAAGGCCTTCGTCGAACGCCATCAGCCGGGCACGCCGCCCCGCTCGCGCCACAAAGCGAGGAAGTCGCGGCGGGTGCGCGGGCCGAAGGTGGCGAAGCTCGGATTGGGCTCGGCGCGATATTCGGCGCGGCGCTCCGCCAGCCGCCCGCGCCCGTGCAGTGCGGCGACGTCGATATTGTAGACCCGCGCGCCGTTGAGGCCGAAGATCCTGCGCTTGGCCTCCCGGGTCAGCGGCGGATAGCCGTAGCGCTCCTGATATTCGGCGCTGATCTCGAAACTGCGGAAGGCCTGGATCTGGTCCTGCGGGCTGCCGTACCAGAGGCTGTCCGTGCCCCACATGATCCGTTCCTCGCCAAAATATTTGAGCAGCTTTCCGATGACGTGCGCCGCCTCGTCCGGCCGCGACATGAAATAGCGCCAGGTCGAGCCGAGCTCGGCGTAGAGATTGCCCTGGTTCCGCCGCAGCCCGGCATCCTGGTGCGACTTGATCAGCCGGTCGACGCCGCGCGGATTGGCGGGATCGTAGGGCCCCTCCCGGACGCCGCCTTCGAACCCCGAATGGTAGACGAGGAAAGTGAGGTCCGGATTGGCTGCGGCGGCCGGCCCCATGTCGCGCGGGCTCGAATAGTCGTATTCGAGGCCCGGCAACGGCACGCCTTTGTGCACCGCGACCGTCGGAACGCCGAGCGCCCGCGCCCGCTCGAAGAAACGGTTCGCCGCGTCGCTGCTGTCGAGGAAGATGCCGCGCCCGTTCGCGCCATATTGCGGATAGAGCTTCCAGGCGTCGACGCGATAACGCTGGGCCTTCTCCTCCATCGCCTCGATCTCGCCCGGCTCCTGCGGGAACACCCCGCCGTGGATCAGGCAGCGCGCGCCCTCGCCGCCGTTCGCCGCGACGATCTCGCGGGTCTCGGCGGCATAGTCGATCGGGGTGGGATTGGGCTGGCCCCAGAGCGCGGAGACGACGGCGACGTCGGTGTCGCTGTCGAGGAACACCTCCTTGGCGAGCATCTGCGCCGAATAGCAGTCGAAGCTGCCGCTCGAGCATTTCGACGCCTGGCCGAATACCTCGAGCAAGGTCCGCCGCCAGCGCTCGCCGTCGGCGCCGGTCGCCCAGCGGCCGCTCGGCTCGACGCAATGGGTCTGGACGTCGAAGATGAACTCGTCGCCGGCGACCGCCGACGCGGCGGCGGCCTGGTCGAGCGGCGCCTCCTTGGGAAGCGCGAAGCGGCCGCCGGCGTCGGGATTGGCGCGGTTGCAGGCGGCGAGCGCCGAGGCCGCGCCGGCCGCCGAGACCATGAAGGCGCGCCGCGACAAACCGAGGCGCCGGGCATTCTCGTCCGCGGCCTCGTGCGCCAGCCGGTTGGCGAGCTTCTGCCGCGCGGTGAGCAAGGGCGGCGCATATTCCCCGTTGGAGGTGCGGTCGATCTTGATCGGAAGGCGCCTGCCCTCGGGATCCAGGTCGTCGGCGCGGGCCAAGGCGATTCTCCCTTCTTGCGGTCGCAGGGAGGGTAGAGGCGCCGCGCTCAGCCGGTCAATCGCAGGCCGGCGATCGCCGCGACGATGACGAAGATCAGCAGCACCCGCAGGGTCGTCGCCGGCTCGCCGAACCAGAGCATGCCGACGATCACGGTGCCGATCGCGCCGATCCCGCCCCAGACCGCATAGGCCGTCCCCATCGGGATCGTCCGGGCCGCGAGCTCGAGCAGCCCCATCGAGATCGTCACCGAGACCAGGAAGGCGATCGTCCAGGGGACGTTGCGGAAGCCGTCGACGAAGCGCAGCGAGGTCGTGAACCCGATCTCGAAGCAGCCGCCGAGGATCAGCCAGAACCAGGCCATCAGGCGTGCACCCCCGAATCGACGTCCGGATCGGGCGGCGCCCGCCGGGTGGCGGCGATCAGGCAGGCGACCACGATCATCGCCGCGCCGGCGAGCGTGAACGGCTGCACCGGCTCGGCGAAGATCAGCCAGCCGAGCAAAGCCGCCCAGACGAAGGACGTATATTCGACCGGCGCGAGATGCTGCGCCTCGGCGCGGGCATAGGCCCAGGAGAGGAGGAGCAGCGACGAGAAAGCGAGCAAAGCGGCGCCGACGATCTCCGCGGCGTGCCCGGGCGGCGGCAGATCCGCGAGGAACGGCGCGGCGATGAGGAAGCTGCCGGCCATGATCCCGCTGGTGAAGAAGGCGACCTCGGTGGGCTTCGCGAGCAGGGCCTGGCGGCGCATCAGGATGATGTTGTAGCCGTAGAGCGCGGCCGAGCACAGGATCGAGAGCGAGCCGCGGAATGCGTCCGGCCCGAGCTCCGCCTCGCGCTGGCCCCAGAAGATCACCAGCACGCCGGCGAAGCCGAGCAAGGAGGCGAGCAGGGAGCGGCGCTCGATCTTCTCGCCGAGCAGGATCGCGGCGAGATAGAGCGCGATCAAAGGGGCGACGAAGGCCAGTGCGATCGCCTGCGCCATCGGCACCCGCGCCAGCCCCCAGAAGAAGCTGAGCGCCATCGGCACCCCGATCAGGCCGCGGGTCAGATGCACCCGCATCGCCTTTTTGCCCGGCCAGGCACTGCGCGCGCCGAAGAAGAAGGCGGCGGCGATCAGCGCCCCGGCCGCCGTCCGCCAGAGCAAGGCGTTGTAGGTGCCGATCGACAGCGACAGCCCCTTCATCACCGCATCCATCGCCGAGAAGAAGGCGATTCCGAGCGTCGCTACGGCGAAGGCGGTCGCGGTTCTTGCGGAAGGCTCGGCCATGCCGCGCCCCTAGCGGGCGCAGGCGGCGGCGTCACCTAGCGGACGACCAAGCGGTCGCGGGTGATCTCGAGGGTGCCGATCTGGCTGAGCACCGACTGGCCGAGCAGGTTCACGTTGAGCCCCTCCAGCACCATCGCCGGTGCGTTGGTGACGACGCGGCCGCCGATCGAGACCCGGTCCAGCATCACCACCTGCCCGCGCACCGCGCCTCCGGCGCCCTCGCCGACGAACTCGAACTGCGAGGGGTCGACGTCGATGCCGAGCTCCTTGGCGTCGTCCATGGTGAGCGCGATGTGGGTGGCGCCGGTGTCGATCAGGAAGCGCGCCTCCCGGCCGTTGACCAGGCCGGCCGTATAGAAATGGCCGTCGCTGCGGCGGTTGATGACCAGCTCGCGCAGCGGCTCCGTCGGCGAGACGAGCGCGGCGGCGCTGTCTTCCGGCTCCGCCGACCGCGCCGAATTGGGTGTGCCCGACGGCATCAGCGCGCCGATCCCGACGCCGACTACGGCCATGACGAAGAAGGGTCTGATCATTTCACCGGCATAAGCCGGCGCCGGTGAAGAAACCGTTGCCGCGCGCCGTCATTGCGAGGAGCGCAGCGACGACGCAATCCAGCGCGTCCGAGCCGAACTGGATTGCTTCGCCTCGCTCGCAATGACGGGAGGGCTATTCCGCCGCCTGCGCCGCCCCGGCTTCCGCCGCCTCGATCTCGGCGGCCTTGGCCTCGACCAGGCGGACGATATGGTCGACCATCTCGTCGTCGCGGACATGGTGGTCGGTCACGCCAGAGAGATAGACCATGTGCTTGCCGGCGCCGCCGCCGGTGATCCCGATGTCGGTCTCGCGCGCCTCGCCCGGCCCGTTGACGACGCAGCCGAGCACCGAGAGCGACATCGGCGTGCGGATATGCGCGAGCCGCTCCTCGAGCCTCTCGACGGTGCGGATGACGTCGAAGCCCTGGCGCGCGCAGCTCGGGCAGGAGACGACGCGCACGCCCCGGTTGCGGATGCCGAGCGCCTTCAGGATCTCGAAGCCCGCGCGCACCTCCTCCTCGGGTTCGGCCGAAAGCGACACGCGGATGGTGTCGCCGATCCCGTACCAGAGCAGGGAGCCGATCCCGATCGCGCTCTTCACCGTGCCGCCGCGCAGCCCGCCGGCCTCGGTGATGCCGAGATGGAGCGGGCAATCGACCGCTTCGGCGAGCTGCTGATAGGCGGCGACGGCGAGGAACAGGTCCGACGCCTTCACCGCCACCTTATACTCGCGGAAATCATGATCCTCGAGGATGCGGATATGGTCGAGCGCGCTCTCCACCAGCGCCTCGGGGCAGGGCTCGCCATATTTTTCCAGCAGGTCGCGCTCGAGGCTGCCGGCATTGACCCCGATGCGGATCGAACAGCCGTTCGCCTTGGCGGCGCTCACCACCTCGCGCACCCGCTCCGCCGAGCCGATATTGCCGGGATTGATCCGAAGGCAGGCCGCGCCCGCGTCCGCCGCCTCGAGCGCGCGCTTGTAGTGGAAATGGATGTCGGCGACGATCGGCACCCGCGCCTCGCGCACGATCTCGCGCAGCGCCTGCGTGCTCTCGACGTCGGGGCACGACACGCGGACGATGTCCGCGCCCGCTTCCTCGCAGCGGCGGATCTGGTCGATCGTCGCCTTCGCGTCGGCGGTGACCGTGTTGGTCATCGTCTGCACGGTGACCGGCGCGCCGCCGCCGACCGGCACGCTTCCGACCATGATCTGCCGCGACTTGCGCCGCTCGATGTCGCGCCAGGGGCGGACCGACATGTTCCAATTCTCCGAAGAAGCTTTTCACCTCTATAGGTGTTCACAGCGGCAACCGGAAGGCTGCGAGGCGTGAACCACCCCTTCTTCACGATCGGACACTCGACGCGCAGCATCGAGGATTTCGTCCGCTTGCTCTCCGCGGGACGGGTCGGAATGGTGGTCGACATCAGGACGGTGCCGCGCTCGCGCACCAACCCCCAGTTTAACGAGGAGGCGCTGCCGGAAGCGCTGGCCGCCCGCCAGATAGCGCATCTGCGCATCCCATCGCTCGGAGGCCTCAGGAAGCGTGCGCGCGACGTCCCGCCGGAGACCAATGGCTGGTGGTCCAACCGCAGTTTCCGCAATTATGCCGACCATGCACTGGGCGACGAATATGCGCGCGGCCTCGCCGAGCTGATCGCCGTCGGCCGCGAGCGCCGCGTGGCGATGATGTGCTCCGAGGCCGTCTGGTGGCGCTGCCACCGGCGCATCGTCACCGACTGGCTGCTCGCCCGCGGCGAGACGGTCTGTCACCTGATGGGCGACGACAAGGTCGAGCCGGCCCGGCTGTCGGAAGGCGCGCGCGTCGCCGACGGAAGGGTGACCTATCCCGCCGCCTAGGGGACCAGGTCGGGCCGATGGTGGCGCACGGCTGCGACGAGCTGGTCGATGCCGCGATCGTAGAAGGTCGTGTTGATGCCGAAATCCCTCCCGCCGTTTCGCTTGAAGCGGGCGATCCGCTGGATGCCTGCGCGGATGACGTGGAAGCCGCCGATCTCGCTCCAGGGGATTGGATCGGGCCCGGTCCGCGGCGTCCACACGCCGCTTTCGTCGATCCGGATATGGACCTGGTCGTCCATCGCTCGGCGCACGAAGACGACGGCCGCGCCGACGCAGGCACCGACGATCGCCCAGCCGACCACGGGATAGCTGCCCCCGACCCTGGTGCTTTCGCTCGGGATCACCCCTGCGGCGAGGAAGCCGAGGATCGAAAGCAAGGCGACGGCGGCCGCGAGGCCCCAGTTGATCCCTTTGGCGTGACGGGCTTCGTAGACCAATGTCCGGGCACCTTTCGGCTTCCGGCGTAGCCGAAACGATTCCTACGATCCAGACTCGGCTTTCGGCGGACGTCCGCGCTTGCGTTGCTCCGGCGGCGCGACCTTGACGCCGCGCCGGTGCAGCGCCTCGCGCAGCAGGCATTCGATCTCGGCGTTGACGCTCCTGAGGTCGGCCGACGCCGCGCGTTCGAGCGCATCCCAGAGGGACGGCTCGATGCGGAGCGGGAACGCCTTCTTCGGAGCCGCGGGCACGCCTCCGGCCTATTGGTAGAGCGTGCCGGTGTTGACGATCGGCTGGGTGTCGCGCTCGGAGCAGAGCACCACCATCAGGTTCGAGACCATCGCCGCCCGCCGCTCGTCGTCCAGCTCGACCACGTTCTTCTCCGACAGCAATTGCAGCGCGTTCTCGACCATCGAGACGGCGCCGATGACGATCTTCTGCCGCGCCGCGATCACCGCCTCGGCCTGCTGGCGGCGCAGCATCGACTGGGCGATCTCCTGCGCGTAAGCGAGGTGCGTCAGCCGGCACTCGTCGACGGTGATCCCGGCGACGGCGACGCGGTCCTGCAGCTCGGCCATCAGCTCGTGGCTGACCACCTCGGCATGGCCGCGCAGGGTCGTCTCCTGATGCTCGATGTCGTCATAGGGATATTTGGATCCGATCGCCCTCAGCGCGCTTTCGATCTGGACGAACAGGAACTTGGTATAATCGTCGACGTCGAACAGGGCCTGGGCAGTGTCGGTCACGCGCCAGACGACGTTGGTCGCGATTTCGATCGGGTTGCCGCGCGAATCGTTGATCTTGAGCCGCTCGGAGGTGACGTTGTGGACGCGGGTCAGGATCTTTGTCCGGGTCAGCCACGGCCACCGCCAGCGCAGGCCCGCATGGCGATCGGTGCCGCGATAGTCGCCGAACAGCAGGATCGCGGCGGCCTGGTTCGGCTGCAGCAGATAGAAGCCGATCGAGACGAACGAAGCGGCCAGGACGCCCGCCGCGGCAAGCAGGATCCCCAGCGCAGGCTCCTTGCCGTCGATCGTTGCCACTCCCGCCAAAGCGAGCGCCAAAGCTGAGAGCAACACGAGCAGCATGACGTAGCCGTTATAGGTGACGGCGGGCCGTTCGGCGGTGGCGCGAAGCGCGGCATGGTCGCTGGTCATCTGGATCGTGTTCATCTCTTCCTCCCTTTATACTGATATCATAATTATATCGATCCGAGTCGCGCAAGCGGAATCGTGCCGAGGGCGGCTGGCGGAGCGGGGCCGATGCCGGTAAGGCGCCGCGCGGAGGACGAGGGACGATGAGCGAGCCAAACCGCACCGGCTGGAAGCTGCTCGTCCATGGCGGCGCGGGCGTGATCGAGCGCGACCTGCTCACGCCGGAGAACGACCGCGCGATCCGGGCCGCGTTGGATCACGCTCTGGCGACCGGCGCGGCGATCCTCGAAGCGGGCGGAAGTGCGCTCGACGCGGTCGAGGCGGCCGCACGCGAGCTGGAGGACGATCCCCATTTCAACGCCGGGCGGGGCTCGGTCTTCACCTATCAGGGCACCAACGAAATGGACGCCGCGATCATGGACGGCCGGAGCCGCGCCGCCGGCGCCGTCACCCGAATCACCGCGACCCGCAATCCGGTCAGCCTTGCGCGCGCGGTGATGGAGGCGAGCCCGCACGTCATGTTGAGCGGCGAGGGCGCCGACCAGTTTTCGCGCGAGCAGGATCTCGAGCAGGCGGAGCCCGAATGGTTTGCGACCGAATGGCGCCGCGAGCAGCTCGAGGCGGTGCGCCGCAGCCCCGGGCCGTGGTTCGACGAGGAAATGAAATACGGCACGGTCGGCGCCGTCGCGCTGGACGTCCACGGCCACGTCGCGGCGGCGACGTCCACCGGGGGGATCACCGGCAAGCGCTGGGGGCGGATCGGCGACACTCCGATCGTCGGCGCGGGCACATGGGCCGACGACCGGACCTGCGCCGTCTCGGCGACCGGCACCGGCGAATATTTCATCCGCGCCGCCGTCGCGCACGAAATCGCCTCCCGCCTCCGCCACGGCGGGGAGAGCGTGGCCGAGGCCGCCCGGGCGGCGATCGACGAAATGGCGTCGCTCGGCGGCACCGGCGGGGTCATCGTCGTCGGCGCCGGCGGCGAGACCGCCTTCCCGTTCAACTCCGCCGGCATGTATCGCGGCCTCGCCACCCCCGGCGGCCGCACCGTCGCCATCTACGGCGACGAAGAATGCTGAGAGGGGACAGCCTTTAAACTGCCCCCTTAAACGCCTGTGACTTTGGCCGCGCTTCGCGATACATTGGCGGCATGGAACGCCACCCGGTCGAACGGCTGACCCAGAAGCAGCGCGCCTGCCTGCGCTACGTCGCGTCCGGAATGACCTCCAAGGAGATCGCTCCCTTGCTCGGCATCGAGCCGGGCTCGGTCGACCAGCACATCAAGGGCGCGATGCGAATCCTCGCCGTCGGAGACAGGCGCCGCGCCGCGCGCCTCCTCGCCGCCCACGAACAGGCCGGCGGCCAAAGATTGGTATACCAGCCGCAGCACGTTGCAGCGCCGGCCCATTGGCCCATAACCGCCCTGTCGACCGACGATGAGGAGCTGCAAGGCGGCGCGTCGGGAAGGGTGCTCAACGAGGAGCAGGCGCCGTTCGAGGCCCTCTCCGCCTTCCCGCGGACCGCTCTGCCGCTGCCGGTCTGGGGTGCGAAGCCGCACCATCTGGGCCGCGGGAAGAGGCTGGCGTGGATCGTCGCAGCGACGATCGGGATCGCCGTCGCATTCGGCTCCCTCATCTCGGCGATCGAGACGCTGGTCAGGCTCCGCACGGGCTAGGCCGGCACTTCGTCCGAACGCCAGCGATGCCGCGCGGTGCTCCCGCGCGGAGGGGGAAACTTATGCTCAAGAACCGCCGCGCCGCCGCGACCAAGGTCGCCGACAGCTTGTTCGCGGCCGAGGCGGCGATCGACGCCGCTCTGGCCCGCGCCGCCGAGCTCAACGGGACGCTCGTCGCCGCCCGCGCCGAGGCCAATCTGTCGGCGATCGTCGGCCAGGATGCGTTCGAGGGCGCCGCATCGGCCTTCGCGGCTTTGGCGCGCGCCCGCGCCGAGATCGTCGAGACCCACAAGAGATTGGGCGAGGCCCAGATCCAGATCGGCCTCAGGAACGTTGCGTGGGGAGATCAGGGCAAGCCGGCGAGTGCCGAGCAGCCCGCCCGCCTGCGGGCGGTCGCCTGAGTCGCGACGAGCCAGGCCGCGCAGCCGTGCAAAGTCCGAGATTGAACGCGCCGCTCATGCGGCGTTGGGCCGGGGGGACACGCTTGACCCATGTGGTCAAGCGTGTTCCCGTCTCGCCATGCTTCCGGTCCCGGTCTTCTACGGCCTGCTCGTCCTTGTCTGCCTTTACGCGCTGGCACTCGGCGGGGCACCGGAGCGGATCGGCGCCGGAATCTTTCTCGCGGGCGCAATCCTGTCGACTGCTTCGATCTCTTCCGGGTCGGCGCGCTTCATCTCGGTCGAACTCGGCGTGGTCGCGGTCGATCTCGTCATGCTGGCCGCCTTGCTGGCCCTCGCTTTGCGTGCGGAGCGGTTCTGGCCGATATGGATGACCGCGCTGCACATTATCAGCACGGCCGGCCACGCCGTGAAAGCGGTCGATCCGGCCGTGATGCGGCTGGGCTATGCCTTCGCCATGGCTTTCTGGAGCTATCCGATGTTGCTCCTTTTGGTCGGGGCGACCTGGTGCCACCGGCGCCGTCTCGCGCGCTGCGGGACCGACAGGTCCTGGTCGGCCTCCTCCGCCCGCTCGGCCCCGAGGCCCCGGCCCGGGCCGACCGGCTGATCGCCGCCTTCGGAACGCTCCCTGCCGCCCTCGCCGCCAGCCCCGCCGCCCAGCGCCGGGCGCTCGGCGCCGCCTCGCCGGCCGTGCCGCATCTCCAGGCGATCCGCGGCGCCACGCTTCACGCCCGCCGGGCCGACGCGCTGTCGGGGCCGGTGGTCTCGACCGCGCCGGCTCTGATCGCCTATCTGACCCTCGCCTCCGCCGAGCTCCCCTACGAGCGTCTCCAGGCGATCTTCCTCGATCCGGGCTGCCGTGCGCTTGCCGAGGAGACGGTCAGCCACGGTTCGGTGCTCGAGACGCCGATCTATCCGCGGGAGATCCTGCGCCGGGCGCTGGAGCTCGGCGCCTCCGCCCTGATCCTCGCGCACAACCATCCGTCCGGCGACCCGCAGCCCAGCCGCGGCGACGTCGCCGCCACCCGCCGGCTGGTCGAGGCCGCTTCGCTCGTCGGCGTCGAGGTCCGCGACCATCTCGTCATCGCCCGCTCCGGCTGGTCGAGCTTCCGCGCGCTGGGCCTGCTCTAGGGGTCCGCAGCCGCGGCGGTTAACGCCCTCTTTACCACTCGCGTTTACCGCCCGTTCCGTAAAGGAGCGACGGTGCTGAGAGGGCTTTGGAAGGCGGGAATGCTGCTGGCGGCTTTGGTCCTGGCGATCGCCGCCGGCGCGCTGTACGCGCCCTCGCGCGCGGAGGCCGCGGTCAACAGCTGCTCGGTCTCCTCGAGCGGCGTCGCCTTCTCGCCCTATGACGGCCAGACCAAGACCGCGGTGGACGGCACCGGCACCTTCACCGTCACCTGCTCCGGCAACGGTTCGAGCAACAATCTCAGCCTCAACATCACCGGCGGCAACGCCAACAGCTGCACCACCCGCCAGATGCGCACCGGCGGCTACAACCTCAATTACCAGCTTTATTCCGACGCCGGCCGCGCGAACCTGTGGTGCGACGGCGGCGACCGGCTCGATTTCAACATCGACCTCTCCGGCCCCACCGGGAGCAACTCGATCACCTTCACCGTCTACGGCCGCGTCGCCGGCGGCCAGAACCCGGTCTACACCCCCGCCACCTACTCCGACACGCTCACCGTCATCGTCAAGCGCAACGGCAACCAGATCGTCTCCTCGACCTTCTCGGTCACCGGCAGCGTCGCGCCGATCTGCTCGGTCTCGGCCGGGACCTTGGGCTTCGGCAGCTATTCGGGCAGCATCGTCAACGCCACCGCCGCGGTCAGCGTCAACTGCACCAACGGCGCGCCCTACCAGGTCAGCCTCGGCGGGGGCTCCTGGCAGAACGGCACCGCCCGCCGAATGGCCGGACCGCTCTCCAGCTACCTCGCCTATCAGCTCTTCCGCGATTCGGCCCGCACCCTCACCTGGGGCGACGGCTCGGCCCAGCTCGGCGCCCGCCTGGCCGGCACCGGCAACGGCGCCGCCCAGAGCCTCACCGTCTACGGCCGCATCCCCGCCGGCCAGAACGTCGCCGCCGGCAGCTATGCCGACAGCGTCGTGGTGACGGTCGAATATTAGAGCCGCGTGATCCGCGGCACGACCGCCGGCTCGCGGATCAGCTGCAGCGCCATTTCCGGGGTCAGATTGACCGGCTTCATATCGACCTTCTCGAGAGCGATCTCGGTCCCCGCCTCCTCGCCCAGCTCGAGCGCCCAGGCCTTGACCCGCACGATCCCCACCTCGAGCGCCGCCGCCATCTCCTCGGCGAACACGGCATCCTCCATCCGGTGCCTGAGCACCGTCCGGTAATGGATCCCCGCCTTGCACGCCGACAGCGAGATGTTCGCCGTCGCCGCGAACCATTCGAGGAACCTCGCCTTGACCTTCCCCTTGAACAATTTCCGCCGCGTCGGCGCATATTGAATCGCCCGCCGCTTGTTCCGGATCAGCCGCGGCCGCTCCCCCGACGCGCGCAACTCCCGCTCCGCCTTGCTCAACCCCGCTCGCGCACCACCGTTCGTCCCGAGCGAAGTCGGGGGACCCCGCCGAGCGCAGCCGAGGCCCTTACGCTTCTCCTTCCCCGCCATGATCGATCTCCTTAAGGCACAAAAAAGCCGCGCCTCGAAAGGAGACGCGGCTGAAAATCCTCTCCGCTTGCGGGAGAGGGAAACCACGGCGCCAGCCGTGGAGGGTGAGGGACTATCTTAGAATGAGAGAGCGAGACGCGCCGTCAGGCGCGCGGCGCCGTGAGCGTCGATTTCTCACGTCTCCAAAACTGTCAGAAATTTATTTTCAGCCCGGCTAGTCCGCCGAAGCCTCAGCGAAGGCGGAACCCGCTCTTCTCTCGCAAAAAAGGCCACCCGCGACTCGGATAACCTCCCTCTGGCCCACTTCCGAGAGCCTGAGGAGAAAGTACCACAGCGGCGTGACGCTGTTAAGCACAAAAAGTGAACGCGCTCGCAGAGTGGGCATTCAATTCGCGGCTCTCACCCCGCTCCGGGTACTCATCGACAATCTGGCAATCGCAGCCAGCATGTCGTCATCGTAGCGGCGGCGGACGCCTTGCATGGCAAGGGCGTCACGCACGAGACCACAAAGTTCAACCTGATGGGCACGAAAAGTCGCGATCGCATGGCGCGTTTGACGGCAGTCCTCCAAGGTTGACAACAAGAGGCGGTCAGTGGTTGCGCCGCAGCCTCGAAAGGTATCGTGGAATTTGCGAAAAAGCTGTTCAGCACGCTCAAGCATACGCTCATACCGACCCGAAACTACCAGAGCCGCTCTGATCGCGTTCACCTTGTGATCTCGGGTTAGTATTCGAATACCCGGGAAATTCCGGTTGACAAAAACGGATATTGCGTTTGTCCGCCTCGAGGAGGCGTCCGCTTCGACATCAGTCAAGTCGTCTACAATTTGCACAGCTGAACAAAGTGCGTCGAAGCGGCCGCTTTCCAAAGACGTACAAACACGTCCGGCGTGATGGTAACTTATTACATCCGCGAAGAATTTGATCATTGCAGCCTTACGACCTAGGATAAGTTCCGTAGCGTTCCCCGAAAGAGTGCAAAGCACGTTCTCATCAGAGAGCTCAGCCGTCATGCTAGCTATGGACTCGCGCCTATATCGCTGGAAACTCGCCATGAGTTCTTCTTCACGTGCCACCTTGGCGATCTCAAAATGCACAGCGTCGAGAGTTAAGTCACACGTCATTATTTCACTGGGATAGTCTTCAGCAGCATCGATGACGTCATCCAGAAATATGCAATAGCTGTACAGTAAGTTCCACAGGCGACGCAAAAAACCGAACTTGTCGCTTGGCACTTGGAGTGAGTCGCAAACGAGATCGAAACCGACGCTTCCCCAGCTTGTACAGCGAGGGGCTGTCCGCCCCCGCACTTCCAGGCGCCGCCGCGCCTCGAACCGCAGCGACGGCGGTAACGCCGCAAGCGCGTCCTCAAAGACACCGTATGCATTCTGAGCGAGGGAAGCATCGGATGGGTGTGCTGGGAGCACACTCGAATCCCGTTGCTGACGCGCCTCATCGCTATCCGTACTCATGGCTATTGCCCCTCTTTCGCGCGCCAACCGCCGACAATGCTGAGATCCTCCGAGCTGTCATGGGCCGACACCTTCGACACGAGCACGAATAAAAGCGCACTCGCTACGAAGCTCGGCACGAAGGCCGTAGCCGGATCAACTGCCATAAACACCCCTAGAGTGACGACCCCACCGATGATGGAGGCAGCGGCGGCTTTGCTCGTCGCTGCTCGCCAAAAAAATCCTCCAACGACCGATGGGAGGAGGATCAGCAGCATGAACATCCCGTTGACACTAAGTGCGACGAGATCCGGTAGCGCTAGAGAAATTGCCAATGCCGCAAGTCCGCAGAGCAGAGTGCTCACACGACCGACGACTAGGAGGTTCGGATGCGACTCGCGCGACGCCACCGTCTGGGCGCGATACAGGTCATTGGCCGCGGTCGACGACGCCACCATAATTGTCGAATTGATCGTTGATACCATGATCGCGATGAAACCGGCTATTCCGAGTCCGAGCAAGCCCGGAGGGAGCTCCGCCTGCATCAGTGCGAAAATAGCGTGTTCGCTTCGCTCCAGGCCCGGCAACAGCGCTCTGGCTGAAAGGCCAAAAAAGGTCGCAACGCAGTAGAACAGGACAATGACGAAAAGTGACACCATCAGGGCAGATCGTGCGTCCCGTCCTGATCGGGAAGCGAAGATGCGCTGCCAAAGCTCCATCGTGACAAGTCCACTCCCAGCCCCAAATATTAGCCCCGCGATGAAGAACGATACACCGCCATACGCGAATGGGTCGAAGTATCCGGTGGGCAGTACCGCCAGCAGGTTCAAATTGTTTGAACCTTCGAGGCGAGTGATCGTGATCGGCAAAAGCATCGCGAAAAGCACAACCGTCATCACGCAGAAGTGTATGCCATCAGTGTAATAATCGCTCTTAATGCCACCAAACGCCGTATATATGATCGTCGAGATAGCCGCAAACCACACTAACGTTTGATACTCTAGGCCAGACCAGACCTCAAGCACCGCGGCCAATCCGATAAACTGTGCTGCCGTAAGAGCGAGGTAGATTAGGAGTATGAGGCAGGAGGATGAAAATCGCGCTGTGTTCGAGAACCGCGCGAGGAAAAAATCGCCCAGCGTATAGGCGCCATATTTATCCCCGAACCATTTAGAAATCGGAGCGAGTCGGGACACAAAGACGACGCCGACGACTCCCCCCGACAGAGCCGTAAACCCGAGCGAGATACCTTGCTCATACGCTGAAGATGCTGTTGCCACCGTCGTTCCCACACCGACCCATGTGGCGACCACGGAAAAGATCGTTAAATAATATGGCGCCCGTCGCGACATAACAAAAAAGTCATCGACGGTTTGGCGACGACCGATATATATCGCCCAAACGAGCAAGCTGGCGAGGTAGACGGAAATCACGAGTGCGTCGATCGACATAGCCGAGGCGGCCGCCCTCCGGTCGATAGCAGGTCGAGAGTGCGTGCCTTATCATCGTTCGCGTAGCGTTGAAAGCACCGGCTAGGGGTCTTCTCGACGGGAGTGGGATGACGAGAAAGAAAGGCGAGCCGCAAGGCGGACGGGAGGATCCCCCAAATCCTCTTCGGAAATCGAGATCGATTGCGAGCACCGACGATGTCCGGCGCCGCGCTGTGTCGGTCAATGAGGTAAAGACGCCCTCAAATGCGTCGCCGGATACTGCTGCGTCGAACTCATCTTCGGGCGGTGGGGGCGGAACAACGGGAGGAGCGAGTGACGGCCCGGGTGGCGCCCTCCCGCCTTCAGCAAGATTGAATCTAGACCGTTTTAACGTCGGCGATGTTGCAAGCACCTTTCTCTATGCGTCGGCAATTAACACAGTAATGGCAAAGGCAGCAGAAAACGGGGGCAGCCACGCCTATCTCGGCGCGGCGTTCGTCGTAATACTTATGCTGGATTGGCTTTCGCGAGTGTTCGTCCTAACAAACTTTCCTAAAGACGACCAAGTGTTTAGGGGAAACGGATGGCTACTTATAATAAAACTATGCATAGAATGCGCCTGTGTGACGTTAATTACTACAGTGGCGGTGGTTATATTGGACGGAGAGTACAAAGATAGCGTCCGTAATGAGATCATTCTTGCGATGTTTGCGGCCTTTGCCTGTTGGAACTACTTTGTTATTGGCATCCTGCAACATGTTGACTTCAGGCATATTGTAAGAACCATTCTTTACGGATACCGCGGAGCGTCTGGCTCGTTAGGAAAATATCTCCAGTACGTCGATGATCTTTTTCAGAGGAGTGCTGAAGAGGCGATTCGACCGAATCCGAACATGAGCGAACAGTACCGGACAGCCGCAAGAGCCACTTGGATGGGTGTCAAGAAGGTATTTGCGATGCTGGCAGTAATCTTTTTGTGCCTCCAAATCGCGGCCGCGCCCGCCGCGTATGCCGGCCTCTGGGCTATTGAAGTGTACAGCCCAGAAGCTCGAGAGACCGCACATCTTGCGCTTTCTGACTGGGTATTCCTATTCATCCCGGGAGCCATTATTATTGCATTAGTTGGAGCAGGATTCGCCGTGGTATCTACCGATGCACCTGTCGCGTCGTCAATGCGCTATAGTTGGGGTAGTATTAGTTGCTTTCTTTCTGCGTTATTGGTAGTAGTCTTAATTGGACTGTACGTTGACCTTAATGAATTGCTATGGATTTGGTTCGTACAAGTTTCCCTGTCGTCTTTCTTAGTCTTTTTTATGTCCCAAGAGCGAGCCCGGGCGCAAACGGGCTGAGCGGACGCCGTTTCTGCACCGGGGGCCGCCCCCCATTCCAGAATTCGGACACCCGACGATTCAATCAAGGATTAAATGACGCGACTGCAGGTCCTTCGGCCATCGCCCTCACTCACTTACCGCCGCGCCAGGTACAAACATTCCAGCACATACACCCCCTCCTGTGAATAAGACGCCGTCAGCCCCACCTGCAGCAAATTGCCCACCACATGGTGCGGCTGGACCCCATTCACGCCGTAGCCGTCGGCGGTCCACAGGCACTGGCGGTTGGCGGGGCAGCGGTAGGTGAAGCCGCGGCCGGTCGGGTAGGCGGCCTCGAAGGCGCGGCGGTAGCCGGCCTGGTAGTTGACCGGCAGCTCGTAGCTGAAGCTCCACAGCACGCCCGGCGCGCGCGACACCCTCAAAGCCGACGGCGTCTGGCCGAGGACATTCAGGCCCTCCGTCCGGTAAAGCTGCGGCCAGGCGGCGGGGCTCGGCACCCGCCCCTGCCGCGCCAGCATCGCCTCGGCCGCCGCGATCGTCGGCGGGCAGTCCCGCCCCGCCTCGGCCGCCGCCGGCGCCGCCATGTTCGCCAGGACGGCCAACGCCGCCCCCGCCTTCAACGCCATTCCCAAAACCCGCATTCCCCATTCTCCCAGCCCGAAGGGAGTGAAGACTAGCCGCCAGCCGACTCAAGGCAATCTCCATTTGAGACAGCCGCGCACCCCCACATTCTTCATCTTCAGGCGTGAAGTGACACGCAGCTTCCTTCGCGGTCACTTCCAGGGACCGGCCGAGGCCACAGTCCTTTGCGGCCTTCGCGGCTTGGCCGAAGGCCCAAACCCTGCCCTTGGAGCGACCAGCGTCCCTCACTGCGCCTCCGCGCCTCGGCCGAAGAGCCGAGTTTATCCCGAGCGCCTGGGGCAGTCGAAGGGCGTGAACATCCCCTGTCGGACTCCTCGCCGAGAGCCTCGCCCGATCCGGGCTTTCGCCTCAGCCCCCGCCGCCCGCCTGCGCCCCCGCGGGCGTCCCCGCTTCCCCCGCTTTCGCCTCCTTCTTCGGCCGCACCAGCTTGCGGATCGCCGCGTAGAGCGCGCCCAAAGCCGTCACCAGAGCGGCGAGGCCGCCCGCCGCCTTGGCCCAGCTCTCGCCCTGCTCCTTCACGGCCTGCGCGGTCTCCCGCGAGCGGGTCCCCGGACGGACCCGCACCCGGACCGTCACCTCGGCCTCGTGCTCCTCGAGCTCGGCGGCGGGGCCGCCGTCCCCGGTCAGACGCGGCCGCGCGATCACGCGCAGGGTGCGTTCCGCCCGGTCG
>Ga0196965_1000349_pt1 | contig 30306 bp, 15 predicted proteins | sample S1_20metaG_FD_148668 | JGI IMG/M metagenome (GOLD analysis project Ga0196965, IMG submission 148668) | Soil microbial communities from Anza Borrego desert, Southern California, United States - S1_20 | ecosystem: Environmental > Terrestrial > Soil > Desert | place: USA: California | collected...
GGCAATTAAAATTATACTGCAATCGGAGGATTAAATGCCATCAACTTTTCTTTTAAATCCAACAGTGGTACATTCTTTATACAGATGCATCCTTGGGATGAAAGAAAGGAAAAAGCGGACCAATTGTATGGAGTAATGGCTCAATTAAGAGAGAAATTTGCTTATCTGAAGGATGCCAATATTATTGTGATTCCCCCTCCTGCTATTCCTGGTCTTGGTAATACAGGTGGATTTAGTTTTATGTTCCAGCAACGAAGGGCAGGTGATATTAAAGAATTTGAACAAATGTTGGGACAATTTTTGGCAGCTGTAAACAAACGGCCTGAAATTGCCGGTGCATTCTCTTTTTTTACAGCGAAAACACCAGGGTATCATATTGATGTTGACCGAGAAAAAGCTAAAAAACTAGGGGTATCCATTTCCGATATTTTTAATACCATGTCCTCCTATATGGGGAGTCAATATATTAATGACTTTACCCGATATGGTCGAAATTTCAGAGTAGTGGCACAGGCAGACACTTCTTATAGAAATGAAATTGAAGATTTGAAGCAATATTATGTACTTAACAGGCAGGGAGAGTCCATTCCTTTAAGCGCGTTGATTACCTATAAAGTAGTTGAAAATGCTCCTTTAATTTCACATTACAATTTATTCAGGACCGCTGAAATAAATGGAAATGCAGCTCCTGGATACAGTAGCGGGCAAGCCATCAAAGCCTTGGAGGAGGTGGCGGCGGAAGTATTACCTTCGGGATATGGTTATGCCTTTTCTGGACTAAGCAGGGAAGAACTTTCGGCGGGAAATAGTACTATTATTATTTTCACATTATCCATTGTACTTGTATTGTTGTTGCTGGCGGCGCTTTATGAAAGTTGGTCCGTACCTTTTTCAATCTTGTTTGCAGTGCCTTTAGGAGCCTTCGGAGCAATTGTAGCTTTGATGTTCCTGCCAAGTCTTAGCAATAACGTATATGCTCAAATTGGATTGATCACACTGATAGGACTCGCAGCAAAAAATGCCATATTAATTGTTGAATTTGCAAAAGAAAGAGTGGACCGTGGCCGGGAACTGGTAGGAGCAACTATTGAAGCTGTAAAACTAAGATTAAGACCCATCATCATGACTTCCCTGGCATTTATTCTGGGTGTACTTCCGTTGGCTTTAGCTTCGGGAGCAGGTGCAGTGGCCAGGCAAACTATAGGATGGACAGTAATTGGAGGTATGCTTGCTGCAACTTTCCTTGCCATTTTTGCAGTTCCTGTTCTTTATGTGGTCATCACCAGGTATGCTTATGGAAAGAAAAGGCTGGCAGAATTGCAGGAGATGTATAAGGAACCGGACTTTGATCATGATGCTGCTTCTGGTAAGTCGGTTTAGCTTTTAAACTATCAGGAGGAAATTTCATGACAATGGAACGTATAATAATCAGGGAGGAAAAAGCAGAAGATGTACGGGCGATTTTTGGAATAAACAAAGCAGCATTTGGTCGGGAAGACGAAAGTCTCCTGATAGATCGCCTGCGATCAGGAAAAGAATTCATTCCGGAATTATCTTTAGTAGCAGAAAATAAAATAGGTATTGTAGGACACATCCTGTTTTCTGAGATCAGAATTAAAGGACAGGAAGATCATGTATCACTTGCGCTGGCTCCAATGGCTGTTTTACCGGAATTTCAAAATCGCGGCATTGGGACAATGTTGGTGAGGGAAGGACTAAGAAAAGCAAAGGCATTAAAATATGAGTCAGTAATTGTTTTAGGTCATAAAACTTTTTATTCAAGGTTTGGATTCAAGCCTGCTTCAAAATGGGGCATACTTTGCCCTTTTGAAGTGCCTGACGAGGCTTTTATGGGAATTGAATTAACTTCAAATGCACTTGAAAATAGATCGGGTGTCGTAGTTTACCCGAAGGCTTTTTTAGAAGTGATTTAATGATTTCTTTAGTAAAAAGAAAATGAGAGTTTACAAAATAAGATAAGAATGATTGAAGCTGTAATATTTGACATGGATGGTCTTTTAATAGACTCCGAACCCCTGTGGCAGGAAGCAGAAATTAAAATCTTTTCCACTGTCGGCGTTCACCTGACAAGGGAGTTGTGTTTGCAAACCATGGGTTATAAAATTGACGAAGTGGTCAGATACTGGCACAATAAATTCCCGTGGCAAGGCAAAAGCTTTGAGGAGATGGAAAAGGAAATATTTGAAGAAGCGATCAGACTTATCGTTGAAAAGGGAGAGGCAATGGAAGGTGTAACTTATATCCTTGATTTTTTTAAGAAAAGGAATGTAAGGATAGGATTGGCCTCTACTTCTCCCATAAGAGTGATTAATACGGTTTTAAACAAACTGAATATATCTCATTACTTTGAAGTGCTCCATTCGGCAGAGTTTGAAGAATATGGAAAACCTCATCCTGCTGTATTTATCAATGCTGCAAAAAAGCTTGATGTACAGCCTTACTTTTGCCTCGTCTTTGAAGATTCGTTTAACGGACTGATCGCGGCAAAAGCAGCCAGAATGAAAACAATTTCAATTCCTGATAAAGGCTATAGCAACGAGACTAAGTTTGATATTTCGGATTTTAAACTTAACTCATTATCAGAATTCAACGATCGCCATTTCGAAGCATTAAATAATCTCTAACGCAGTTTATCAAACTCCTAATCATTTTGTAAAGACCTTACCCTACTTGTAAAGTATTACGCGGTAAGGCTTTACGAAATGACGGATTTGGGAGCTAATTACCATTGTGAAGGGATACTACGAAGCTTTAGCTTTTTTACCGTTAAACTTCTTTCCGGTTTTTAGCATTTCCATAATCTTAAACCCTTTTTCGATAGCGTTTATGGATGCACTTTCTTCAGAAAGAATTCCAAAGTAGGTAAAATCACTTCGTTTTTTCCCTAACTGCTCCCTGTAATCCTTGTTTCTCAATACGATTTTTATGAAATAGGAACCTTTATGGTTTTTCCTCGTTTCTTTGACCAAGCCATATTGTACTTCAATCTCATTTTCCAAAAAGAATGTAAAGGCATCATTTATTTCCATAAAAGGAAATTTAATTTTAAATGCTTTAAATGATTCCGGATACTTTTTTCCGAGATGAGAAAAAAAGGTTTCCAGCTTATCAAAGGAAGGTTTTTTTTGTTTGAGTTCTATAATGTTAAAGTCCAGATCTAAAACCCTTTCAATCTTTTTTAGGATATTTTGAGTGGGAACTTCTCCCTTCTCATATCTGTAAACAGAAACATCAGTAACATTAAGCGCTCTTGATAGTTGAGTTTTTGTAAATCCTTTTCTGATTCGAGCCTCAGAAAAGATTTCTCCGAATTGAGGATTTTGCATTTTAGAAGTTTTCAGTTAATAATTGTTTTACCTCCTATACAAAAAAAATAATAGACTCCCCTATTGAGTTTTTTTTAATCTAATGTTTGATTCTTTAACTTGTTATGGATTAAAGAAAGCAATTTCCACTTGGAAACAGAATATTTCAAAAGTTTAGATATAATATTAAAGTATATTTTTACCTTTGAAAAACTGTTAGCTAAACATAAGGCTTTAAAAAACAAGGCAATAGTTTTTCAATAATACTTTATCTCTCCATGTACTCCTGACACTATTTGAAATGCGGTATATTCTAATTTCCCTTTTTCTTATATTATTCATTTCCTGTAACAACAATAAAGACAGCAGCAATGAACTGTTTACTCTTCTTTCCTCAGACGACTCAGGCATTACATTTGAAAATAAGCTTACAACATCATTAGAAAACAACATTTTTGAATATGAATACTTCTATAATGGAGGAGGCGTAGGCGCCGCTGATTTTAATAATGATGGATTGACGGATTTATTCTTTTCCGGAAATCAGGTCCCTTCCAAACTCTATCTGAATAAAGGAGATTTGAAGTTTAAAGATGTTACCGAAGCAGCTGGCATTCACACCCGGGGATGGGGCACGGGAGTGGTAGTCGCAGATATAAACTATGACGGTTGGAATGATCTTTATGTTACTCATGCAGGTTTGCACAATATGCCAAATCAGTTATTTGTCAACCTTGGAAAACAAGCGGATAATTCGGTGAAATTTGTAGAAAAAGCAAAGGAATTTGGTCTGGACTACAAAGGGTATTCGACTCATGCTGCTTTCTTCGATTATGATAAGGATGGTGACCTGGATTTATACATTCTTACCCATGATCAGTCCAAGGGTAATTTAAATTTCCCGAAACCGAAGATTTCAGACGGATCTGATCCGAGCACCGATAAGTTATTCCGGAACGATTCAAAAGCAGGTCAAACCGAATTTAAATTTACAGACATAACGACCCAGGCTGGAATTACCATGGAAGGTTTTGGATTAGGGTTGGCAATCTGTGATATTAATCGGGATGGATGGGAGGACATTTATGTTTCTAACGACTTCATTTATGATGATTTAATTTACATCAACAATCAGGACGGTACTTTCAGTGAAAAGGGACATGAACTACTAAGGCATACTTCTCGTTTTTCTATGGGTTGTGATGTGGCCGATTTTAACAATGATTCTTATCCTGACATTGTAGTGCTGGATATGCTTCCTGATGAAAATCGCCGCCAGAAATTAATGAACCCTGCTACCAATAATGATATTTTCAATTACTCTATTTCCCAGGGATACCTGCCTCAATATACCCGTAATATGCTCCAACTGAACAATGGTCCGGATATTAAGGGAAATTTCTCTTTTTCTGAAATAGGCCAGCTTGCAGAGATTTATAAAACGGATTGGAGCTGGTCCCCCTTAATAATTGACCTGGATAACGATGGATGGAAGGATCTTTTTGTTTCAAACGGTATTCCTAAGGACGTGACTAACCATGATTTCTTAAAGTATAAGCATTTACAGAATAAGTTATTTTCGGATCCGAAAGCGCTTAAAGCTGAATTGTTGCATAAACTTGGAGAAATGGAGGATATTGATCGGCCCAATTTTGCCTTTCAAAATAAAGGAAATCTAAAATTTGAAGACATAGGAAAGGCTTGGGGACTAGCCACTCAGGGGTTTTCAAATGGAACTGCCTATGCGGACCTGGATAATGACGGTGATTTAGAGCTAATAACCAATAACCTTAATGCCAAATCCTTTATTTACGAAAACAGATCCAATGAGCTTCTGGGTAATAATTATTTAAGGATAAGATTGGACGGAAAACTTGCTTTAGGAACCAAAGTTAGGATAGTATGTGAAGGTAAAGAACAATTCTTAGATCACCATATCTACAGAGGTTTCCAGTCTACTCAGGAAAATGTACTGCACTTTGGTTTAGGAAAATCGGGCATAGTGGATACAGTGGAGATTATATGGCCAGATGGCAGACATCAGGTGCTTAATAATGTTTCCGCCAATCAGATTATGACCATTAACTATGACAGTACAGCGCCATTGGTAAAAGATTTTGATTTCGGGAAAAATATACCATCTGCAAATCCTGCTTTTGCCGAAATAACTGAACGTTCTGGCATTGATTTTACACACAAGGAAAACAATTATGAAGACTTCAACTATGAATCTTTGTTGCCCCATCGCTATTCAAGAAACGGTCCATATCTAGCCTCGGGAGATGTCGATGGAAATGGAACAGAAGATTTTTGGATAGGTGGACCTGTCGGTATTGCAGGAAAAGTATACTTCCAGCAATCCAATGGCTTGTTTGAAATAAGGGAAATGCCCGATCCCCAGTTTGAAGATATGGGCGGATTGTTTTTCGATGCCGATGACGACAGAGATCTGGACCTTTATATAGTAAGTGGTGGAAATGAAATGGCCGAAATGGAAGGTGGCTATCAGGATAGGCTGTACATGAATGATGGTAAAGGAAATTTCACAAGAAATACAAAAGCAATACCTGAGGAGAACACGAGCGGATCCATAGTAGCAGGTAATGATTTTGATGGGGATGGAGATTTGGATTTGTTTGTTGGAGGAAGAGTTACTCCTGGAAATTATCCTCAATCTCCTTTGAATTACATTTTGCAAAATAATGGCCAAGGAATTTTTGAAGATGTAACGGCAACTCTTAGTCCGGAACTGCAGAGAATAGGTATGATAACTTCAGCCCAATGGGTAGACTTTGACCAAGATGATAAAATGGATTTGGTAGTGGCAGGAGAATGGACGCCGGTTTGTTTTTTTAAAAATGAAAATGGCAAATTGGTTAAGCTGAAAGATACAGGAATAGAGGACGAAAAAGGATGGTGGTTTAGCCTGGCTGCCGAAGATTTAGATAATGATGGAGATGTTGATTTTGTTGCTGGTAATTTGGGTCTTAATTCAAAACTGAAAGCATCTAAAAAAGAACCCGTTTCGCTTCATACCAAGGAAGCTTCCTCCGGGAAATTTGTGCCAGTGCTGGCTTGCTATATAAAAGGCAAAAAATATACGCTTGCAGGTCGGGATCAGATAAGTGAATATATTCCCTCCATTCGTTCAAAATTTAATACTTATGAAAAGTTTGGGTTGGCAACTTATAATGAAATTTTTTCGAATGAAAGCGATGAAGAATTAAACCTGGAAGTGACCAATTTCAGTTCTGTAATACTTGAAAATAAAGGCAACGGTAAGTTTGACATCGGGCCCTTACCCAGTGAGGCCCAATTTTCAGCAGTACAAAGTATTATGATCAAAGATTTTGACCAAGACGGCAACCACGACCTTCTGATCGGCGGTAATTTTTATAGTCCTGATTTTATCACAGGCAGGTATGACGCATCCATTGGCTTGTTCCTAAAGGGCAATGGAAAAGGAGAATTTACCCCCCTTTCATCCAGGGACAGTGGAATAAACTTGAAAGGTGATGTCCGTTCTTTACTTTCAATTACTTTATCTGACCGTGACGTTATATTAAGCGCACCAAACAGCGGCAAACTACAGGTTTTGGAAGTAAGAAATTAAAAATTTCAAGGAGACGGTTCTTTTGCTTTTTATTTTTTTAAGGTAAATTATTGCATATTTAACTATTATCCTTACATTTGATTTCACTTGTCATTTTTCCTTGAAAAAACTCTTTTCCATATTGATGCTGGTTTTGCTGGTGTATAACTTTCTAGGTTATTACATAGTATTCTATTTTCAGCATCGGGAGGTAAAAGAAGATTTTGCAGAATATATAAATCAGGGACAATATACTGATGCAGATCTGAAGCTCTTTAAAGTACCCATTAATATTTATGCACAAGCAACTTCAAGCGATTTTTCCAGGGTAGAAGGAGACTTTGAACACAACGGGAAGTTTTATGAGATCATAAAACAACAAATCCTGAACGATACTATCTATACCTACTGCCTGAACAATGAAAAGGAAGAGCAGTTGCTGGCCAGGTTATATGACCATATTCAAAACCAGGGCCTTGATACAAAAAGTTCAAAGAGCAAAAACGACAATCCGTTCAAGAATCTTTTGAAGGAATATTTGCAGAAAAACAATACCAATTTTGCCTCGATTATGGTTTCTTATATAAAAGTAGAAACCGCTACAAAATACAAGATTAACTTTTCCTTTATTTATCCCTCTATTCCCAATCCACCTCCGGAGTTGGTTTAATTACTAAAGTCATTAGGGTTAGGTGTATCAAATCAGGTAATTCCTGTTGGTTTTCAATTCGTATTGATTAAAACTGCATTAAATGCCTGAGACCGCCAAACGACTATTCCTTATAATGGCAGTATAAAAGAGGCTAAAGTTCAAATTCGAATTTTACTGAAATCATGCCGCTTTCCTTGTTTATCTGTTTGGTTCTCATTCGTAAATGAGCCAGTTTGATTTCAAAAGTCAAAATCTTTTGAGAGAACATCCGATTTTCACTCATTGGGTGCTTTGCTTCATGCTGGGTTGCATCCGAAAACCAAGGAAGAGGCGGTGCGGTAAAGTTTGTCTCAAACTTCAATTACCCTCGTTTTAGACTGTGAACTACAAACATCTTAAAATTTTACATTGATTAAACCGTCAATTCGCACGAATAGCATTCTCAAACAAGAGAATAGCGGACTGCGGGTTTCTAAGGACAATTAAACATTATACCCATGAAAAAAAATATTTACTTATATATCCTATTGTTTTTTGTATTATCCTATTCAGCATATTCTCAAGGTTGTGTCGCCATCAGAAGCGGAGGAATGGCTTGTAGTGTAGATCATCCTACGACAGATGCTAATGGAAAAGGCTGGCAGCTAAATGCTTCCTATCGTTATTTTAAATCATTCAGGCATTTTAAAGGAAGAACAGAACAATTAGAACGTCTTGAAAAAAATACCGAAGTTATTAACTGGTCGCATAGCTTAGATCTTTCAATCGCCCGTCAATTTAACCACAGGTGGTCAGCGAGTATTGGACTTCCGCTTTTAAAAAATGACAGGTCATCCTTGTATGAGCACGGCCTTACAGAGAGACATACTTCGAGTTCCGGAGGAATTGGAGATTTGAGAATTATGGCCAACAGGTGGATGCTAGATCCTGCCAAGAGCAAAAAGATAAATTTCCAATTAGGACTAGGTATTAAACTTCCTACTGGAAATTACCGTGCGAAAGACGAATTTCAAAACGTGGGACCTGAAGGCAAGCCCGAAGAACGTTTTGTAGATCAATCCATTCAATTGGGTGATGGCGGTGTTGGCGGTTTACTAACGGTGGATGCTTATTTTAATTTATCACGCCAGTTTAGTCTTTACGGTAATCTATTCTATTTATCAAACCCAAGGAACACAAATGGAACACGTACCTACCTTGAAACTTTAAGTGCAAAGTATGCGGATGATAGACGTTATATGAGTGTTCCCGACCAATATATGACGAGGATCGGCGCAAATTATAGTCCTAATTTTATTCATGGAATGTCTGTCGGTGCCGGATTCAGAATAGAAGGATTACCATCCAGCGATCTGATAGGAAAAAGCGAAGGATGGAGAAGACCAGGATATATTTTCTCCCTTGAGCCAGGCGTGAGTTACAAAATAAGGAAAGTGAACTTTTACGCTTCTGTCCCTGTGGCTTTGCAAAGAAACCGGGTACAAAGTGTACAAGATAAGAAAGAGACTGAAAAAGTAGGCCATAAAGTAGTCGGCGATGCAGCCTTTGCAGATTATACTATAAACTTTGGCGCAATCTTTAATTTTTAAAAACATCTTATTTCTTAATTAACCCAACCCTGAATTGGATTCTTCATTCTCAACATTGAAAATGAAGAATCTCTCAATTCTATAAATAGCCTTATATCCATGAACAAAACTATATACATCTATACTCTATTATTTTTTGTAATATCCTATTCAGGATATTCCCAAGGTTGTGTAGCCATCAGAACAGGAGGAATGTCTTGTAGTGTAGATCATCCAAGTACTGAGACCAGTACGAAAGGATGGCAGGTAGGCGCTTCCTATCGTTATTTTAAATCCTTCAGACACTTTAGAGGAAGAACAGAAGAAACGCACCGTATCAAGGAGAATACGGAGGTAATAAACTGGACCCATAGCCTGGATTTTACGATTGCCCGTCAATTCAACAAAAGATGGTCAGCAAGCATTGGGCTCCCTATTATCTTTAATGACCGCTCCTCACTATATGAACATGGTCGTTTGGAAAGGCACACCACAAGCTCAAAAGGTATTGGAGATTTAAGGATTATGGCAAACAGGTGGATGCTTAATCCTGACAAGAGTAAAAAGATAAATTTCCAATTAGGATTAGGTATTAAGCTTCCTACCGGGGATTATAATTATAAAGATGAATTTCATACAGCAGAAGGAGGCACGGAGATACGTCCCGTCGACCAGTCCATACAATTGGGTGATGGAGGAGTGGGCGCTCTTGTAACTGTTGATGCTTTTTATAGTATTTTCCGTCAGCTCAGTCTTTATAGTAATTTGTTTTATTTATCCAACCCCGGAAATACAAATGGAACCCGTTCGGGAAGTCATATCTATAGCATTCCTGATCAATATATGGCTCGAATAGGCGCTAATTATATTCCTAATTTTATTCATGGATTATCGGCAGGTGCAGGATTTAGGATTGAAGGAATACCTTCCGAAGACCTGATAGGGAAAAGCGACGGGAGAAGAAGACCAGGATATATCATTTCTCTTGAACCAGGTGCAAGCTACAAGATTGGAAAAGCGAACATTTATGCCACCGTGCCTATAGCTTTACAAAGAAACCGGGTTCAAAACGTTGATGACAAAAAGAGATCAGCAGAAGTTGGTTATAAAGTAGTTGGTGATGCCGCATTTGCTGATTACTCCATTAATATTGGCGCGATCTTTAATTTTTAGAAATATGCTATAAATAAAAGCAGTCATGGAAGTCTATGGCTGCTTTTTTTATTATAAACCCTTTTATAAAGCTGCTCACCATCCTATTTCCTTATTTTAATGCCATCAATAATATCCTTCTTGCTTACAAGTTGCTTCAAACGTGTGCAAATGAAAGATTTACCTTTTTCAGTCAAAAATTCAAAAAACACGGACTATAGGAAAATTTTACATTAAGAATTACTTTAGTTTTGATATGGGTGTTTACTATTTAATATTAAACATCAACACTGTTTTTTAGATAGTTACATTACAAAACCTGGTAACATGACGGCAAGAAACAAAATTAACCTCCTTTTAATAGTTGTCTTCCTATGTACAGCAGTAAACTATATTGTTAAATTCAATGATGGAACGGCATTTAACACTATTGTTTTTGCAGTAATAACTGTAGTGCTTTTGTTGATTTTTAAATCGCTAAACACCTTATTTTCTTCAATTACTAAGCTTTCAAAAGCTGTTTCCGAAGCGTTTATTCAAAGTAACCAAACGCCCGATGGCTCATTTCATACTTTAAATAAAGGCTTTACCGCTTATTCCAGGATCATTTCCGATTCATCCAGATTCATTCACGACCTTAAGTCGGGGAATTTAAATTCCTCCATAGAAGAAGATGAGAATATGAAGTTAAAATCCACACTGATTCAAGATCTTTTGGATTTAAGAAACCAAATGAGTTCTATTAATGAGGAAGAAGAACAAAGAAAATGGAAGGCAGATGGGATGGCCCTGTTCACAGAAATTCTCCGGAAAAATCATTCCAAAAGGGAAGACTATTACCAGGACATTATCTCCAATTTGGTTAAATATTTTAATGCAAATCAGGGAGGTTTATTTCTTGTTAATATGAATGAAGAAGAAACTTCCATTGATCTGGCAGCCTGTTATGCTTACGAACGCAGGAAATACTTAACGAAAGAATTAAAGGTAGGTGAAGGCTTAGTAGGACAAGCTTACCTTGAACAAAGCCATGTGTACATTAAAAATATTCCTGAGGAATATACCAATATAGTTTCCTCTTTGGGAAGCGCCAAGCCTCGCACATTGCTTGTTATTCCTTTTAAATCAGACGAAAATGTAGAGTGTATTGTAGAAATGGCTTCATTTAATGAGATCCTGCCATATCAGATCGACTTCCTTGAAAAATTAGGAGAAAATATTGCTTCTGCCGTCAGCAGCTTCAGAAAAAATGACCGGACACGGTTGCTATTGGAAGCTTCGCAGCAGCAAACTGAAGAACTTAAATCTCAGGAAGAGGAAATGAAACAGAATATGGAAGAACTTGAGGCCACACAAGAAGAAATGAGAAGAAAAGAAGCGGAAATGGTAAAACTTGTGGATAAGCTTTCGACTAGAGAACTAGAGCTAAAAGAAAAGCTGGAAGAGATAGAAACGATGAAGCTGAGAGATGAGGAGAAATCAAAAGAAATACTCAAAACTCTTGAAGAACACGAAAAAACATTAATAGAGGTAATCAATAAACTTCCTCAAAAAATATTTTTAAAAGACAAGGATGGCAAGTTTCTTTTGGCGAATAACGCCGTTGCCGAGGCCCATAAATTAAGTGTGGATGAGCTATTGGGTAAATCTGATTTTGATTTCTTTGACCTCGAATCTGCTACCGACTACAGAAATAAAGAATTGGAAATCATCAAATCGGGTAAGCCCGTTTATTTTCCTGAGGAAATTTTTAAAGACAAAAACGGCACAGAAAAGATTCTACAGACCACAAAAATGCCCTTTTATATTGGCTACCTAAATCAGATGGGACTCCTGGGAATCCAAACCGACATAACGGAAGTAAAGAAGCTTGAAGAGGAAGTTAAAAAGAAAAACAAATAAAGGGATAATGTGTTAATATGATATGTGTTGATGAGCAATTGGAAATAGAATAACGCTTCGCATTATCTACTCAAAGCCGACATTGCATACCTTTGAACCAACTTATTAATTTTACTACACTAATGAATAATTCGATTGTACTTGGTGCCGATATTGGAGGCTCTCATATAACTGCTGCGCTTGTTGATTTAAACAATAAAAGTCTTCTACCTGCCACCCGAACGAGAAAACCTGTTAATTCACATGGCAGTGCACATGAAATAATAAAACAATGGGCCGAAGTAATTCGGGAAACCTTCGCCTTTCATCCTGACGGACGAGGAAAGATTGGAATAGCCATGCCCGGTCCGTTCGATTATGAAGAAGGAATATCACTTATAAAAGACCAGGACAAATACGATTCTTTGTATGGAAAAAATATCAAAAACCTCCTGGGCGCTGAACTTAGCCTTGCTCCTGAAAATTTCTACCTGGTCAACGATGCGGGAAGTTTCATCCAGGGCGAATTTTTTGGCGGATCGATTCAGGGATATGAAAATGCCATAGGTATAACGTTGGGTACAGGTTTAGGATCAGCCGTTCTCAAAAATCAAGTGGGCAATGATGCCAATTTGTGGTGCATGCCTTTTAAAAATGGAATTGCAGAGGATTATATGTCTACCCGTTGGTTTAAACAAAGGTATCAGGAACTGTCAGGGAAGGAAGTAAAAAACGTGAAAGAGTTATTTGAACGCTATAACTCGGACAATCTAGCCAGGGTAGTGTTTGACGAATTTGGAAACAACCTTTCCTCCTTTTTATATAAATTCCTGGAATCGGAAGTTGCAGAGGTAATTATACTCGGGGGAAATATTTCCAATGCTTCCGAATTATTCTTACCAGTGGTTATCGAAGAGCTAAACAGGAGAGGCATTACCCTTCCAATTAAAATCGCTTCACTGGGCGAAGATGCCGCTATAATTGGCGCAGCAGGTGGATGGTTTGAAAAATCCCTGTGTTGTTGATTTTTAACTTTTGCTTCGCTTGCCGAAGATAAAAAAGACAACAAAGAAATGGGATGAACTATTATTAGATTTTGCTAAAACATGATTTTACACAAAAAAAGCTGCAAGGAACCCAACTTGCAGCTTTTTGTTTAACACTGATTTATTCTCTATTAAAATCGCTTATCAACGTCTTTTAATATCAATCCAGAATTTCCTGGGGTTTTTTACAAACTTATCGTAATCTGAATAAATTTTGTCCCAATCATCGGTACCTTTCAAAGTAAAAGAGAAGGCATTGTCCGTGATGGTTTTTGAAAGACCGTTGTTCAAATCTTCGGTTCCGGCTTCTTCAAAAGTTCCTACAGCCGTACGTCCGTCAGAAAAAGTAAAGGTCACGGTATTTTTTTCATAATTACGGGTCCAGGTAGCTTCGCCTTTAGGAATTGTTCTGTAAAAGGGATTTACATCTGTTTGAGGATCACCAATAAAAAGGAAGTTGGCATAAAGTCCATCAGCACCGGCACTGTTTGTAACTTTTCCATAGGTTTCCCCAAGGGCAGTTGTACCGGTATATTCGAATGTCAGCTGATTATCCATTTCTGCTGCAGGTCCGCCTGTTTCAGGCCAAACCCATGGCTTATCAGTCAGCGGCATCACTGCGCCTCCTCCATACTCCGGACCTGTTCCGCCAAATACTATTAAGCCCTGGATATCATAAGTACCGAGTAACGTTTCTGTAAATGGGACAAGCTCAACGGTCCAGTCACGGGTACTTCCTGATTCAGCAGTAACCGTGTAAGTAAACTTATTATTATTGCCAGCAAAATTTACAGGTTGGTCAGGACCAGGGCTGATGGTAGCTCTATAAGAAGGAAGCACTTTCGCAACAACGTTTGAAAGATCAGTCCCCTGCTGCATCAATACTTTTACAGTCGCCGTTCCTTTTTCCCTGTCTACAACGGCAGGGCCAACCTGCATAAGATCTCCACCCAAAGTAACATTGTCAATTGAACGTTCATTGCTGTAAACATCCTCGTAAGGATCCCTGGTGCAGGAAAATTGTATAGTACTAACGATAAAAAATACCGCAATACTGAATATTGTATATTTCTTCATCTTTTATTTCATTAAAGGGTTAGTATCTAATTCTTTTTGTGGTATCAGGAAGAAATAACCACCGCTTGTAATGGTCTTGCCATATTTATCAACAAGGATTTTTTCAACCGAATTGGTACGGCGAAGATCAAACAAACGATGGCCTTCGAAGGCAAGCTCCCTTGCTCTTTCCTCTACTACCGCCTGACGAAAATCAGGAACACTAAGTCCTGTAGTAAGGTCGCCGATACCTGCCCTATTCCTTATTCTATTAATAGCTGCATATCCTTCTGGTGTCGGACCGTTCGCTTCCGCATAAACCAGTAGTATATCACTATAGCGAATTACAGGAGAATTGGCACTGCTTGCATCACCGATACGTTTTGGATCAATATATTTCCTTGAAAAAGGCCGTGACCAATCATTAATATTTAAGGTTCTTTCAACGCCTTTATCGTCCTTTACTGATGAAACAATAAGCTCAGTTTTCCTTTTGTCATTGTCGGCATAAAAGTTATATATGGCCGGCTCCGTTTGAAAGTGATTCCATCCCTGTCCGATGTTAATCCCATCATCCAATATCATATTAAATCCAATGGCTGGAAGGAACATATTTGGTAATTTGGAATAATTCCCTTCAGCAGCTCCATTTCGGTCAACTGCCGCATCGAAGATGTGTTCGGTAACAGCGGAAGGAACTTTGTATTTTTCTATGTCCCAAATTTCCCGTAGAGATTCTGTGAATCCGAAAACGGATTGCTCATTTACCACTTTGCCTGAGTAAGTCTTTGCGTTGGTATACATTTCCTCAGGGCTCGTTACAAAATCATAACCTGGAGACGCTGATTCCCCCGAAGAAGCTAAATGAAGATAAACTTTAGAAAGTAAGGCTTGTGCAGCAATTTTGTTTGCTCTTCCTTCCAGATTCTCCTCAGCACTCATCAATTCTTCAGCCTTTTGCAGATCACTTATTATAAGGTCATAGACCTCTTTTATCGTTGATTTAGCTTTGGGTATCTGGTCAACATTCGTAAGTGGTTCTGTTCTGACAGGCACTTCACCGAACATACGGACAAGGTTAAAATAATGTAAACCTCTCAGAAAATATCCCTCGCCTATCACTTGATTTCTGGAAGCTTCAGACATTACTGCTATCTGAGGCACATTGGCAATTACTGCATTTGCCCGTAAAATGGCATTGTACATATACCCCCAAATGTTACCTATATCGGTATTGGTCGAAGTCATTCTCAATTGATCCAACTCGGTGTTACCAATACCTGCATCGCCTTTCATAGTAAGATTCTCAGTAGGCAATTCGGTAACTACATAATACATCCTAGAATAGTAGCCTACCTCCGGCAATACGGAATAAGCATAAATTAAGGCTGCGTTAGCATCTGCTTCCGTTTTATAGAACGAAATGGTGTTGGTGATGCCATGTGGTTTTTCCTCCAGGTCTGCACAACTTGACAGAACGACGGTCAAAACCAATAATCTATATATATGTTTTTTAAAATTCATGATCTTATGCTTTAAATTAAAATCCGATATTAATTCCTAATGTATAAGCTCTTGGTTTTGGATAACCTCCCCAGTGAATTCCGCTTTCGGAAACTTCAGGATCGTAACCCGGATTGAACTTCGTGAAGGTGTAAAGATTATTACCTGACAAATAAACTCGCAGACTGGATATTGCCTTTACTAAATTTTGCTTTACATTATAACCTAAAGTGACGTTCTGAATTCTAAGGAATGATCCGTCTGTAATGAAAAAGTCAGATGCTTTGTACCCCCTGCTGTTGTTCGCTCTTGGATATTCATTACTTGGATTGTCTATCGTCCATCTCAACACTTGTCTGCTGGCGGTCATTTTCCTTAAATCAAGCACGTCATTTCCCTGAACACCATAAAACTGCGCTGAAAGGTCAAAGTTTTTATACTCCACTTTGGTATTGAAGCTGTAAATAAAATCAGGGTTTGGATTCCCGATAATTGTTCTGTCGTTACCATCAATTAATCCATCGGGAACTCCATCCGGACCGGATATATCCATGTATTTTATTTCTCCTGGTAAAGCTTCTGCGCCTGTTAGTCCTGCAGCCAAACCTTCTTCTTCCGTTTGAATAATTCCATTGGTTTTGTAACCATAGAAGGAATAGATCGGCTGACCTACAATAAAGTAATTTGCATTTTGACGGATTTGCTCTACATAACCACCTGTCTGTACAATGTCACTTTCTCCCATTGCCACAACTTCATTGCGGTTTACAGTAATATTACCACCTACATTCCAGTTAAGATCTGAAGATTGTATTACGTTTGCGCTAAGTCCCAGCTCTACTCCTGTATTTTTAATCTCTCCATCGTTTACCCATTGTTCATCATATCCGGTAGAAGCTGCAACAGATCTTATTCTTAACAAATCAACCGTGTTTTTTATATAATAATCAGCCGTAAGTGTAAACCTTTGATTAAGAATACCTATATCGATACCCGCATCAAGAGTGGTCGTAGTTTCCCATTTCAGATCATTATTTTGCAAACCTCCAACCAATTTAAGTCCTTGTTGGTTTGATTCACCTGCTAACCCAGGACCAAAGCCAGTTTCAAAAGTGGTACCTGTAAAATATTTTCCTGTTCCGAATCTGTCTAAAGTTCTATAAGGAGGTAGCCCCTGGTTTCCTGTTAAACCATAACTTGCTCTCAGTTTTAACTCAGAGAAGATATTCAAAGATCTGATAAAATCTTCTTCACCAAGCTTCCATGCTACTGCTCCTGACGGAAAGAAACCCCATTTGTTATTGCTTCCAAATTTTGTAGATCCATCAGCACGACCGGTAAAAGTCACCATGTATTTGTCTTTGAGTATATAATTTACCCTTCCGTACCATGATTCAAGAATAGATTCTTCTGTTGGGCGATTATTTACAATTTGTTTCCCTGCACTGTTCAGGTTTTCATTTTGCAAGTTGTCATTTGGGAAAACCCTCGCTTCAAGATCAGCCCACCTAGTCAAAGACTTTTGAATAGAAAAACCACCTACCACATTAAATTTGTGCGCCTCACCTAACGTTTTGTCTATAGTAAAGTAATTTTCATTAAGCAATTCATTGTTGTAGTAGTTGTAAATTGCTCCGAAACCCTCACTTTCATATCCTCTAAAAGTCACCGTACTTGGCTCGTAAATATCCGTTACTGAGTTACCATATTTAGAACTTAACTGGGACCTAAATTGAAGCCACTTGGTGAGTTTAACATTAGCATATACAGTTGCCAATACATCTATTGTTTTGCTTTGATTTAATACTCTATTCGCTATGGCAATAGGGTTTCCGAAATCGGTGGGACCTGATCTGAAATAATTGCCATTCTCATCGTACACCGGAAAAATTCTGGAACGATCTGCATTTAGTTGGTTGCCTGCATTTTTAGTATAAGTAAGAAGCAGGTTTGTTCCCATATTTAATGCATTGGAAACTCTTTGTTCAAGATTTAATCTGCCGCTGTATTTATCATACTGGTTTTTAATGTTCAGACCTTCTTGTTTAAAATAGTTACCAGAAATGGTGTATTTTGTATTGTCCGTTCCTCCGTCTACCCCTAAAGTATAGTTTTGGGATAAAGCATTACGATAAACCAAATCCTGCCAGTTTGTATTGTGTGGCCACATTGGTTTATTTGGATCTGTTCCCCTTAGTTCTTCAATAGAAGGGTAATAAACGCCAGCCTTTACTGTACCATTGTAAGGAAGTTGATCCGCAGGTGTTCCTCCATTTATCGCCGCCTCATTAGCATAAATAGCTTCTTCAACAGGATCCCTCCAGACATCAGGCGTAACCGCCAAAGTAGAAAGTGTAGTTTGTGTAGAAACAGTAACCCTTGGTTTCCCCGTACGGCCTTTTTTAAGCGTAACCATGATTACCCCATTGGCTCCTCTTGAACCGTAAATTGCTGCGGACGAAGCATCTTTTAATACCTCAATAGACTCAATATCATCAGGATTGATTTGTTTTAAATTCCCGGCATCTCCCCATGGGAAACCATCCACTACTACAAGGGGACTTTTTGAACCATTCAATGAACTTACTCCTCTGATACGAATTTCTGCTCCTTCTCCGGGTTTACCTGAACCATTAATTACTTGTACCCCTGCCATTTTTCCCTGAAGTAACTGATCCATCGAAGAGGAAGGTATTTTATTAAGATCGCTGCCTTTAAGGGCAACAACTGCGCCAGTAAGATCGCTCTTTTTGGTGGTACCATAACCTACCACCACAACTTCCTGAAGGCTTTCCAAATCATCAAATAATTCTACATCAATGACCGATTTTCCATTTACAGTCAACTCTTCGGTAACATACCCGATGTATGAAAATACAAGAATGGCCGCGTCATCTGACACTTGTATCGCATATTTTCCATCGACATCGGTAGTTGTACCTTGCGTAGTGCCTTTGATAACAATAGACACTCCAGGCAAAGCTTCCCCATTCGAATTTTTTACTGTACCAGAAACTGTCTCTGATTGTGTATACCCTCTCCATGGTATAGACAACAGCAAAACAAATAAGAAATAAAGTCTAATTTTTTGCATATAATTTTGGGTTAAAAATTTGACTTTAAAACTAAATTGAAGAAACCTCAGCTTCTTGTATGATAGTTCTTATTAATTGAAATTCCGGGTGTTTAGAGGCTTTTGACAGACAAAAAATTTGAATTTCCGTCCTGATTATTTGTAAACCTGTACGTAAGATTTAAAAATATCAAATGGTTAAAGTAACTTAACAATATGGCAATAAGCGGGAAGTTGGAATATAGAAGTTGGAGGTTTAGCCTTAATTAATTTATCATTTCAAATAAGGGAGGCGGGCCTATTCAGGAATTTGATTTATTCGTGAGTGTTTAGTTTTAAATATACTCGTTTACTTGTCCCCGAAAGTTTTCGGGAATGGTCTGACATTTCCCTGCCTTTTGTGACATCAGTAATCAATCCTTTTACAAATAAGATTCTTAAAAAGTCAATTAAAATATATTTGATTAATTAGAAAAATAACCTCAGCTATGTCCAGCCATATTTATTCATTTTATTCAACGGCACAAAACGGAAAGGTAAAGTACTCTTTTATAGTCTTTTTAATCTTATTTATTTTTTCTTTTTCCTTAAATGGCCAGTCGCCAAAGATCAAATTTAAACACATCACTTCTGAAGAAGGTCTTTCTCAAAGTCATGGAATGTGTATTCTTCAGGATAGTGAAGGATTTATGTGGTTCGGCACGCATGACGGATTAAACAAATGGGACGGTTATAAAATGACTGTCTACAGAAACAATCCTAAAGATTCAACCAGTTTATCCAATAATGATATTGTTTCTTTATTTGAAGATAGGGATAATAACTTGTGGATCTGCACAATAAATGGTTTGAACCTTTTTGATAGAAAAAAAGAAAGTTTTAAAAGCTTTAAACACGATCCATCCAACGACAAGAGTATATCCAGCAGCAATGTCCGATCGGTCTATGAAGATAAGGATGGTGATTTATGGGTAGGCACAAATGGAGGCGGCTTGAATAAATTTGATAAAAAAGAGACATTTACGCGTTTTAATTCCGATGAAATAGGCTCCAATACCTTTATCTGCTTTTATGAAGACAAGAAAGACAATCTGTGGATCGGAACCGGTAACGGGTTAAGACACTATGATAAGAAAACCAATGTTTTTACTTCTTATCGTCGAATAGAAAGCGATCAAAATAGTTTGAGTGGGGAATTTATTAATGCCATTCTTGAAGATCATCTTGGCAATTTATGGATAGCCACGCAAGATGGAGGCCTAAACCTCTTTGACCGTTCTTCAAAAACGTTTAAGCATTTTTTAAACCATCCGAATGATCCTTCAAGTTTGGGAAACAACAATCTTTATTGCTTGATAGAAGACAAGTCAGGCAACTTATGGATAGGCACTGAAAATGGTGGATTAAACCTTCTTGATCGCAAAACCAATTCTTTTATCCATTACACTCAAGATAAAAATGACCCCGGCAGTATTTCCAACAATACAGTATCGGCCCTTTATGAAGATAACAGCGGAAATATATGGGTAGGAATGCATAGGGGAGGTATTAACTTCTTTTCAACAAAACCGGAAAATTTCAAACATTATAAAGCTGAAATATACCCCAATAGCATAAGCAATAACAATATAAAACCCATATATGAAAACAAAAACGGAAATATCTGGATAGGAACAGATGGCGGAGGTTTGAATTTCTATGACCGAAATAAGAATACTTTTCAACATTTCAAGCATGATCCACAGAATTCGCGAAGCATCGGATCGGATGCAGTATTGGGAATAGCAGAAGATCATGCAGGAAAACTATGGGTTGGTACCTGGGGTGGTGGTTTAAACTCCTTTGACCATTCAACCGGAACTTTTAAACGCTATTATCACGACCCGAAGGATATAAATACCATTTCTTCAAACAATGTATGGACGCTTTATAAAGATAAAAAAGGGAATTTATGGATAGGCTCATTTGGAGGAGGACTGGATCTATTAGACAGTAAAACAGGTAAAATAACCAGGATTTCGGCAGGGCCCGACGGGCAAGAAGCATTGACCAGTAAAAATATCTTTGTCATCAATGAAGACAAAGAAGGAAATATTTGGATAGGTACTCAATCCGGATTAAACAGGTATAATCCTATTACTAACAGATTCACTCAGTTTCTTGCTGACGAAAAGAAGAATACAGCCATAAGCAGCAATTATATAAATGCAATTTTCAATGACAGCAAGGGGAGATTATGGATAGGTACACAAAAAGGTTTGAATCTTTTTAATCCCCAAAATGAGACGTTTTCCCTGGCAGGCGAAAAGGAGGGATTGGGAATTATTGCGATTCAAGGGATTTTAGAAGACGAAAAGGGAAATTTCTGGATTTCAACACTTAAAGGACTCGCTAAATTTAATCCGGACATAAAAAGCTTTCAGAATTTTACTATTGCAGACGGGCTTCAGGGAAATGAATTTTCTCAAAATTCCACCTTAAAAACCAAAAGTGGCGAGATGATATTTGGAGGTTTGAAAGGTTTTAACCTTTTTCATCCCGATAGCTTGAAAAATAATCCTTTCGTACCACCCGTTTATATTACCGGTTTCCAAATTTTTAATAAAAATCTGGAGATAGGAGGCAAAAATTCGCCATTAACTCATAGTATTTCTCAAACTAAAGACATAACCCTTTCTTATAAACAATCTGTTTTTTCTTTTGAATTTTCAGCCCTTAATTACACCGCCGCCGAAAACAATGAATATGCCTACATGCTGGAGGGTTTTGACACTGAATGGAATTATGTAGGCCATCAGCGAAAGGCAACTTATACGAACATCGATGCCGGAACTTATACCTTTAAAGTGAAAGCCTCCAACAATGACGGCGTCTGGAATGAAGAGGGCGCTTCGATCAAACTAACAATCACACCGCCCTGGTATCAAACCTGGTGGTTTAAAGTATTGCTACTGGTGGCGATTTCAGCCACTATTGTTTCGATATTTTACCTACGAGTAGCCTCCATTAAACAACAAAATAGGCTACTGGAAAAAGAGGTAAAAAAACGTACCCATGAACTGACCGATCTGAATTCTTTTTTACTGGAGCGAAATGAGGAAATCAAGCTTCAAAATGAAAAGCTTGAGGAATATAACCAGAAGGTATTAAGTCAATCAGACAAAATCCTTAACCAACAAAAACATATTCTCGAACAAAATCAGGTACTTGAGAATACCATCAAGGAGCTGAGGAAATCCAATCAGACAAAAGACAAGTTCTTCTCCATACTGGCTCATGATTTAAAGAATCCAGTGGCAGCACTTTCAGGGATTGCCGAATCTTTGAATTTCACTTTGCCAAAATTATCCCAGAAAGAAGTACAAGGTTATATTAAAGACATACACCTGGCTTCACAGGGGGTTTATAATTTGCTGATCAATTTATTGAACTGGTCAAAAACGCAATCCAAAAGACTAGAGCATTTCCCGTCGGTTTTTAATATAAATGACCTTGTCAGAAACAATGCGCTGCTTTTGCAACAGCAGCTCCATAACAAGGAGCTGAAATTAACAATCGATATCAACTCCTCCCATTTTGCTTATGCAGATTATAATATGATCGATGCCATCGTCAGGAATCTGCTAAACAATAGTATAAAATTTACCTATAGTGGAGGCAGTATTAAAATGGAATCACAAGAAGCCGATGAGGAAATCATCATTAGCCTCACCGATGATGGCGTTGGTATGTCTGAAGAACAGCTTGAAACTTTATTTAATGTAGAAAAGAATTACAATACCTCAGGTACTGATGGGGAAACAGGTACAGGTCTGGGAATGATCATTATAAAGGAATTTATCCATGCCAATGGAGGCAAAATTTCTGTTTCAAGCGAAAAAGACAAAGGTTCGACCTTTAAAATAAGTTTACCTAAAGCCGAAACGCCTGAGGAAACTGTGAAAGGGGAAAAAGCGTGGGAATCTGCCGTTGAACAATTAATAGAGCCAGGGGAAGATTTTTCGATGGAAAAGACGATCAAATTGAAGGGCAAAAAATTATTGATCGTGGACGATAATAAAGAAGTAAGGTCTCATTTAAAGCTCATGCTGTCGGAAACATTTGAGGTCTTCGAAGCAAAAGATGGCAAAGAAGGACTTGAAATTGCAATTAAAAATCAGCCATTTACCATTATTACCGACATGATCATGCCTGTGATGAATGGCATTGAGTTTTGTAAAGAAATCAAAAAAAATACTTCAACCAGTCATATTCCGATCATTCTGCTTACCAGCCAGGTAAACGAGGAAAGCCAGATTTCGGGTTATGGTGCCGGTGCAGAAATCTACCTGAACAAACCAGTTAAAAAAAGGCTTTTAATAAATGTCTTTCTCAACTTTATCCATAATCAGGAAATCATGAGAGAGAAAATGATGGGATCGACAAACTTTTTGCCAGAGGAGGTGCAGTTTAACAAAGCAGAAGAAGAATTTTTCAACGGCGTAATAGAAGTTATCCTTGAAAACCTTTCCGATCCTTATTTTGACTTCAAAATCATTTGCAATCAAATGAACATAAGCAGAACAGTTCTTTATACTAAAATAAAAACCATAACTGGTCAAGGCGTTCATGAATTTATAAAAGGCATAAGGCTCAAAAAGAGTCTGAAATTATTGGCAGAAGGTAAATGGAACATAAGCCAGATTGCCCTCGAAGTCGGGTTTAACAGTCACTCTTACTTCAATAAATGCTTTATAAAACAATATGGAATGCCACCGAAGGATTATATAAAAAAGACAAAGAAGACTTCTGCGAATTCTTAGAATGACAGTTTCAGAGCAAACGAGTCAAATGAAGTTTAATAATTGAGGCCAGACCTGACAGGTTTTAAAAATCTGTCAGGTCTCTGCAAAAAACCATTTTTTAGGATTTTGAAATAGTTGTCCTCCGTTTCCTCTGAGCTACCTCCAAACCTCTGTGGTTAATTTTTTTTAAAAGAAGCTACGGCTTTCCCACACCATTCTTCAAAAAATAAGGACTATAGTAAAATTTTAAATGCCTTCCACTAAAGACATTTACATAAAACTAAATCTTATTTTAATGAAAAAATACTTTACCCTTATCCATTTAATTTTTCTCTTAATAAGCGTTTCTTCGGTTTCTTATGCTCAAGATAAAATTAACAAAAGCACCTTACAGACGTCACCGCCGGTGCAATATGAAAAAACAGAATTTGATATTGAACTGGCTTCTTCTTTCACCAATCCTTATGATTCCCGGGAGATAGGTTTAGACTTAATTCTAACCTCTCCTACTGGCAAATCAATTACTTTGCCTTGCTTTTATGTGTCAGGAAACAGCACAACGTCCGCTTGGAAAGCCCGGTTTGCGGCGCAAGAAGCAGGAGATTATTCTTACCACTTCCAACTAAAGAAGAACAACACTTTAGTGGCTGTTTCTGCAAATGCTACTTTGACTGTTGCTCCATCTGCAAAAGATGGATTCCTTCATAAAAATGATTTCTGGACTTTCAAGTTTGATTCGGGAAAACCTTTTAGGGGAATAGGTGAAAATGTAGGCTGGGAATCCAGAACCTGGGAGGATCCAAAATTTAACTATGACAACCTCCTTTCTGAATTGGCAAACAACGGCGCTAACTTTTTCAGAACCTGGATGTCTGCCTGGAACTTGCCCCTAGAATGGAAAACTGTGGTAGACACAGACCGGTATTCGAACAGCACGGGACATTTCCACGAAGGTGGGGTACAAAGAATGGATGAGCTTGTAGAATTAGCAGATTCGTTGGGAATGTACATGATGCTTGCATTGGATTATCATGGCGGACTTACCAGCAACTGGAGTTTAAATAATTATAATACTGTCAATGGAGGACCAGCGAATACGCCTACCGACTTTTTTACCAATGCTGAAGCAAAAAGTCAATACAAAAACAGGTTGAGGTACCTTGTAGCCCGTTGGGGATACAGCACAAGCATTGCAGCGTGGGAATTCTTTAATGAAGTGGATAATGCGGTTTATAGTAATGAAACAACGATTGTTATTCCTCATACAGCTGTCACACAGTGGCATACTGAAATGAGCGCTTACCTGAAAAATATCGATCCTTACGATCATTTGATTACTACCAGCATATCTCACAGAGAAATCGCAGGAATGTACAGTATCGCGGATATTGATTTTAATCAAAAGCACATTTACAGACAAACAGGACAAATTCCATCGGTACTTAAGTCCTATAATTCAAGCACCAATAAACCTTTTGTAATTGGCGAGTTTGGTTATGATTGGGACTGGAACAATGTAGGGCCAGCTATTGGCCCTGAAATGGATTTCGACCTTAAGCGCGGATTATGGTATGGAGTTTTCTCGCCTACCCCTATCTTGCCTATGACCTGGTGGTGGGAATTCTTTTCTGATAGAAACATGATTCCCTATTTTAAAGGCGTAAGAACCATTCATAATGAAATGATGGAAGCGGGAAAAGGAACCTTTCAACCCACCGAAATTTCAATTGCAGCATTGGATGGCTTTGGTTTGAAATGCGGTAACAAACATTTTATTTATTTGTTGAATAACGGGGTTTCGGATTACAACAACAGCATAACTTATAATGTAGCAGAAAACGCAGTTTATTCTTTAAAAATCTATAATCCTGAAGATCAAACTTATACCATAAAAGATAATATAACGGCATCAGGAGGCACATTAAACATCCCTGAGTTGTCACTTAAATCCAAAAAGGAATTGGTCCTGATTATTTCACCTGTAAATAATATAGATGAACAAGCGCCTAAAACCGGCAGTGCAAGTCCAATCCCAGGAAAAATAGAGGCGGAAGATTTTGATACAGGCGGTGAAGAGGTCGGTTATAATGATTATGACAATGTCAACAACACCGGGGAGTATAGAATAAATGAAGGTGTAGATATAGAAACTGCCTCGGAAGGAGGGTTTAATGTTACCGACATCATTCAGGGAGAATGGATTGAATATACTGTAGATGTAGTTACTTCCGGGAGTTATACTCTGGAAGCAAGACTTGCCTCCGATTCTGAAGGAGGTACTTTTCATGTAGAGTTGGACGGAGTGAACATATCAGGAACGATGGAAGTGCCCAATACTGGTGGATTACAAACGTGGCAAGCCCAAAGCATTACAACTTCCAATATTTCTAAAGGCGTGAAAGTCCTGAGGATAGTATTTGAATCTTCAGGATTCAATTTAAATCATCTTAATTTTTCCTTGTTAAATGAAGCGCCGGTTGTGAGTCTCACTTCTCCTCTGGAAGACACCTCGTTTACCGCTCCGGTAACCGTAGACCTTCTGGCAGAAGCTTCTGATCCGGATGGAAGCATTTCAAAAGTAGAGTTCTATAATAAGGAGGTTAAACTAGGAGAATCATTGACTTCTCCTTTTACTTTTTCATGGACACCTACTCCCGGCATGTATCAAATTTATGTCAAAGCAACAGACAACAAAGGTCTTACTTCTGAATCAGGCAGGATCAACGTAACTGTGGCTCCCTCTACTGTTCAAAGCCCTTACAACAGCGCCGCTGCTCCTATCCCTGGCAAAATTGAAGCTGAGGAATATGACACTGGAGCCAACGGTATAGTTTACAGCGACAATTCACCGGCAAATAAATTCGGGGAATTTCGTGAGGATGATGTGGATATAGAAGCATGTACCGACGAAGGCGGAGGGTTTAGCTTAGGGGACTTACAAATTGGCGAATGGATAGAATATACTGTAGATGTAACCCAGGAGGGAAATTATGATATTCAATTCAGGGTAGCTTCGGAAATGGATAACACTAAATTTCATTTGGAGATGGACGGAAAGAATGTTACAAATTCCATTAATGTTCCTAATACCGGAGGATGGCAAATATGGCAATCCATTAAAAAAGAAAATATCGCCCTAACTGCCGGCGAAAAAGTGATGAGGCTGGTAATAGAAGGAGAGTATTTTAACTTAAACCGCATAAGTTTTACTCCTTCAGTAACCACCGGTATTGAAGAAGAGCTGGCCGATAATATCAAACTTTATCCCAATCCTTCTCAAACTTCTTTAACCTTGGAAGATAAAAGTGGATTGGTAGATAAAATTGAAATATTTGATTTACAAGGCAGAAGGGCCTTTTCGGGTTCAGGAAATCAGAATGAAATAAATATTTCTCATCTAAGTTCAGGAATTTACCAAATCAGATTATTCAATAGAAATAACAATTACTTCAAAGGGGTCAGGATTATAAAAAATTAAAATCAGTTATCTCACAGATTGACAGAGAAAAGGAAAGTAATCCGTGGAAATCCGGGTAATCCGTGAGCAAACCCTTTCTTTTATTTTCTCTCACAGATTTCACAGATTCACACAGAAAAAAGGAAATAATCCGCGGAAATCCGGGTAATCCGTGAGCAAACCCTTTCTTTTATTTTCTCTCACAGATTTCACAGATTCACACAGAAGAAAGGAAATAATCCGTGAACTATTTAAATCCCTAATGGGTTGAGCTATTTATAACCTTCCTCATAAATGTCTCCCGGTCCGTTTTGATTTTTAATAAGAGCACATTAGAACTGCCTTTTTTTAAATTAATCCTGATTACATCTTTTTGTTTGACATAAGTAAAATTGACCGGCTTACCGGAAATATCCGTAAGCTCTATTTTTTGAACATTACTTTCTAATCCCTTAATAAAAATCACCTGGCTTTCTGTTGGATTTGGGTAAATCAGTAGATCAACGTTTAAATTATCCTCAAAGCCACTTACAATATCTTCCTCCCACATAGATTTTAGCTGTGCAATCTTTGTAGGATCCAGCGCCTGAGAATAAATCCTCACTTCATCGACGGTTCCACTCAGATGATAAAGCTCTTCTGCCTTTGTTTTCCTGCCAAAAGTAATGGGCTGCAGCGTAATGGACATTAATCCCGAATGTGCCGTAAATGAATTCAATTCTCCATTAATATGCATTTCAAGGGAATAACCCGTATATAAGACAGTTACATGATAAAACTTGTTCAATTCAATAGGAAAAGAACTGTCAAGATCTTTAGTTCCCTCATCCGTTTTTAAAGTCCAGCGGATTTTTTTATCGGGAGTGATGGAGACTTTCCAGCGCTCTTCATAACTTCCATGGGAAATAATAAAGGACTCATTATCGACATTATCGACTTTAACCCAAAAAGCAAGGGTTATTTCATCGCGGAAATTTAAAGTGGTATTGTTTGGCACGTAAATAATATCCGTTCCGCTTGAGAACTTATAAGCGCTGTTCAGGCTATCCCTTGAATCGGAAGCGGATTGGGCGCCTTCCAGAATGGCATCGTAATTATTTCCGCTATAGTCTTTTACATCTCCATTCAAAGGATAATAGGCCAATACCTTTTCATTATCCTCGGAAGGTTCTTTTACAAGGATTTCAGTAGTTGCGGTAGTTTCAAGGTCAAACTGGTTTTTAACATTAATACTTACCTTATAAACTCCAGGCTGACCAGGCAAAACGTATTGCATCAATGAATCCTGTTCAGAGAATGTGCCTTCATTCACGGTCCATAAATATTCAAGGGTATCTTTATCCTCATTGTTTACTCCGCAGATAATTATTGCCGTCTCTCCTATCATATAAAACTTTTTATCTGTTTTTAGATTTATAACATCGGGTTTTGCCGGCACCCTTTCCATTACCGTGAGAGAAATACTATCCCTTGCAGTATCTGAATCAGCAACCGCCTCAAGTACAACATTATATTCTCCTTCAATCGCGGGAACCGTCCAGTTATAAATTTCTTCGGTAGTAGTTGCGGTTAGGAAACCATTGACAATCCATCGGTAACTAATGGGTGTCATTGCGTTATCCACTTTTGTATAGATGGGTATAACTTTATTAAACCCAACAACATTGGTATCCACATCCAACGATTTGATCCTTAGTTTTCCCTGGAAATTGTACCCATAATGATAGTCTATTACCTCCTCCCCCAGATATAATTTTCCGTCTAGTTCAGCGGTTGACGAATTTGCAGGCAAATAAACCAAAAGCTTCACTTCACCAGCATTGATTTGGACTGGATGATTTCCTGAAACACTAGTGCCAATCATTGTTTCGCTAATGGCATCGTAAATATCATAAGCATTATTGCCAAGTTTTAAGGTAACTTGTTTAGAATCCACATGAGGATTATAAATCAAATAAGAAGGAAACGCATTTTCTCCAAAAAAGTCCGTCTTATTGAGATCCAGTTGCAAAATTCCTGCGACATCGGTTGTATCCACAATTGCTGCCAAATAGCCCACATGAGAAGAGCCATATAGTCCCAGATTGGTAGCAGCCCATCCACCTCGTTTGGCATCTCCTGTTCCATAGAGGCTTTTGCCATCAATATTTTCCTTTAAAGCTTCGTAGGCAATGACAGATTCAGGATCGTGCTGAATTGACCAAGCATAATCATCCTGATTTTCTGAAGGCAAGTATTTGGAATAGAACAAACGGCTTGCATTTGAAAGGTTAAGCACCCATTTAGAAATCGCTCTAGCATATCTTTTGTCGTACTTGGTTAAGGGAACTAACGCGGCAGCTTGCTGATAACCATTCATAAGAAACGCATAGTCATTCCCCTGGTCGTTGGCTTCGCCTATGATGCCTGAAACATCCTGTCCGTTCCAATTTCCGACTATTGCCCCCCACCCTCTTAGTCCTCCCCTATCAAAACACCAGTTTATCATTTTATCAATATCGTACTTTGTTCCTTCCCGCGCATTCATTCTTGCTGCATTTAAAACTCCGTAGGGCAGTTGAAGCTCGTAGGAAGGATTTGAATTGAGACTTGATAAAAATTCCATAGACATTTCCGCACCATGAAGGTATTTTTTATCGCCGGTTTTAAGAAAGGCATTGTACAATAACCAGCTTATTGTTCCCGCAGATTCGGGTTCCTTTGTGCCTTCATTTAACGGCGTCATGGTAGCAAGATTCCAGGCCCTGTGATTCATTTGCGGAACAGACCAGGGCTTGGAGGAACCACCCATTTTATATACCGCTTCAAGCCATCTGTCCGCAATGGTAGTAAATTGGATTTCAAAATCAGGAACAGCAGGATATTGAGTATACAATTGATAAAAAAATACATTGGGCATGACATCATACCACCAATCCTTCCCGCTTTGAACATTGTAACCATTTAGATATACATTCTGACCATTCTTACTATTGTAAAAATCCTTGGCTTTTTCTACCCAGTTTATTCCATTCTGATTTGATTTATCTACCCCGTTTAAAGTCGCTCCGACAAGAGAAGGAATAATGTTAATTGCTTCCGCCTGATTGGCACTGTTACTTCCTACATAAGTTTGAAGAAGAATAGGTTGAAGAGTACTGTAGTTTGTTCCGTTTGCTTTTAAACCGATAAGAGGAAGATATTCTCCGGTTTTATCCAGCGAATAAATAAATTCAT
>Ga0196965_1000351_pt1 | contig 30206 bp, 32 predicted proteins | sample S1_20metaG_FD_148668 | JGI IMG/M metagenome (GOLD analysis project Ga0196965, IMG submission 148668) | Soil microbial communities from Anza Borrego desert, Southern California, United States - S1_20 | ecosystem: Environmental > Terrestrial > Soil > Desert | place: USA: California | collected...
CGCCTTCCGAGCCGTTCGGATAGTCGGCGGGGGAGCGGGTGACCCGGTCGATCCGGCTGTCGGGGAGCAGCGAGACGTAGAAATTGGCCGCCTCCTCGCCGTTACGGTCGAACCAGAGGACGGGGGTGATCTTGTCCATCACGCCGCCTCCCGCTCGCGAGCGGCCTTGTCGAGGATGATGTCGAAGCCGCCCCAGAACATGCGCTTGCCGTCGAAGGGCATGGCCCCGTCGGGCTGCATGTCGGGATCGGCCATGATCTTCGGCCAGGCGGCGTCGCGGGCCGCCTTGTCGGGCCATTCGATCCAGGAGAAGATGACCTTCTCCCCTTCCTCGGCCTTCACCGCGCGCCGGAAGTCCGTGAGCTTGCCGTCGGGCACGTCGTCGCCCCAGGCCTCGACCACGCGCACAGCGCCCTGCTCGAGGAACTTCGCGGCCGCCTTTTCGGCCATGGCGAGATAGGCTTCCCGGTTGCCTTCCGGCACGGGCGCGACGAAGCCGTCGACATAGGCGCCGCGGCCGGAGCCGCGCTCGAGGATCGCTCCGAATCCGCCGAAGATCATCCGCTTGGCGTCGAACGGCATGGACGCGCCCATCTGCTCCATGCGCGGGTCGGCCATCATCTTCGCGTTAAAGGCGTCGCGAGCCTCGCGCGAGCGGTGCTCGAACCAGGCGAAGACGACGTCCTCGTCCTCCTTCGCCTGAACGGCCTTGCGGAAGTCGGTGACCTCCCCTTCGGGAACGTCGCTGGCCCAGGCTTCGATGTGGCGCCTCACGCCCAGCTCCTCGAAGATCGGGAAGGCGTCCGCGGCATGGCTGCGATACGCCTCGCGACTGGCGGTCGGAACCGCGAGGATAAAGCCTTCGACATAGGTCATGACGTCTCTCCTTTGGGAAATGCGGTGGTTCAGGCGGCGACGGTCTCGCGCGCCTCCTCCTCGGCCAGCTCGGCGAGCTGAGCCGCGACCATCGACCAGCCCTGCTCGAACCCCATGGCCTCGTGCGCCTTCAGCGCCGCCTCCGTCCAGTGCCGCACCGTCGCGGTGTAGCGGGTGCCGGAGCCTTCGGGCTCGAAGGTGATGATGGTGACGTTCGGGAAATCGCAGTCGCTGTCCATCCTCGTGCGCGGTTTCCAGCCGGCGGCGAAGGCGTTGGTGGCGACGAAGCGCTCGTCCGGCACCGCCTCCAGGACAACGCCCTCGCCCGGATGGCGCTCGCCCTCGGGGCCTTCCATCTCGAAGTCGAAGCGTCCGCCGGGGCGAAGCTCGAGCGCGGCGATCCGGGTCTTCCACGGCCTGGGCGCCCACCATTCCTCGGTCCGCTCCGTATAGACGCGGTAGACCGTCTCGGGCGGTGCGTCGATGAAGCGGGTGATCGAAAGTTCGTGCTCGGATTTGCTCATCGTCTCTCTCCTTGTTCGAAAGCTCTAGTTGCGGGGGCCGACGGCCATGAAGGCGGCGCCCTGCGGATCGCTCGCCATCACCACCCAGTCGCCGCCCGGAACCTCGACCGGGCCGTGGCGGATGCCGCCGCCGCCGGCGGCGATCTTCCGCGCGGCCTCCTCGATGTCGCGGACCCCGAAGGCGAAGTTCCAGCCGGGCGGGCGCCCCGGCGGGGCGGTCATGATCGCTCCGATCATCCCGCCGCCATGATGGATGAACTGGTAGCCGCCCATCTCGCCCATCGGCATCACCTCCCCTTTCTCCCAGCCGAAGCGGCCGGTGTAGAAAGCGAGTGCGCCCTCCGGGTCGGGAGTCGAAAGCTCGTTCCAGTGGCAATAGCCCGCCTTCGTCGGCGTGAAGGAGGGGCTCGCCTCGTCGCTCTCGCCGCGCATGACGTAGAAGGGCACGCCCTGCGGGTCGGCCACCATCGCCATCCGGCCGACTCCCTCCAGGTCCATCGCCGGCATGTGGACCTTGCCGCCCGCGCCTTCGATGTCCGCCACCGCCGCATCGACGTCGTCGACACCGATATACCCAAGCCAGCCCGGCCTCATGCCCGCCTCCCTGGCGCCGTGGGGCAGCTTCATGTGTCCGGCGACCCGGCCGCCGTCCGCCGAGAAGATATGATAGTCGATGCCCGGCTGGCCGGCGCTCGCGGCGCTCCAGCCGATTACCTCGCCGTAGAAAGCGGCGGCGGCGTGGGGATCGGCGGTCAGCAGCTCGTACCAGATGAAGCTGCCGTGCGGATTGCGGCTGTCAGCCATGAGTGTGCTCCTGGTTCGGGCACCGTGCGACGGCCGCCCCTATAATCCAAGTCAAGAGCGGCGACGATCCAGTCCGCCGCAAGCGTGCCACGCCTCAGGCGTCGGCCGGAGTGGAGGCGTGGGCCCGAGTCGCCGCCTCGACGTCCATCCAGGCGGGCTCCCAGGTGTGGCCGTCCGGGTCCTCGAAGGCGCGGCCGTACATCCAGCCATGATCCTCCTTGTTTCGCGCTTCGCGGCCGCCGGCGGCGACCGCCCTCTCGGTGATCGAGTCGACTCCGGCCCGGCCGTCGCAGGAGAGGGCGAGCAACACCTGGACCGTCTCGTGAGCGTCGGCGATGCGCTTCGCCCCGATGAACTGGCGGAACTTGTCGTGGGTGAGCAGCATCACATGGATGGCGTCGGAGAAGACCATCATCGCGGCGGTCTCGTCGGTGAACTGCTGATTCTGCTCGGCCCCGATCGCTTTGTAGAAAGCCACCGACCGGTCGAGATCGGCGACGGGCAGGTTCACGAAGATCATCCGGGGCATCTTTCTCTCCTGGTGCGAATCACTGTTTGACGCTGATGCGCGTTCAAGTTATAAAAAGCAACTGTGAAGTTAGAAAACGTAACCAACTCGAAGCGGAGCGCCTCAAGAAGGCGCTACGACGACGCCTGCGGCACCGCCCATGCGCTCGACCTGATCGGCGAGCGCTGGGCGTTGCTGGTGATGCGCGAGCTGATGCTGGGCCCGAAGCGCTTCGGTGACCTCCGCAACGATCTGCCGGGGATCAGCGCCAACGTGCTGACCCAGCGGCTGGAGGGGCTGGAAGCGGCCGGTTTGCTGCTACGGCGCCGGTTGCCGCCGCCCGCCTCGGCGCAGGTCTACGAGCTGACGCCCTGGGGCTACGAGGCGGAGCCCATCGTCCAGTCGCTCGGCAAGTGGGCCGCCCGCTCGCCGGCCCACGATCCGACCCTTCCGATCAGCGCGACGTCGGTCATGCTGTCGTTCCGGACGATGTTCGATCCGGCGCGGGCGGGGGACTTCAAGGCTAGGATCGGCTTCCGGCTGGGGGCGGAGAGCTTCCTGGCGAGGGTGGAGGATGGGCGGTTCGAGAATGGCAGGGCTGAAATCGAAGGGGCGGACGTGGTGTTCACGGGCACTCCGACAGGCTTGGCGGCCTTCGTTTATGGCGGCCAGCCGATCGAGCTTCTGGAGCAGGCGGGAATGTTGAAGGTGGAGGGGAATCAGGCGGTCGCTTCAAGGTTCGCGACTCTCTTCCCGCTGCCGCCGAAGGTTGGAGGGGGCCCTCGGGCCTAGTCGCTTTTCGCCGGGGCGAAGGCTGGTGGAGCTGAGGGGAATCGAACCCCTGACCTCTGCAGTGCGATTGCAGCGCTCTCCCATCTGAGCTACAGCCCCGCGCCTTTTCGGCGGCCAGGATTTCCCCGCAAGGCGGGGCTGGGAGGCGCCCAGATAGCGACCCGCAAGCGCTTGCGCAATGCCGCGATTCGGTTCGGCGGGGACCGCCCACGGGCTGCCTCTTGACATGGAACAGTCTCCCCCAGGCGCCGTTCCCATTGCATCCCGCGGCGCGCGGACGCTTCGCGCCGGTATGGCCGCGGGCCCCGAACATAAGGAGTCTATCATGGGATACGGCAGCGACGATCGCGATGACAATCGATGGCGCGACCGCGACGACCGCAACCGCGGCGGCGGCGGCTGGCGCGGTGAAGGACGCTATGGATACGGGCGCGGCGACGACCGCGGCTTCTTCGACCGGGCGGGCGACGAGGTCCGCTCCTGGTTCGGCGACGACGATGCCCAGCGCCGCCGCGAGATGGACGAGCGCCGCTGGGAGCAGGAGCAGAGGATGAGCGGCGGCCGCGGCAACGATCCGCGCTCCGGCGGCTCCGGCTGGATGGGCAGCGGCTGGGGCAACCAGCCGGGCGAGAGCTGGCACCGGGATCGCCCGGGCGTGCCCGGCGGCTGGGACCGCGACCGGGAACGGTCCGGCGAGCGCGAGGGCTGGTTCTCAAGCTCGGTCGGCGGCGAGCGCGGCGAGCGTTGGGGCGGCTCCGGCGGGCGCGAGGGCTCGGGCCGGCGAGAGAGCTTCGGCAATGACCGGGTGGCGGGCGGAAGCTCCGGCTTCGGCGGCTCCCCGGACGAGGGCCGGCGATGGGACCGCGACGACCCCGGGCGGATCGGCACGTCGGGGCCGATGGGACAGCGCTTCGCCAGTTACGGCGGCCGCGAGGAAGTGACCCGCGGCGGCTTCGGCGGCGACATCCACGATCCGCATTATTCGGAGTGGCGGCGGCGGCAGATCGAGGATCTCGACCGCGACTATGACGAATATCGCCGCGAGCATCAGTCCAAGTTCGAGCAGGAGTTCGGCGGCTGGCGGCAGAAGCGCCAGACCCAGCGCCAGATGCTCGGCAAGGTGACCGAGCATATGGAGGTGGTCGGCTCCGACGGCACCCATGTCGGCAAGGTCGACAAGGTACGCGGCGACCGCATCATCCTCGCCAAGTCCGATCCCAATGCCGGCGGGATGCACCATTCGGTGCCCTGCGGATGGGTTGAGAGCGTCGGGGAGAAGGTCGTTCTCAACCGCACCGCTTCCTCGGCCATGGACGCCTGGCGCAACGAGGATACCGGCCGCGCCCTGTTCGAGCGCCCGGACCAGGGCAGCGAGGGTCCGCACGCCCTCGACCGAAGCTTCTCCGGAACCTACGGCGGCAAGAACGACGACTGACGCGTCCAGCGGCACGAGGAAGGCCCGGCCCCGGAAAGGGAGCCGGGCCTTTTTCGTCATTGCGAGGAGCGAAGCGACGCGGCAATCCAGCGAGCGGAGGCGCGGCACTGGATTGCTTCGCTTGGCTCGCAATGACGGGAGAGAGCGATGAGCACCGACACCACCCGCGCCTGGCATCTGAGGTCGCGCCCGCAGGGCATGCCGACGATGGACAATTTCGAGCTGAGGGAGGCGCCGCTCGGGGAGCTCCAGGACGGCTGGATCCGGGTCGAGAATAAGTGGCTCTCGGTCGACCCCTACATGCGCGGCCGGATGAACGACGTGAAGAGCTACGTGCCCTCCTTCGAGATCGGCGCGCCCATGGACGGCGGCGCGGTCGGCAAGGTGGTCGAGAGCCGCTCGCCCCATTTCGCGGTGGGCGAGACGGTGTTCCACATGATGGGCTGGCGCGAGGCCGCGGCCGGGCCGGCGGAGCGGTTCAACAAGGTGCCGCCGCTGCCGGTCGAGGACCATCAATGGCTGGGCAATCTCGGTCTTACCGGCGGCACCGCCTATTTCGGCCTGCTGCGGGCGGCGCAGGCGAAGGAGGGCGACATCGTCTTCGTCTCGGCGGCGGCGGGCGGAGTCGGCTCGGCGGTGGTCCAGATCGCCAAGGCGAGGGGCATGACGGTGATCGGCTCGGCCGGCGGGCCGGAGAAATGCGCCTGGGTGAAGGCGCTCGGGGCCGACGCGGTGATCGACTACAAGGCCGAGCCGATCGTTCCGGCGCTGGCCAAGGCGGCTCCGAAGGGCATCGACGTCTATTTCGACAATGTCGGCGGCGAGCATCTCGACGCCGCCTTCGCGGCGGCGCGCCAGAACGCCAGGTTCGCCATTTGCGGCATGATCGACGACTACAATACCGGCTCGAACCACGCCTTCCGCTACATAATGCGGATCATCGCGGCCCGAATCATGCTGAAGGGCTTCATCTACACCGACTATCTGGCGGAAATGGGCGACTTCTACCGTGACATGGGCGGGTGGATCGCGTCGGGCCAAGTGACGAGCCGGGAGACGGTGAGGGACGGGATCGAGGCGATGCCGGAGGCCTTCCTCGACCTGTTCCGGGGGGCGAATATCGGCAAGATGCTGGTCAGGCTTTGACTGTTCCCCTCCCTGCAAGGGAGGGGTTGGGGGTGGGTCCGCCGGAGGCGGGCCTCCGACCAGGTGAAGGACGAAGCGGGCATCGAGCCCGCTCCGTCCTACCCACCCCTCGCCCCTCCCTTTCAGGGAGGGGGGGTCAGGCGAGCGCCTTGGCTCTCTCCCCGATGACCCGCAGATCCTTCACGAACTTCGCATATTCCGCTTCCTTGTCGTCCCTCACCCTCAGCAGGAAGCTCGGGTGGACCGTGACCCAGGCCTCGCCGCCTTCGGGCAGAGCGTGGGCCCGGCCGCGCATCGCGGTGATGGTCACCGCCTTGCCGAAGACCGAGCGGGCGGCGGTGGCGCCGAGGGCGACGGTGAGGGGCGGGCGGATCAGCAGGCGCTCCTGCTCGATCCACCAGCGGCACGCCTCGATCTCGCCGGCGTCGGGCCTAGAATGGATCCGGCGCTTGCCGCGCTGCTCGAACTTGAAATGCTTGACGGCGTTGGTGACGTAGGTGGCGCCGCGGTCCACTCCGGCGTCGCCGAGGGCGCGGTCGAAGAGCTGGCCGGCGGGGCCGACGAAGGGGCGGCCGGCAAGGTCCTCCTGATCGCCGGGCTGCTCGCCGACGAACACTATCCTGGCATCCAGCGGACCTTCGCCGAACACGGTCTGGGTCGCGCATTTGTAGAGGTGGCAGCGGGTGCAGCCCATCGCCTCGTCGCGAACCGCCTCCCAGGCGGTGCGAAGATTGTCTCCGACCTGTCCGCGTCCTGCCTCGACCATCCTCGCCTCGCGCGCCTGCGCCCCCGCCACCAGCTCCCCCACCAACGCCGTCTCGGGCATGTTTTTCCAGTATTTCTTCGGCATCTCCTTCAGCATCGCGCCGGTCTTGAGGCGGGCCGGGTTGAAGATGGAGGCGTAATAGGTTTTCCAGACCGACTCGATCGGATCGCCGCCGGGCGCGTCCGAGCGGGCGGCGCCGGGTCCCTCGATCAGGGTCTCGCCGTCCCAATGGAGCGACAAGGAAGGGGTCAGGATCGACCAGCGCATGTTGGCGAAGCGGCGGACGAAGAAGCCGGCATTGGTCCGGACGATATGATGCTCGGGCTCGAACCAGGCGACGAAGCGGGGGCCCTCGTCGGTCTCGACCTCGCGGAAGCGCAGGAAGGCGCGCATCTTGTGGATATCGCGCCGCACCGCCCTGGCCATTCGCTCGAGCCGCTGGACGAGGGGGTCGGCGCCGTCGGACAGCAGGCCCGGCCGCTCACGCAGGCGCAGGAGGAGCGCGTAGAGCAGGGCGAAGCGTTCCGGATCGGAGTGGCAGATCGCCGTTTCGGCCAGGGTGATGAAGGCGCGGGGGACGGAGAAGGCCGGCGAGCCCGTGGGAAGTGCCGCGGAAGCCGCGAAGAGATCGCCGCCGGCATCGCCGACCTGCCAGCCGATCTCGGCCGGGGGCACGCCCGCTCCCGCCAGCCCGCGGGCCGCCTCCCGCCAGCCGTCGAGATCGTCGGCCGAGCTCAGCCTGACCGCGTACATGGCCGTTCGCCTCTCACAGCGCCGGATCCGGCGTGATCCGGTCCGGGTCGCACTTGCCGGACCCTCGGCCGTGCAGATCCTCGCAGGTCTTCGCGCCGAGAGCGATCATGGCCTTGCCCGCTTCGCCTCCGCGCTTGCCTTCCGGCAGGGATTCGAGGGGGGTGTTTCCGGAGTAATCGAGATCGTTGATTCCGATGCCTCGGACGGTCGCGGCGAAGCCGACGAACTCGGCGGAATCGCAGCCGGCGGCGCGGGCGAAGAGATTGCCCTCCTCGGTGTCCCGCCAGGCGGAGAGGTCGACTCCCCGATCGCGGAGGAAACGGAAATGGTCGGTCCGGCAGTCGTCCGCCGGACCGTAGCCGACGTGGAGGGCGTGGCGCACCTCGTCGGCGCCGGAGGGCGTATATCCGGCCAGGATGGCGAGCGCGGCGGGGGTGTCGTTCTTCTCGAGGACGTCGCTCAAGACCGAAGCCAAGGCGGTCCTGTCTCCCCCCGCGGCGAGGGCGGCCAGCCTGGTGAGAAGGGGAAGGCGGCCGGCGCGGGCCGGCGAGCGGGCGACGAGCTGGTTGACGGCCTCCAGCGCCGCTTCGGGACGGGCGCCCGGCAAGAGGAGCTCGACCGTCGCGGGGTCGCCGGCTCGGACCGCGGTGGCGAGGGCGTGCTCGCCGAATTCGCCCTCCGGCCGGGGCCTGGGCCCGCGCGACTGCTGCTCGTCGCACAAGGCGTCGAAGGCCGCGCGCTGCTCCCGGCCGAGCTTCCTTTCGTCGGCATCGTCCCTGCTCCCGCAGCCGAGACTCAACTCCCGCTCCCCGAACGTGTCGGCGCGGGCGCCGTGCGCGAGCATCCAGCGGACGGCGGCGGAATCCCTGGCCGCGGCCCGGCTGAGCGCGGTGTCGCCCCGCCGCTCGGCGAAATCGACTCCCGCGGCCGCCAGCGCGTCCAGGGCGGCGATGTCGCCGGCGAGCACCGAATCCCAGGTCCGTTCCCGGGCTTCGGCGGCCTGGACCAGGAAGGGCCGAAGCCCGTCGGGGGTCAGGCCGGGCAAGGCCGCTTCGAGCCGGGCGCGGTCGGCCGAGGTCAGATAGTTGAGATCGAACCCGTACCAGACGAGCAAGGCCAGCGGCTCCGGCCGCGACAGCTTCGCGGCCGCCAGCCAAAGGCGCTCCTCGGCGGGGGTCCGCGCCGCGTTGCCCCCGCCGAGCGAGAGGAGCGTGCGAAGCATGGCGAGGTCGCGCCGGTAGGCGGCCGTCTTCATCACCGGGCGCCGCAGGTAGCGGTCGCGCGACGGGCCGGCGGCATCGACGAAGGCTCGGACGAGGTCGTCGCGGCCGAGGTCCGCCGCCCTGTACAGAGCGAGGCCCAATTCCCGACGCTGGTGATAGGCGCCGCGAGCGAGGATAGCCTTGACCAAAGGCGCGACCGGCGCCGCGAAGCCCCGGTCGATCGCCTGCTGCAGGGGGCAGAGGAACAGGCCGCCCCCCACCGAATTGCCCGAGGACGACCGGACGTCGATCCTTCCGCAGTCGAAGGGCGAGGCGCCGGCGGCCAGCAGCCGCTCGACGGCGCCGCCGCGACCGGCATCCGCCGCCAGCAGAACGGGCGAGGCGGGTTCCCGGGCTTCCGTCCTCGCCCCGGCCGCGAGGAGGATGTCGAGCGTCGCGAGGTCGCCGCGGCGAGCCGCCCAGTGAAGCGGCCGGCGGTACCAGCGGTCCCAGGAATCGAAGGGCCGGCCCGAGGCGATCTGGGCGCGAACCAGATCGGGCCTGGCCGCGCGCGCCGCGCGGTTGACGCTGGTCTCCGGGTGGAGCGGCCGGCCGTGCGACTTGGAGAAGTCGGGCCAGCGGGCATCGGCGTCGGCCCGGGGATATTCGCTCCCCTCCAGGTCCACCGGCACGCAGACGTCGCGGTCGGGGTAGCGGGGATGGGCGAGCAGCAGGGCGTTATAGGCGCCGGCGAAGCGCCTTTCTTCCTTGCCCCAGTGGACGTCCCGCGCCGCCGCCCCGCCGAGCTGGCCGTCGCAGGCGACTCCGGGCGTCGCCTCGCCGTAGGCGAGATGCCCGATATCGTCCATGTGGCTGTAGACCGTTCGAACCACCCGGAAATCGCCGCGCCGGATGGCCGAGCGCGCCTGCGCTTCCGGGCCTGGCTTCATGTCGAGCCTGGCCTCTTCATCCTCGCCCCGGGCGGCGGCGGGCGGGGCGAGGGAAAGCAGGGCGAAGGCCGCCGCCAGCGTGATCCGGTGCGAGCGTCGCATCACCATCCTCCTGCCTCGGGCGGAGCCTAGCATCAGGCGGCGAACAGCTCCAACTGCGCCTCCCTGGGCCGGACCCAGGCCGAGAGGTCGGCGCGGTCGGCCAGCAGGGTCGGCCGCCAGCCCTCGGCGATGACGAACGGCCTCACCTTGGCGATGGAGGCGGTGAGGCGGGCGACGTCCTCGAGCCGGAGGCGGCGCCAGCGGCGGCTCCCGAGCAGCTTGTCGACCGCCTTGACGCCGAGGCCGGGGACGCGGAGCAGGGCCTCGCGAGGAGCGCGGTTGACGTCGACCGGGAAGCTGTCGCGAAACTTGAGCGCCCAGGCGAGCTTGGGGTCGATGTCGAGCGGAAGCATGCCGGCCGGATCGGCGGCGGCGGCGACCTCGGCGGGCGCGAAGCCGTAGAAGCGCATCAGCCAGTCCGACTGGTAGAGCCGGTGTTCGCGCATCAGCGGCGGGCGGCGCAGCGGCAGCACCGCGGAGGCGTCCGGAATGGGCGAGAAGGCGGAATAATAGACCCGGCGAAGGCGGAAGCGGTCGTAGAGATTGCCGGCGCGGCCGACGATGTCGGCGTCGGTGGCGGAATCGGCGCCGACGATCATCTGCGTCGACTGGCCGGCGGGGGCGAAGCCGGGAGCCGATTTGTAGCGCCTGCCGGCGTCGGCGCCGTCCTCGATGGCGCTCCGCATGTCCTTCATGGCGCCCTCGATGCGGGCCCCGTCCTTCTCCGGCGCGAGCCGGGCGAGGCCGGCGGCGGTGGGCAGCTCGACGTTGATCGACACCCGGTCGGCATGGACTCCGGCGAGGCGGACCAGCTCCGGATCGGCGTCGGGGATGGTCTTCAGATGGATGTAGCCGCGGAAATCATGGTCCTCGCGAAGGCTCCGCGCCACCTCGACCATCTGCTCCATCGTGTAGTTGGAGGAGCGGATGATGCCGGAGGAGAGGAACAGGCCCTCGATATAGTTGCGGCGGTAGAAAGAGAGGGTGAGCCGGACCACCTCCTCGGCCGTGAAGCGGGCGCGCCGGACGTTCGAGCTCTTGCGGTTGATGCAATAATGGCAGTCGAAGATGCAGCTGTTGGTGAGCAGGATCTTGAGCAGGGAGATGCAGCGCCCGTCCGGCGCGTAGGCGTGGCAGATGCCCATCCGCTCGGTCGAGCCGATGCCCTTGCCGCCGCGGCTGTCGCGCTTGCTCGTTCCGGAGGAGGCGCAGGAGGCGTCGTATTTGGCCGCGTCGGCGAGGATGGCGAGCTTCTGCTGGAGGTCGAGCTGGGGCATTCATTCCTCTCAGAGGCGCCGAAGTTTCGGCCCAAGTTCACAAAGATCACGCGAATCGCGGCCGAAAATCGTTTGGATCGCCCGGACGCTCCGCCCGTTCCGGGTCGATTTCGTCGAGCAGGCGGCGGAGCGTACCGGCCGGGTCCGGATCGTAGGCCATGGGCGGGAACCGGTTGAGCGCCGCGATCACCAGCCGATTGTCGTGCCGGACATATTCGCCGACCTTGCGGCCGCGATAATGGACTTCGCGTTTCTCCCCGTAAATGGCCCGCTCGGTGCCCAGATCGGCGGCCCGCCCGCGTCCCCAGCCCTGCGCCTTGTCCCAGGCGGCGGCGAAGCTCGCCGCGCCGGATGGCCGCGCAGCCGGTAGGCGCTCTCGCGGCTCATCCCCACCGCCTTTGCCGCCGCGGCGACGCCTCCGAGCAATGCCAGGCGAAGGATGAAGGCGAGCTGCCGCGCGGGAGTCCAGCCGTCGCTCCGAGGCTTCACCGGAACGGGCACGAAAGCGAGCTCCTCCAGCGGCAGATCCTCCAGGATCGCGGCCAGGCGCGGCGGGAGGCGGAGCGATTCGTCCATCGGCGATTTTATCGCTCAAATCAGCGATGTAGGAAAGTGTTTTCTTTTTGTTCCGAAGCGAGCTAGTCGCCGCCGCAACCCCCTCCGCAGCCCCCTCCGCAGGACGCGCCGCAACCGCTTCCGCCGTCGGTGTCGGAGGCGTAGCCGCCGCCGCAGCCTCCGGCGCGGCCGCTGAGGCCGGGCCCGGGCAGAAGCATCGACAGCAGGACTCCGGCGACGAAGACGACGATGAAGAAGTCGATCAGGGTCGGGGTCCAGATCGTCGCGACGGCTCCAGCGACCGCCACGGCCCCTTCGACGGCCTGCCTTCGGCGGCGGGAGCGCCGCCGAAGGGTCCACTTCTCCTGTTCCTCCTCCTCTTCCGCCGTGAGCCGGGGCCAGATGTCGAAGGGGGCGGGCTCGCCGAAGAGGCGCTCGTACAAGGCGAGGGTCTGCCGATATTGGCGGTCGCAGCGGGCATCGTCGTCGGGAGTGCCGGTGCCGGGCCGATGCTCGAGCGGGCGGCCGAGAATCCTGCCGCACAGGATTTCGCGATAATGGGGAAGGGTAAGGTGGAGGTGCCAGGCCTCGTCGACCAGTTGCGAGGGGGTGACCTCGACTCCGGCGACCGCCGCCAGGTAGAGGAAGCGGCGATATTCGCCGGCGATCCGCTGGGCGAAGCGGAGGTTCCAGCCCTGCCGGGCGGCGAGAGCCGCCTCGAAGGAGGTATGGTCTTCAGGGGGATCGATCCGCAAGTCGGCAAGGGCGGCCCGGAGGGCGGGGCGGTCCTGGACTGGCGGGGCGCCTGTCATCGAGTCGGGTCTATGACATTCGGGTGACCGTTTCGTGACAGCTTTCTGCCTCCCCATGCCGCGCATGGGGAGGCAAATTCCGCCCGCTTTGGCGGAATGGGGAGGATCACCTCAAGGGATCGGCCGGCTCGGCGTCGGCGAAGTGCCTTCCGGCGAACAGCTTGAAGAGGACGAACACCGCTCCCGATCCCGCGGCGAAGGCAGCGTGGAGGAGCCAGAACTGGGTCGTCGCCATGGTCGAATAATAGCCTCCGACCCAGCCGACCAGCGAGTTGCCGGCGAAGAAGGCGAGGTAATAGAGTCCGATGACGGTGGCGTTGATCGCCTTGGGCGCGAGCTTGGCGAAGAGCGCCAGGCTGACCGGAAGCATGTGCGCGAAGCCGATCGAGTTGATGACGTGGAACATGACCGGCCAGAACAGGCCGATCTTTTCGTCCGGCCCCTGGGTCCAGGCGGCGAGGAACAGGCAGAGCATCCCGCCGACCGAGAAGGCCGAGCCGATGATGATCTTGGTGAGCTCGTCCGGTTCCTTCCAGCGCTTGCCGTACCAGCGGTAGAAGAGCGCGACTCCGGCCAGGAAGCTGACGCTGACGATCGCGTCGAGGGTCACCAGCCAGGTGGTGGGAAGCTTCTCGCCCCGGAAGACGAGGTCGAACTGCTGGTCGCCCCAGACCAGGTAGGCGTTGAAGATCTGGTTGTTGGGGACGATCGCCACCGCCATTACCGGGATGAGAAGGATGAGGGCGAGGGTGGCGAGCCAGTCCTTGCGCTCGAGCTTCGGCCTCGCCTCCCGGGTGGCTCGGCCGGGAACGTCGAAATGCTCCCTGGGCAGATGCTTCTGGCCGGCGAGGTAGATGGCGAGCGCGATCAGCATCCCGACCCCGGCCGAGCCGAAGCCCCAGTGCCAGCCGATCTTCTCGCCCAGCGTGCCGACGACGAGGGGCGCGGCGATCACCCCGGCGTTGATGCCGAGATAGAAGATCTGGAAGGCGTCGGCGCGCCTCAGATCCTCGGGCTTGTAGAGGGAGCCGACCTGGCTCGCGATATTGCCCTTGAACATGCCCGAGCCGAGGATGAGGCAGAGCAGGGCGAAGAGGAAGCTCGCCTCGAACGCCATCAGGAAGTGGCCCGTCGCCATGGTGATCGCGCCGAGAAGGACGGTACGGCGCTTGCCGAGCACCCGGTCGGCGATGAAGCCGCCGATGATGGGGGTGAGGTAGACGCAGGCGAAATAGGTGCCGACGATGGCCGAGGCGAGCGGCTGGCCGTCGATTCCGCCGTAGAATGAGCGCAGCGGCTCGAACAGGGCGACGTTGCGGATATTCTCGGGCTTGAGCAGGTAGTTGACGAGGTAGAGGACGAGCAGGGCCTGCATTCCGTAATAGGAGAAACGCTCCCAGGCCTCGGTAAAGGCGAGATAGGCCAGGCCCTTGGGGTGGCCGAGGAAGGCGCGGTCGTTGCGGTCGGCGGCGATGTCGAGCTCGGGCGTGGCTTCGGCGGCGGTCATGCGCTTTCCTTTGGCGAAATCGCGCGGAAGCTAGCGAATCGTTTCGGCCGCGCCAGCCTTTTTCGACGGATTTGCGTCTCCGCCGGCGAAGCTGGTAGCTGTCGCGGCGTCGGGAGGTTCGCGCATGATCCTCGAAGGCCTGCGCCTCGTCACCCCTCCACCACCTTCGGTGGTCCCCCTCCCCATCTTCGATGGGGAGGCAAATCAGTCCCTCAGCGTGAAGCCGATCTTGAGGGTCACCTGGTAGTGCGCCACCCTGCCGCCTTCGACATGGCCGCGGGTCTCGACCACCTCGAACCAGCCGATATCGTGGAGGGTGGAGGAGGCGCGGGCGACGGCGCCCTGGATCGCGTCCTCGATGCTGGTCGCCGAGCTGCCGACGATCTCGATTACCTTGTAGACATTGTCGCTCATTGCTGACCTCCGCTGGCGGTCCAACACCCGGTGGACGGGATCGTTTCCCTCCCGCTAGGGTAAGCCGCGAGGACGAGGAGAGCTTCATGCGGATTTGGCTTCTGGCCGGCGCGGCGCTGCTTGCGGCGGGCCCCGCCGCGGCGGCGCCGGCGGACGATTTCAGGCGGCTGCTGGACGAGCATTATGCCTGGCTTCTGCGCGAGAGCCCGACCTATGCGACCGCGCTCGGAGTGCGCGACCATGACGACCGGATCGAGGATCTCAGCCTCGCCGCGCGCGACCGGCGGGCGCGGGAGGCGGCGGCCTTCCTGGCGCGGCTCGAGCGGATCCCGGCGGAGGCGCTGTCGCCGGCCGACCGCGTCAACCGGGCGATCCTGAAGCGCGGGCTCGAGGAAGGGATCGAAGCCGAGCGCTACCGCCAGCGGGTGATGCTGTTCACCACTTATGCCGGCTGGCACCAGAGCTTCGCCGGCCTGGCCGACAATCTGCCTTTCCGGACGAGGGCGGATTACGAGAGCTACCTGACCCGGCTCGCCCTCTATCCGAAGCAGAATGACGACGCTCTCGCCATTACCCGGGAGGCCGTGAAGGGCGGCTTCACTCTGCCCTGCTCGGTGCTCGGCAATTACGAGAAGGGCATCGCCGGAGTCATCGCCGAGGACCCGGCGAAATCGCGCTTCTACGAGCCCTTCACCCGGACCCGTCCGGCCGACATCGGCGAGAGCGAGTGGACGGCGATGCAGGCCCGGGCGCGGCGGCTGGTCGCCGACGTGCTGAACCCGGCCTACGCCAGGCATCTCGCTTTCTACCGGACGACCTACCTTCCCAAATGCGCCAGGTCCGACAGCATCTCGGCCCAGCCGGGCGGGCGCGAATATTACGCCTTCCGGGTTCGGCAGGAGACGACCACCTCGCTCACGCCCGACCAGATCCACGAGATCGGGCTTCGGGAATCGGCCCGCATCCGGGCGGAGATGGACAAGGTGGCGAAATCGGCGGGCTTCATCGGCCGCGACGCGTTCATCCGCGAGCTCCGGACGAATCCGAAATATTATGCGACGACCCCCGCCCAGCTGATGCAGGCGGCGGCGACGACGGCGAAGACGATCGACGGCAAGATGCCCGGCTATTTCGCGACCCTGCCGCGGCTTCCCTACGGCGTTCGCGAGATCCCGGCCGAGATCGCGGAGGGGACGACGACCGCCTATTACGGCCAGGGCTCGCTCGCCAGCGGGCTTGCCGGAACCTATTATGTCAACACCTCGAAGCTCGACCAGAGGCCGCTCTGGGAGCTTCCGGCCCTGACCCTTCACGAGGCGGTGCCCGGGCATCACCACCAGATATCGCTCCAGCAGGAGGTCGAGCTTCCGCCCTTCCGCCGCCACTTCACCTTCTTCACCGCCTTCACCGAGGGGTGGGGCCTCTACGCCGAGAGCCTGGGCGAGGAGATGGGGCTGTACGACACGCCCGAGAAGAAGATGGGCCAGCTTTCCTACCAGGCGTGGCGCGCGTCGAGGCTGGTGGTGGATACCGGAATCCATTCGAAAGGCTGGGACAAGGCCCGGGCGGTCGCCTTCATGCGCGAGAATACGGCTCTGACCGACGCCAATATCGACGCCGAGGTCAACCGCTACATCAGCTGGCCGGGGCAGGCGCTCGGCTACAAGATCGGCGAATTGCGGATCAAGGCGCTTCGGGCGAAGGCGCAGGAGGCGCTGGGCGCCAGGTTCGATCTGAGGCGGTTCCACGACGCCGTGCTTCTGCAGGGATCGGTGCCGCTCGACGTGCTCGAGGCGCAGGTGGATGAATGGGTGGAGGGGGAGAAGTCGAGGTAACTCCCCTCCCTGCAAGGGAGGGGAGGGTTTATCGGCCCGGCTCGCCGTCCGCCTGGCGGCGGTCGCGGCGCCAGGCGCGGACCATCTCGTTCCAGCAGCCGCTGACCCCGGCCGAGCCGACGGTCGAGCAGCTCTCGATGCCGGTTCGGCCGACATATTCGAGGGATTCGGCGCGGGCGGCCCAGCTCGTGCTTTCGGGATCGTCCGCGGTGGCGGTGTCACGAAGCTCGCGCGGGATCCGGTAGCGCTCGGTCTCGGGCCGGCGGGCGCAGACGATGACCTCGTCCGGTTCGGCCGAGCGCGGGCAGGGATCGGTGCCGTAGACGACGAGGCGGCGGACCTTTTCCTGCTGCGCGGCGGCCGGCGCGGGGAGCAGGGCGACGGCCGCGGCCGAGGCGGCGGCGAGGGCGGCGATGGACAGACCGGCTTTCATGGGCGGCCTCCTTTCGGTTCGAGGAAAGAAGGCGCGGAGGGGCGATGGGTTCCCGATCAGCGGGGATTGCCCTCGGCGGCTCTGGCGTCGGCTTCCTCGGCCTCGGCCTGCTCGTCGATCTTGCCGAGCCGCTCGCGGCGGGCTTCCTCGACGAGAGCGTTCCAGTTCACGCCGGGATCGCCGGCGCGCTCGGCGCGGGCCTCGCGAACGATCTGGTTGAAGCAGCCGCTGGCGCCGCCGGGGCCGACCGGCGAGCAGCTGCCGATGCCCGAGCGGCCGGCATATTCGAGCGCGGTCGCGCGCTGCGCCCAGGACTGGCTGGCGGGATCGTTGGGATCGCCGCGAAGCGCCTCGGGAATCCGGTAGCGCTCCTTGTCGGGCTTGCGGGCGCACACGACGATGGTGTCGTCGGTGCTCGGCGGGCACGGGTCGTCGCCATAGACGATCATCGTGCTGATCTTCGGCTCGGCCGCGGGCGCGGCCCCTTGGGCGGCGGCGGGCGCGGCCGCGAGCAGGGCGCCGGCGGCGCCGGCGGCGAGGAGAAGGGCTTTCATCACTTTAGATCCTTTTCGACAGCGCGATGGCGATACGACAGCCGGCGCGGATGAGGGAAGACAATATGGGATAGCCGAACGCGTCCTCGGCGCCGGCGGCGATGGCGGTGTCGCGATGCTCGAGCTCCTCGTCGCGGAAGCGGCGGATGGTGTCGGCGAGATCGGGCTCCTCATGGCCGAGCGCCCGCAGCTGATCGGAATAATGGCGGTCGATCTCGGTCTCGACGGCGGCGGTGCAGGCCATCGCGGCGCTGGGGCTCATCAGCGCGGTCGCCGCGCCGAGGGCGTGACCGGCCACGTTCCAGACCGGCTGAAGCAGGGTCGGACGCACGCCGCGCTCGACCATCATCTCGTCGAAGGTCCTGAGGTGACGTTCCTCCTGCGACTGCATGCGGGCGATCGGGCGGCTGGCGGGATGCGCGCCCAGCACGGCGAGCTGGCCGCAATAGATTCGGGTCGCGCCATATTCCCCGGCCTGGTCGACCCGCACCATCGAGTCGATGTCGGGCCGCTCGTCGCCGGGGCGCCAGCGGGGGAGGGAAGGGGCCTGGGCGTTCACGCGCCCGCCCGCGGTCGTCTGAGGCTCAGCCATAGGATGGACAACGCGGCAAGGATCGAAAGGATCGCATTCCATCCGGCCATCGAGATGCCGAGGAAGCTGAACTGGATCTCGTCGCAGCGGACGATCGGGGCGGCCATGATCTGCTTAAGCAGCTCCTCGCTGCTGAGACCGGCGCCCGCGGTCGAGGTGCAGGTGGTGAAGCCCTCGAATATCCCGGCCTCGACCCCGGCATGGTAGGCGCCGATTCCGCCGCTCACCAGGATGGCGAGGGCGGCGAGCCAGACGAAGCTCCGGCCGCGATCCGGCGCGCGGCGAAGCGCCAGCGAGAGCAGCGCCAAGGCGAGCGCGGCGAAATGGGCGTAACGCTGCCACCAGCACATCTCGCAGGGGTAGAGCCCGCCCCAGATCTCCGAGCCGTAGGCGCCGGCGAGCAGAGCCGCCGGAACCGCGATGGCGAGGGCGCGCGCCTTGTCGAGGGAGGTCATGTCTCATCCCCTCCCTGCAAGGGAGGGGGTAGGGGGTGGGTCCGCCGAAGGCGGTTGAAGCTCCGACTCAGCAGGAAGTCTCGCTTCGCTCGACTACCCACCCCTAGCCCCTCCCTTTCAGGGAGGGGATGCCCGTGAAACCCATCAGCGCTTTCCGGTCGGCCGGGCACCGCCGCCGGCGGCGGGCGCCACGGCGGCGTTGCGGCCTAGGCGGGAAATGGTCTGCAGCGCGTAATTGAGCTGGAAGTCCTCGATGCCCTTGGCCTTCAGCTGCTCGGGCGTGGCGGCGAAGCGCGGATCGGGCTTGCCGTCGTCCTCGATCACGTCGTTGTCGACCGTCACCTCGTTGATCAGGTGGCGCCTCAGATCGGCCTCGCGCAGCTTCGGCCGGGTCTTGTAGTCCGGGTCGGAAAGCTGCGGCACCTCGATATCCGGCTTGATTCCGCCTTCCTGCACCGACCGGCCGGACGGGGTGTAATAGCGCGCCGTGGTGAGGCGCAGGCCGGTCTTCTGGCTGAGCGGAACGAGAGTCTGGACCGAGCCCTTGCCGAAGCTGCGCTCGCCCATGACGAGGCCGCGATGATGGTCCTGGAGAGCGGCGGCGACGATCTCGGCCGCCGAGGCGCTGCCGGCGTCGACGAGAACGACGATGGGGAGGCCGCGGGCGGCGTCGCCCGGCTTGGCGAAATAGCGCTCGATGTCGCTCTTCCGGCGGCCGCGCTGCGAGACGATCTCGCCGCGCTCGAGGAAGACGTCGGAGAGCCCCACCGCCTGGTCGAGCAGGCCGCCCGGATTGGACCTGAGGTCGACGATATAGCCGAGCGGCGGCCGGCCGAGCTGCTTCTCGATGCTGGCGATGGCGGCGAGAGTCTCGTCGGTGGTGGTGCGGCTGAAGGTGTTGACGTTGATGATCCCGACATTGTCCTTCACCGACCATTTGACGGCGGGAAGCTCGATGGTGGCGCGGGTCAGGGTGACGTCGAACGGCTTGTCGCGGCCCGGCCTGACGATGGTGACCTTGATCGAGCTGCCCGGCGGTCCGCGCATCGAATCCACCGCCTCGTCGAGCGAGCCGCCGTAGATCAGCTTGCCGTTCAGGTGGGTGATGTAGTCGCCGGCCTTGATTCCGGCCTTGAAGCCGGGGCTGTCCTCGATCGGAGCGACCACCTTGACCGCGCCGTCCTCCATCGTGACGTTGAGGCCGAGGCCGCCATAATTGCCGTCGGTGGTGGTCATCAGCGCCTGGTAGCCGCGTTCGTCCATATAGGCGCTGTGCGGATCGAGGCTGGCGAGCATTCCGTCGATGGCGCCCCGGATCAGGGTCTTGTCGTCGACCTGCTCGACATATTCGGAGCGGACGCGCTCGAAGACGCTCATGAACTGGTCGAGCTCGCGGTAGGTGTCGACGTCGACCGCGGCGAGGGAGGCGCTCGCGGCGGGGATGATCGCCACCGCGCTGACGAGAGCGAGGGAGCGGAAGAGATTGTTGGGCATGGGGGAATCCTGTTCGGGCCGTTCGAGACGCGTGTACCGCGTTTTTTAGCGGGCGAAAAGCAACGGCAGGTGAACGAGCAATCCTTGATCCTAGGCTTCCCGATGCGGAGCATTGGGAGGGGGACCACGAAGGTGGTGGAGGGGTGATCTGGAGCCGGCCTTCGCGCGGTCACCCCTCCACCATGCCGCGCATGGTCCCCCTCCCCATCGCGATGGGGAGGAAAGATCAAAGCAGCAAGGTGATCGGGAAGGGCCTTCCGTCCTTGCGCAGCTCGACCGTGACCTCGCCGGCGCCGGTGCGGCCGAGCGGCTGGCGGGCGCGGACCTGGTCGCCGCGCCTGACGGCGAGACCGGCGAGGTTGGTCAGAGTCGTCGTCCAGCCGCCGCCATGGTCGATGATCACCACCTCGCCATAGCCGCGATAGGGGGCGGCATAGGCGATCCGGCCCGATCGGGGCGCGATCGCCTGAGCTCCGGCCCGGGCGGCGAAGGTGAGGCCGCGGGCATGGACCCCCGCGTCGGAGATCTCGCCGGTGCCGGTGAGGAGCCGGCCCTCCACGGGGAGGAGGTAATAAGGCGGCCGGCGGCGGGCCGGGGGATCGCCGGGGCGGAGCTCGGGACCGGGAAGCTCGGCGAGGCGGCGGGCGAGCTGCGCCTGGAAGGCCCGGGTGCCGGCGAGAGCGGCGAGATCGCGCGCCTCCTCGCCGAAGGCCAGAGCGCGATCGGATTCATGCAGGGCGGACTGCATCAGGCTCGCCGAGCGGCGGCGCTGGTCCTGCTCGAAGCGGGCGAGGGCGACCCGGCGCTGCTGCAGGTCGCGGCGGCTCGCGCCGAGTTGAAGGACCGCATCCCGCGCCTGGCGGCGAAGCGCCTCGCCGCGCGCCATTTCCGAGCGCACGCCGGCGGTGCGGGCGCGGATGGCGGGGAGCGAGGAGGCGAGCAAGGCGCGGACGTGGACGACCTCGTCCAGCGAGCCGGGCTGGATCAGCGCCAGAGCGGGCGGCCTGCGGGCCATGGTCTGGAGCGCCGCGGTGAGCCGGATCAGCGAGCCCTGGCTGGCGGCGAGGCGGGCGCGCTGCTCGGCGCTCAGGCGCTCGACCAGGGCGATCCGCGCCTGGGCCGCGGTGATGTCCGCCTCGGCGGCCTCGATCCGGGACGCGAGGGCCGCCGCCGCGGCATTGGCGCGCTCGGCCTCGCCGGTGGCGCGCCGAGCCTCGCCTTCGAGCAGTTCCGAGCGGCGCCGGGCCTCCGCCGCTTCCTGCCGCGCCTCGGCTAGGGTCGGCCCGCCGGGCGCCTGGGCGACGGCGAGGTCGCCGGCGAGGAGGGCCGCGAGGAGGAGCAGGATCCCCCTCCCTGGAAGGGAGGGGTGAGGGGTGGGTAGGCGAGCGAAGCGAGGCTTTTCGCTGACTCGGTGTTTCGGCCGCCTTCGGCGGACCCACCCCCAGCCCCTCCCTTGCAGGGAGGGGAGTCTGTTCGCCTTCCACTCCATTCCCTATCCTTCCCTGTGATAGGGGTGGTTGGCAAGGATGGAGGTGGCGCGCCAGAGCTGCTCGGCCAGCATCGCCCGGGCGAGGAGGTGGGGCCAGGTCGCCCGGCCGAACGAGAGGAGCAGGTCCGCCGAAGCGCGGTCTGGGTCCGAGAAGCCGTCGGCGCCGCCGACCAGGAAGCGCGCCTCGCGGCGGCCCTCGTCGCGCCAGCGCTCGAGCCGCCTGGCGAGCTCCAGCGAGCCGAGCGTCTCCCCTTTCTCGTCGAGGAGGATGGTGACCAAGTTGTCGGCCGGCGGCGGAGAGCGGCCGCCGCTCTCCGGCAGCTCGGTGACCCTGGTCGGCCAGGCGACCCGCTTCAGGTAGCGCTCGACCAGCTCCGACTCGGGCCCGCGGCCGATGCGCCCGCGCGCGACGATGTGAAGGAGCATGAAGGGCGTCAGTCGGTCAGGCGGCAGAGATCGTCGCGGTGGCGCCTGATGAAGTCGCCGACGAAGATCCTCGAGGCCGCCTTGGTCTCGTCGCGGTAGAACCAGTCGTCGAACGCCTCCGCCGCCTCGGCGGGCGGCTCGGCACCCGAATTCCAGTCCCAGCCGTCGGACACGAGCCGCGGGTTCCGCGGGTCGCCCGCCTGCTCGCGGAACGCCCGGTCGAAGCGCTCGAAGAGCTCGGGCCATTCGAGCCTGGCGATGAGCCGATAGGCGAGCGGGAGGCTCTTCTCGAAATTTTCGACAAACTGGGAGAAGCCGCCGTTCGAGGTCTGGCCGACCAGGTCAGACCACATCATCAGGACTCGCTGCGGCTCGGTCAGCCGCGCGTTGCCCGGGTGCCCGTACAGGTTCCAGCCTTCGACGTTCATCACCGCCGGGACATGAAGGAAATGCTCCTCGCCGGTCAGCCACCAGGCATCGCTATCGGCGTAGGCGGCGGCCTCGGCGAATTGGGCGCGAGTCATCGCCGGGCGCGAATCGGTCATCGACCGGCCCTAGGGGCCCGCGGCCGCCGCCGGCCGGGCGCCTTCCTCGAAGGCCCACATCCGCTCCAGATTGTAGAAGCTTCGAACCTCGGGACGGAACAGGTGGACGATGACGTCGTCGGCGTCGATCAGCACCCAGTCGGCCACCGGCAGGCCCTCGACCCGGACGCTTCGGCCGAGCTCCTGCTTGATCCGCTCGCCGAGCTTTTGCGCCATGGACGCGACCTGGCGGGTCGAGCGGCCGGAGGCGATCACCATATGATCGGCAATGGCTGACTTGCCCGCCAAAGGGATGGAGACGACGTCCTGGGCCTGGTCATCGTCAAGCGACCGAAGCACGAGGCTGTGCAGGGCTTCGATCTTCTCATTTGCGCCGCCCGTGGGCGGAGCCGGTGCGTTAGCGGGCAAACTGCCTCCTCAAGTCACGAGCCGCCGCGTTACGCCGTCGCGCAGGGCCCTGGGGTTGAACGAATAAGCTTCCGATTGGTGCCAGTTCGGATCGGCGGCACGAATGCCTGTGGCGGAGGTCGGATCGAGCGGCTGTCTCAGGAACACGAGCGCCGGGGGACTCCACTCCGTCCAGTGCCGAGCCTGGTCCGCGGGTTGGACGAAGCGCCGCAGCCAGCCCATCGCGCGAGCCGCGTGGGCGGCGCCATCATATCCCGGACGCGAAACGACCGCAATCGGAACTGTTCCGGCGATCTTGCGCCAGTGCCGCCAGCGGTGGAACTGGGCGAGATTGTCCTCGCCCATCAGCCAGATGAAGCGGCGATCGGGGTAGCGGGGGAGCAGCGCCGCGAGCGTGTCGACGGTGTAGCGGGTGCCGAGCTCGGCCTCGATCGCGGTCGCCCGGATGGGCAGGCCGCGGGCCAGCCGACGCGCCGAAGCCAGGCGCGCGGGAAGGGGCGCCATCCCCTCAACCGGCTTCAACGGATTGCCGGGCGACACCAGCCACCACAATTGATCGAGGCCGAGGGCGCGGATCGCCGCGGCGCTCACCCGGCGGTGGCCGCGATGGGCGGGGTTGAACGAGCCGCCGAGAAGGCCGGTGGGGATCACCGGCCCGTCGATAGCATGCAGTCGCCGCTTGCCAAGCGCTTCCGCCCTGTGGTGTTCTCCCAGGCCGTGGCCGACGACAGCAAGAAGGGCTCCCTTCCGGAGCAGGACGTTCGCGCATTCATCCGCGAGACTTTCGGATGCAGCGACGAGATTGCGGGCTATGTCTTCGTTCGCGGAGCGGTTCGCGTCTATCCGGCCCACGCCGTCATCATCCGTCAGGGCGAGAAAGCCGCCGCCGCCTTTCTGCTGACCCAGGGCCGCGCCCACGCGCTTCTGTACAGCGTCGAGGGCCAGCTCGTCCTGCTTTGCGAATATCGTGCGGGCGACCTGTTCGGCGCCCTGGGCGAGCTCGATCCGTCGCCCGAGGAGGCCGAGATCGTCGCCGTGGAGGCGGCGCGCAGCTTCATCCTCAAGAGCCGCGACCTGGTGGCGCTGGCCGAGGCCTATGGCAGCATCGGCCTCGCCCTGTCGCGGCTTCTGCTTCGGCAGCTGAGGCGGGCGACGACCCGGATCTACGAGCGCGCGGCGGTGTCGGCGGTGGGGCGGGTCTATGCCGAGCTGCTGCGGCTGGCGCGCGCCTCGCCGGGCCTCGTCATCCGGCCGGCGCCGGTCATCTCCGAGCTTGCGGTCCGGGTCTCGACAACGCGGGAGACCGCCTCCCGGGCGGTGAGCGCGCTCGAGCGGCGCGGCCTCATCCGCCGCGATCCGGAATCACTGACCGTCGTCGCTCCACAGCGGCTGGAAGAGCTGATCATATGATTTGAGCGCGTAGAGCCCGACCGGAGGACCGCCGTCGGGAGGGTCGAGCTCGCCGATATATTCGCTGGCCGGCCGTCGCGGCCCGGCTGCGGCGAGCGCAGCGGCGAAATCGTCGGTCACGCAGGCCGTGCCCGGCGGCGCCGAGGCGAGTGCGCCCGCGGATGCGGCGGCGGCGGCGGGCTCGATCCGCATGGCGCCGGAGAAGGGATCGCGGAAGAGAGGCGCCGGGCCGTACTGGCCGCCGACCCGAAGGTCAGGCGCGTCCGAAGCCGACCGGACCAGGCGAACCGCCGCCTCCGCCGCCTCGCCCGGGCTTCGATAGGCGAGGATCAGCCGGTCCTCGGTCAGATAGGCGGGCAATGCCGGCTCGGGGAGCCTTGCGGCCAAGGCCTGCAGCCCGGCGAGAGCCGGTCCGAGCTGAAGGCCGGAATCGACGCCGACCGCGAGCACCGCCAGCGGCTGCGCCGCCTGCGCGACCGGCCCGGCCGGATCGTTCCGGGTCTCGCGCGGCGCGGTCAGGATCCGCTGACGGCGTCCGCCCGCCGCCCATATCTCGCGCGACCGCCCCGACGCGCCGTTTGCGTTCTCGGCCGCCGAATCGAGCACGAGCAGCTGCACCGCGGAGCTCTCCAGGCGCCGCCCGTTCATCACCGCCGCGCCCATCGCGATCTCGTCGGCCAGACCGATCATCGCCGGATCGGGCGCCGCTCCGAGCGGCCGGACCGGCCGAACCGTCTCGGCCATGGCGAGCACCGCGTCGAACCGCCGCCGCCAGGCCTTGCCGAACGGATCGACCGAGACCGCGGCGAAGGCCTCCGCCCCGCCTGGAAGAACCGCGTGAACCTCGGCGCCCCGCTTCTGCAACGCCTCGGCGACGATGATGTCCGCCCCGGCGGCCAGAGCGCCATAGCCGAAGCCGACATTTTCCTCCTCCAGCACCGCCGCGATCTTCTCGTCGAGATGCTCGCGCCGGACGACCTTCGGGTCGAACGACATGTGGCCGCCGAAATGGAGCGAGCGGGGCGGGCGGTGGGCGTCGAGCCAGGCGGAGTCGCGACCCTGGGCGGCGACGATCAGGGCGAACTGGCGGAGGGTCGAGGCGTGGTCCTCCCAGGCCCGGGGAGCGAGGGCTATAGCCTCGGCGAGGGCGGCCCGCGCCTCGTCGTGGCGGTCGAGCAGGACGAGGGCCTCGGCGCGGGTGGCGGCGAGGTAGTAGGGGGTTTCGGGTTCGTCGGGGTGGCGCTCGATCTGAAACAGCACGGCCTGACCCTCGGCCCTCGCCGAAGTGTCGTCACCCGCGAGCAGGGATAAGGTCGCAGCGTTGATCAGGGCGTAGCTCGAAGGCCGCACGGATGCGGATGCGCGATAGGCGGCCGCCGCTTCGCGCAACAAACGCCGTTGACGATAAGCAGAGCAGCGCAGGGCCTCGTCCTTGAGCAGGCGCCCCTTGAGGTTCAGAACCGCCGGATCCTCGCTCCGAGCATCGAGGCCGGCTGAACGAAAGATGGCCCACGCATGGTCCAGCGCTCCCGCGCGGGCATTGGCGATCACCGCGATGATCGCCGTCGCTGGTTCCTCCATCATCGATCAGCCTGTGCGCTCGCCTCAACCATTATTCTCGATTTTTGGATCGATAAATAGGGGCATCTGCCAAGTACCTCCATCGACCATCAGGCCCAGGTTGTAGGACAGGTACTGAGCCCCGTCGTATCTCTGAACATAAAATATCGCCTCTCGCGGCTTGCCGGAGGTCGGGTGGGCGGGATCTCTTCTGAGATAATTTTGAGAGATAGTATCGCCGGCCGTAATATATAGCTGGTCCGTGCGGAAATATATCCATTGATCCGCAAATGTAATCTGTATTTTAGCTCCATTCCAGTTCGGGCGCTTTAGCACCTTAGCATTTATGTCGAATGGCGTTGCTGCGGTATTACCTATCTGTCCATTAGCTTGATCTGGGTTAAAATCCGGAAATGGCTGTGCTAAATCAAATCTCCTAAAAATAATTGTAATGGGCGGTCCATGAATAGCAAAATCATTATTATAGACTTCAACTGGCAAGACCTGTCCGCTGAGAGCCGTAATATCTGTCATAAATTATCTCCTCGGTTCAGGCTACTGTAAGATCAAAATATAATGATGTTCTCGAAAGTATTTGCAGAAAACGCAGTCATGCTCGGGACATTTTCCGGATCGCTAATGCGTAACCTATTGAAAGGCCTTTAACCGTTATTTTCGATCTTCGGGTCGACATAAAAGTCGAGGTTGGTCGCCAGCGCCCGCATGCCGATGTTGAATGAAACCTCGTCCCGTCCGCGGAGCACGAAGAACTCCGCCTCGCGCCCATTGCCCCACCCGCGGTTCAAATGCGGGTGTCCCTCATTGTCGCCGGCGGTGATCGAATATTCGCCCTGGATGAGCTCGAACCGATTATCGAGCAGGACGATGCGGATCCGGGTCGTCGGGCCGAGACCAGCGACATCGATGTCGAATGGGGTCGACGTCGCCGGAAGATTCGCCGGCTGCGGATCGATTTCCACGTCGGGGTTGAGGAGGTCGAAGGTCCGTATGGTGACCGTCACCTCGCTGTCGTGAACGGGCGTATGCTCTCGGATTGGCCGCACGATCGGGCCAAACGGCCTTGCCGAAATTGGGCTCTGTGCCTGACCCTCGTCAGCCCGGCTGCGAATCGTATCGATCACGTCGGTCATCGTCCTTCTCCTGTTCAGGGGGTTGCTGCACGCTCGGCTACAAAATCGATGCCCCAGCGGGGGGACAATCGGCTCCGCGGGGCGGCGCCCGATCGAGGCGGTGGCGGCGGTCGCCGCGCGTATTTCGCCGTGAGGACGGAGCAGAATTCGGCGATTTCGGCGTCGGTCCGAGCCGGAGCCGCAGCACAATTGGCGAGCAATGGAGGGACAGAGGCAATATCTGAGCGGCCGCTCGCAGATGCCAGCAGCTTCGCCTTGGCGAGGAACAGGCCGGTGGCGATGCGCTGCTTTTCCAGTTCCTCATTCTCCGGATCTTCGCGCGCCATCCGGGCCGCGCTCTCGTAGGTCGCGGCCAGCCTTGCCGCGGCGGCACCGGCCTTCCCCGAATCCATCTCGATCTGGGCCAGGCCCAGCGCGTTGGCGAGCAAACCCCGGGCATATCGCTTGTTCCGGGGATCGCGCTTCAAAAGAAGCTGGATGAGCGCCGCCTGTCGTTCCCGCTCGGCGGTCGCCTCGGCAAATCGGCGCTGGTGGCGATAGGAGTCAGCCACCCAGCCGTATCCGTCGGCGACGTCCCACAATATGTCGAGATCATCCGGCTTGCCGCGGCTGGCGGCCAGGAAATGACGGATCGACGCCTTGAACCGGGGTTCGGCGGCGCGCGCGTCGCCTCGGCCGCGAAGCAGGACGGTGGCGAGGTTGCTTTCGGCATAACCCGCCTCCATCAGCGCATCGACGTTGGCGGGATCGGTCTCGGCCAGCCGCCGGGTCAGCCTGGCATAGGTTTCGAAAGCCGCCTGTGCCTGGTCCACCTTCTGGGTCCGCCACGCGATGAAGCCGACCCAATATTCGCTTTGCGACTGAGCGAAGATGCGTTCGGGATCGTCCGGTCGCTCGGCCAGCAGCGCGGCGGTCGTGCGGCGCGCCTCCTCGAACTGGGCGAGAGCGCGAGGAAGATTGCCCCTCTTCTCGTCGTCCTCGCCCATGGCATGAAGGATTCGCGCGCGCCGCTCCAGCGACCCGGCGGGCAACCCTTCCAGATCCTGCTTCTGATAATATGCCAGAGCGCGACGGTTGACGGCGGTGAGGACGTCCAGTCGTCCCACCCCCTTCAGCCTGTCGCGCAGATCGGTCAGCATGAATTCCACGAGTCCTTCGGCTTCGGCGCGCTGCCTTTCGGCCTCGGCGCGGGCGTTGAGGGCGACGGCCGTCAACAGGACCATGGCTAGCATCGCAGTCACCGCCGCCGCCGTGACGTAGGTCACGCGGCGCACTCGTCTTGCCGCATCGCGCTGAACGAGCGCGTCGAGGCCGACCCCGGCCAGGCCGGCCACCAGCTTCAGCAGCCCCAGCCGCCGCCCGTCGCCCTCCTTGCGCAGGTCGGCGGCGAGCGGCTCGGCGCCGCCCTGAAGCAAGGCGGGGGAAAAGCACTGGTCCGGCTCCCCCTCGGCGATCGCGGTGAAAATCGGCCGGTCCGGGTGGAGCTCCCGGAACGTCGCGATCTCCCTCGCCACCCATGGCGAGGCGGCGCTGTGGGGCGAGCAGACGACGATCAGGTTGCGGGACGCCGCGAGCGCCGCCCGCACCTTTTCGCTGAGGTCTCCGGCCGCCGGCAGCTCATCCCGGTCGCGGAAGATCGGAGTCAGGCGGGCCGGTACCTCCCCGTGCTCGCCCTGAGTGCCGGCGAGGCGCGCGGGCAGGCGATAGCCTTCGAGCTTGCGATGCAGCCAGCGGCCCGTCCCCGCATCCTTGTGGCTGTAGCTGATGAACGCGACATAGCTCCCGGCCTCGCCGGGTCCCGCTTCGGCCATGATGATCCCCCCAACGGGCGCGGCACGGCTTCGCCGGCCCGTCGTCAAGGTGCCAGAGCGGGCATGAGCCCACAATATATCAAATACTTAGATTTGGACTCGGCAAATCGGAAACTCGGATGCGGGCGTCCCGCCGCGGCTCAGCCCAGCCTCTGCGCGAGGAAGCTCGGCACGGGGCCGTTCCAGTCGGCATCCTCCGCCAGCACCTCCGGCTCCGGCCGCCGCTGCGGAGGCTCGCGGCGCGCGCGCGGCTCGCGCCCGGGCGGTTCCTGCCGCTCGCTGCGTTGCGGGCGGGAACGCTCCGGCCGCGGCTCCGGCTCGCGCCGGCTCTCCTCCGGCTCGGGCTCCGGCCGGGGCTCGGGCGGAGCCTTGCCGCGGGGCGCGCGGGCGCCGCTCTCGGGCTCGTCCCGCCGCGCGCGACCGCGCGGCGGCCGCGCTTCGCGCTCCCGGCGCGGACGCTCCCGGGTCTCTTCCTCCTCGCCTGCGGGCGCCGCCTCCGGCGCCGCCGGCCCTTCGACCGGCCGGATCTTTGCCCCGGTCAGCTTCTCGATAGCCTCGATCGCCTCGGCGTCCGCCGCGGTGGCGAGGGTGATGGCGATCCCGGTCTTTCCCGCCCGGCCGGTGCGGCCGATGCGGTGGATATAGTCGTCCGGGTGCCACGGCACGTCGTAATTGAAGACGTGGCTGACGTCCTTGATGTCGAGCCCGCGGGCGGCGACGTCGGAGGCGACGAGGATGTTGATCTCGCCGGCCTTGAAGCGCTCGAGCTCGCGGATCCGCTCGGGCTGCTCCATGTCGCCGTGAATCTCGCTGGCGTTGAGGCCCGAGCGCTTGAGGCTCTGGGCGAGCTCGCGCACCGTCGTCTTGCGGTTGCAGAAGATGATCGCGGTTCGGACGTCGTTGCCCTTGAGGCGGTCGGTCAGGACCTGCTTCTTCCTTCGCGAATCGACCTTGAGAACGCGCTGGTCGATCGAGACGTTGGCGGTGGCCGGCCGGGCGACCTCGATCGTCTTGGGGCCGGTCAGGAACTTGTCGGCGAGCTTCTTGATCGGGCCGGGCATGGTCGCGGAGAAGAGCAGGGTCTGGCGCACCGACGGAAGCTTGGAGCAGATCTCCTCGATGTCCGGGATGAAGCCCATGTCGAGCATCCGGTCCGCCTCGTCGATGACGAGCAGTCCGCAGCCGTTGAGCATGATCTTGCCGCGGCCGAACAGGTCCATCAGCCGGCCGGGAGTCGCGATCAGAACGTCGACTCCCTTTTCCAGCTTCTTGATCTGGTCGGCCATGTTCGTGCCGCCGATCAGCAAAGCCATGTTGAGCTTGTGATACTTGCCGTATTTCTCGAAATTCTCGGAAACCTGCATCGCCAGCTCGCGGGTCGGCTCGAGGATGAGCGAGCGGGGCATTCGGGCTCGGCTGCGGCCTTCGCCGAGAATGTCTATCATCGGCAGGACAAAGGCGGCGGTCTTGCCGGTGCCCGTCTGGGCGATCCCGATCAGGTCGCGGCCCATCAGGACGGAGGGGACCGCCTGCTTCTGGATCGGGGTGGGATCGGTGTAGCCGGATTCCTCCACGGCGCGGAGCAATTCGTCGGAAAGGCCGAGGTCGGCAAAACTCATA
>Ga0196965_1000352_pt1 | contig 30197 bp, 44 predicted proteins | sample S1_20metaG_FD_148668 | JGI IMG/M metagenome (GOLD analysis project Ga0196965, IMG submission 148668) | Soil microbial communities from Anza Borrego desert, Southern California, United States - S1_20 | ecosystem: Environmental > Terrestrial > Soil > Desert | place: USA: California | collected...
CTTGCAACTATCGCCTATTTCTTCTTTTGGATCATCTGGCTAATCATCTGGTAAGCAAACTAAAAATGTAAAGCAATGAGCAGAGTAATAAAGTTTAAGGCGTGGGATGCTGAAAGAAAGGAAATGTTTTTCCCCTCATTAATTTATGTGAGTGAAGACAAAAGCGTTTACTGTCAGCGCTTCACTGGCGATCCTTACAGTGAGCTAATGCAATTCACAGGAAAGACTTGCCACGGTGGCCGCGAAGTGTATGAAGGTGATATACTATTTTATGAAGAAGAAACCGACAGTGGTGATGTACGGTATTACCTCGTTGTAGTTTGGATTGATGAATGGTCAATGTTTGCAACTCTTCATATCGAAGAATATCATCAATACACAATGGGAGGCTCCGAACTACTGGACGAAGGTCTATTCTGGACTTATACCCTTGAAGGATGTCCAGACTATCACTATGCCGGCTCCATCTACTCCACCCCTGAACTATTAAAGCAATGAACACTACAACTGATTTGAAAGTTAAAGAAAGACCGATACTGTTTTCAACTCCTATGGTTAAGGCTATTCTGGAAGGAAGAAAGACAGTGACGCGGAGAATAATTAAAACACCTCCGGGAGCTTATGGGTTTTACGTGGCAAAGAACAGCAACGGTCAGGTTACCGGAGTTTACGCGCATGATGAAAATGAGCGAACAGAAAAGCCAGATGGTAGCGAATGGGAAATTCAATGTCCTTATCAGGCAGACGTTCTATGGGTACGTGAGACTTGGCTGAAAATCAATATTGATGAAGAATTTGAAGGAAGACGATATGAATATGCATACAAGGCAGATTCTGAGCAGAACGAGAAAAAGTACGGGCATATCAAAAATGGTGTAGGACATAGATTTATTGACTCTTGGAAGTTCAAGCCATCTATCCACATGCCGAAAGCTGCCTGCCGTCTTCGACTACAAATCAAATCCATATCAGTTGAAAGACTACATGATATAACAGAAGAGGACGCGGTGAGAGAAGGGATTGAGCTTTGCGGAACGTTCAGTGAAGTTCCTCAATGGAAAGACTATCTGAACGATGGTTGCACTACAGGTTGGCCGTGTAACTCATTTGTATCACTCTGGATTTCAATCAATGGAAAAGAATCTTGGAATGCTAACCCTTGGGTATGGCGTATCGAATTTGAAAAGCTACCGCAATGAACAAACGTCCCTCACATAGATGAAACTAGAGAAACTTCTTTCCGTCAGAATTAACTTTACTTGAGTAAATATATGAAATGGATAACAGAATATGATCGAGACAATGTTTGTGATATAGCTTGGTGGATTAAAGGTTACATAGCAGGAGCTAAAGAGAATTACGAGAATTGCCCCTTCACTGAAGATCATTTAAGAACATTATCAAATATAGCCAGTGGTATGAGAGAATCACTAAACAATTCCAATTCCGACGGAAACACCTAATGTCAACAGCAATTCTCATAAGTCTAACAATAATACTACTTATACCCTTAATAGAAGATGAAACAAGAATTGATTGATGCCGGATATACCTACGAGCCTTACAGATTGTGGAGTTTCTCCTCGGTATTAAGATCTGAAGGGTATTTTTATAAAGATTTTCCTTCAATGGAGGATGAAAACCTTGTTTACCAGGTGGGTGTACTTCTTAATGAGGAATACAGCATGATGGAAGTATATATCTGTCAGTGTATCGTTGGCTGTTGCGGGGTAAGTTATGGCTGCCACCCTTTTAGTCTTTCTAAAATCGATGAACTACTAAATCAATACAAAGAAGAATTCAAATGAAACCAGTAATCTACGATCACTCCACATATAGCTCAATACTAGGAGGTAAGCTATCTGCCTACTACGGACAGGACGAAACAGACGAAAGAACAGGAGATTGGTGTGCTGTTATCTGGAAAGAGGGCTTGAATGGTAAAAAAGAGGTATTTCGAGCCACTAACACAGAACTACTAGAAGTAGCCTCCGGAAACAAACCCTTGGATATGCTTGTAGCAGCATTAGCCTTATACCTGAATAAATAGTACAATAATTGCTAGAAATACTGATATGAAACTACTAATCCTTACAATACTTTTATTACCCGTCTGGTATGCCATACTTCAAACTATACTGGTACTGGTATCTGACAAGATTCCATTTGGAGTTCCGAAAACACCGCGTTTAGAGTTGGTAGGTAGTCTTTTGACAGAAGATGAAAAGTACCTTATTATAAGAGCAGTTCAAGATCGTGTTATCCGATTAGAAGAACTGTCTATAGCTGGTAAAGCTGATTATCATAATGTTAGAGAGGATGTCGATGCTTACAATGCTATTCATAGCGCTATAACAACTAACTTGTGGAAATGAAACTACTAACTATCCTTTTATTTCCAATCCTGAGCTTCAGCCAGTTCTACCTGGAAGTAGAGAGGGTAGGTGTGAATTCGACGAAAAAAGATACTTCTACAGTCCAAAAAGTACTTCTTGTAACCTACGGCCCCCACTTAGGAATAGCAACAGAAAAAGATACACTAGAACTTTACTTCCTAGTGAAACCTTCTACTAAAGATTCCCGTATAACTACTAGAGTCCACATAGACCTCTGGAGAAACATCCGACAGTTATATTCGGTATTAATAGTCCAGGACAAAGCAGGATTCACATTTATAATAACACCACTTCCTCCCTACAAGAAGGAAGAGCTGTATTCTTTAATCATCAAAAACGCTAGGATATGAAACTACTAGGCTTCTTACTTCTGCTAACCTGTACTTCTAAGCCTACGCTAGAAATGAGGTACATGAAAGCTACTGCCAACAGTCAGGTAGTGTTCTGCGGGCTTGCAGTAATGGAGTTCGAGTACAATAAGAGCAGCCTCCATCTAAAGTCACAACCTTATTCCATAGACCTTGTTATCGTATCCCGATCACAGGAGTATTGGCTAGGAGTAGACCCTAGCGACGGCAGATCATACAAACTAGTTCAACTGGACATTCAAGGAGATTCTTACGGGCTGATGATATATCCGGAAGATCCTAACGAAATACAAATCACGATCCATCCATCTAAACAGCTATGCAATGGATATTAAAGAAGAAATAGAAGGAGTAGTAGGAGACTACTTCCCTAAAGATGAAGTAGGGGGCATTACCGAACATATCCTCTACTACACTTACAAGTATTCAAGGATAACCTTCGCATGGGGTGTGATAGCCGGAGTAGTATTAACGTGTTTAATATTAGCCTATTTCGCATGAAGATATTTGTTATCCTACTGATTGCTCTGTTCGTCGGAACAGTAGCCTTAATGGAAAAGAAAGAATACGAGCCTAACGTAAGAAAGAGACTCCGACGTATGAAGAATAACCTGAAGAAGTATGGTAAAATGTAGCCCAGATACAGCTCTCAAAGCAGAGCTTAAAGATATACTCTTTGACCTTGTTGATCTTAATTCACTTGCTGTTGAACTAGAATATCAGAATCACGATACTAAAAATTATCGCTACTGGATAAGAAATTCAATATCCTATGTGATAGCTGTTCGTCAGATACTGGGTGCTAGAGAGGATTACAAGTTCCCCCACTTCCGGTATGACTATGCAACAGTAGATGAACTTCAGATTTCGACGGAAAGAGTACTTTCTAATTACAAGAAAATACTTCTGGCTTATGAAAAAGAAGTTCCTGAATTAAGAGAACTACTAAACACAATAATACTTTGTTTAACCACAACTAGAGAATATGCAATTTAGAAAAGGAGATAAGGTAAGGGTACTTGCCAATCACTGGGATCTTTCCTGCCCTGCAGGTACAATAACAGAAGTTACTAGGAATAGTACTGGAGATGCAGTATGGGTGAAGGGGATTAATGCTACCGAAGAGGTGTGCTATTTTGAAGAGAATTCTTTAGAGTTAATTGAAGAATGTACGTGTGTCATATCTGATCTAAGATATAACAGAGGATGTACGTGTGGGGTTGAGAAAAAAGAAACCAGGGTATTTGACTCTGGAGCTGTCCGCGATTCAAACGAAGGGAAGTCTCGTCCGGATTTGATCTCGCCATATATGCTAGAAGCATTAGGAAATGTTATGGCGAAAGGGGCAAACAAGTATGGGGATAGGAATTGGGAGAGGGGTATGCCACCAGAAGTATTCAAAGAATCAGCAGCTAGACATTACGTAGCATGGATGATGGACAAAACTGACGAGGATCATGCCTGTCAATTAATATTCAACGTAATGGCTTGGGTACATTTTAGAGATAAGAAATGAAGTATTCCGAATAATATATGAAAAACCTTACCATCATAATAGGAGTGCTTGTAGTTGTACTAGCCTATATGGTTTATAAATCCGACGAGAACGAAAATTCCCTAAACCAAAAACAACAAGAACTCCTACTTAAAAATGACAGCATCAACCTCCAACTCAAACGAACCGAACTGGAACGGAATACTCTTCGGGATTCTATTGCTAGCCTGGACAGCCTCCATAATATTCTGGTGCTTAAAGCTAATAACCTGTCAGTAGAAATTACTAAGATAAAAAACAGATACAACAAATTATCTGTAAGAGAACTGGAAGAAGAAATGGAAAGGAGAGCTAAGTGAATGACTGGAAGAAAGAATATCCTATTAGTGGATTAGAGAATGATGCTACAAGCTGGTTCGGACGAAAATACTACTGCTACATACACAATGTAAGAGGTATAAGAGGGTTTGTAAAACGTCAAATGAACAGGAGATTCCGTCGATTTAACAAGGACATAAGCAATTTTGATGAAGGTTAAACAGATACACTGCGGCAAATGCAAAGAGGTAACCTCTTGGATAAGACAATCAGACCAAACCACAGGTGAGACTGTATTTCTTGGAATACTGACTTGCGGGGTTGCTTTTGCAACGAGAACGTTTTGGTGGAAGTGTACTAATTGTGGTAAAACAATAGGTGAATGATAATCAACGGCGTACTAATACGGAAACTTAAAGCCCCTGTGTTCAACACTAGGTTATGGATAGTAGTATCTACTTCTATCGTTAAGTCTCTTGAAGTAGTCGAAGATCACATAGACCATCGAATCATTAAAGAAGAAGATAAGAAGTCAACAGCAGCTTACACCTACGGGTACACTGAACATGATGGAAGAGTAAAGATTATAATATTCGTCAAGCATGACGCTAAACCCGGAGTCATAGCCCACGAAGCTAATCACGCAGTAAATATGATCCTTCAGTGGCATGGGGTAAAACCCAGCTTCTCCAATGATGAGAACGAATCCTACTACTTAGGCTGGATAGTTGACAAGATTCACAATACAATTAAAATGTTTAAGAAATGAAGTGGCTTTTCAATCAACGAATCTTCTGGTCATGTAAGACTATTGATGATGGATCAGGATTTTACTACCACGTATGGTCAAATATCATTTTGAACATTACCGTACCCGTGTTTGCAGGGTTTAACAAATATCGACTGAATAAGAAGTCCACAACCTTTAAAGTGGCTAAGTCATTTAATTAAAAATGTGTGTGTTGGTTAGGGGTCGCTTCCGGGTGACTCCTTCCTTTTAAAATTATGAAATATATCATCTTACTTATTCTGTTCTTTTGGGTGCTATCAAGCCAAGCTCAAGACAGCACTGTATGTATCAAGCCATCAACTGCCAGGTATTACTTGGAGATTGATGATGAAGTCCGACTTCGACGGAAAAAAGATTCCCTCAATACCCAGATCATCACTAACCTTGAATCTGAAATAACCTTCAAAGACAAAATAATATCTAGTTACCAACAAGACTCTATACTTCACAAAGAGCAAGTGGAACTAAATCAATCTCTAGTTTTGTTATACAAGGAAGATTCTAAGAAACAACAAAGAAACGCTAGACTTACTAGAATTGGAGCTGGACTTACAATACTACTAATCTTGATATTGAAATGAAAAAGGAGCTGAACATAACAATACCTCTCAAAGAGTTCAGGAGACTTACAGCAGAAAATAAGATTATTAACAGTAATAAGCCATTCATGGTAGTATCTCCTTTCTGCGATGAGGTTAGGTTTTACAACGCAGATGATACTATTGCAGAGTTAACATCCTGTATAAGCAGTCTGCAACATAAGTGTGACCAATTACACGAAAAATTAGACAAGAAGAAAGGCTTCTTTTCCTTCCTGAAATGAAACTTAATAAGCTAATAGAACAGCTTTTACAAGCTCAAAGAAAAGCAGAAGGATTAGATGTGGACGTAGTATTCTACCTTAATGAAGAAGAGATTGAACTCATTGAATTAGGACAGTTTCATGTATATCCGGATGTAACATTTCGCTTCATCGAATAATTATGACAAAAGGACAAATCATAGATCAACTAATTAAGGAATGCGAAGCTGACGGAGAAAAGGTCTTCGACTCACTTCATTCCCGACCAACTGAATACTTGAAGAAACTTTACAAAATCGCTAAAACTTTATGATCTGGATTATCGCATATTTAATCGTAGGGCTTGTTGTATTGATTCTAGGAATCAGAGCCGACCTGAAATCGGGTGGACATCTCTATGTTAGAGATATACCTGTCTTTATATTTATCGGATTGCCGTTTTGGTTAATTGTTGCCGTCGTTGTGCTGTGTCAGCGAGCCTACAATAATCTGACATCCACAGATTTCTGGAATAAGAGATTGCTCTGATGTTATTTAAAGTAGTACACAACCTCGATGTATTTGAATTAAACCCATCTCTCAGGGCAATAGAAGCTTTCGACAAGCTTACCGACAAACAGATGAAGTTTGTAATACTGTTCTGTGATCCAAGTAAGGACAATCCTATCCGCACTCTCACAGGAAAAGCTAGGAGAGAAAGGGCTTGTATACTGTCAGGGTATCCTATGGAAGCGGATGGTAAGAGACTAGCCAAGAACGCAAGGGATATAGTCTCCGGATCTGTAGGATCAATAGAACATGCTATCGCTGAGTTCCGGAAGAACTTCTACGACGAAGCGTCCCTCAACAGGGACGCTCTTAGAAGACAAATCGGAGAATTACGGGAATTCCTAAATTCCGACAAGCGCGTACCTCTAATAAACAAAAAGGGAGAACTTATACTTAACGCTGATGGGGAACAGCTCTACAACACAGATTACAAAGCCCTTAAAGCAGCAACAGAACTAGCCCAAGACTTACCTAAACTTGAAAAAGCTTTAGAAGAAATGGAAGCTGATATGGCTAAAGAAAACAAAGCTATAACAGCAGTCCCTACAGTAGAAGATATACCAGAAGAGGATTTATCCGAAGATAACATACCAAGCATCGAACTATACCACAGACTTAATGGAGGCGATCAACATACCGGACAGGATTGAAGATTTAGAAATAAAATACATTTTCATTAAGAAGTGGAGATGGGTAGACATAGAAGCCAGAGAGTCATACCAGGGACATCCGGAAGAGGGTAGAGTCTACAGAGTAGCTCATCATAAAAAGACCAAAAGCTTCCGTTTTGTTATACCCGGGCATGATCTAATGTTGATTGACAGTCTTACTAACACCGACGAGCGGAGAGGGTATGTATGCGATTGCGAACTCGTCGAAAAAAGAAACCTCCTAACCCTAAACTTCAAAGAAGAAGATTTAGACAAAATACTTAACTGGACAGAAATTAAAAACCAAGACTTGTTCCAACAACCCATACCTCTCGGAGAATTTATGTCAAACATAAACAATCTCCACCAACAGATGGAAACAGCCGACCGAATGGCATACCTCACAGAAGCTATTACAAGACTAGATTCAGTAAACTCTATTCAAGTAGAAGTGGTTATAGAACTAATCGAGCACCTGTATGAAAAGAACCTTGAAGCTCCCCTAAATCTTGAAGATATAAGTATGGATAAAAAGAATGGACTTGGTGTGAATATCTCAAGAACACAAGATGCTCTAAAACGCTACGCCGGAACAGATAGAAGAACTAACGAAGATTCTAATGATCTGTATGAGGCTATGGGGCACCTGGTAGTGGAGAGCGAACGACGTTTACTGAACGAACTAGATTAAAAATATGGGACAATTTAGAAAAAAGCCAGTGGTCATCGAAGCTATAACCTTTGATGAATTAGTACAACATGGCATCAACAATGGTGCCTTCATCGTTAATGATATGCCGTGGTCATTCAGTTACAACGGGCATGCTATCACGCATGAAAACGATCAATGTTATTTGATTCCTACGCTTGAAGGAACGATGAAGTTTACACCGGATGATATGCTTATTACCGGCGTGAATGGCGAAATCTATCCATGCAAGAAGGATATTTTTGAGAAAACTTATGAAGCTGTCTTAGTATAAAATGGACTGTTCCCTAAGCTTTGCTGCTGAAGCCCTGACTTGTAATCGGGAGAAGGTGGTTGGAATCCATCAGGGAACTCAAAATATTTAAGGTATGACCCAAATCCGACGAGAACCGCTAACCCCCGCTCAAATACTTTTTAAAGACAAAAAGATATTAACAGAAAGACCAGAAGGAATGAGCTTTGAAGATTACAGAATACTTCAAGCAGGACAAAACAGACTGTTAAAAAGGCTATTTAGAAAAGGGTGATGCCATGACAATACAAAAGTTTATAGGTACATACGAAGCATTTATTGAATCAGATCAGCACGAAAATTTCAAAAGAGACTTGTGGTCAGTACTTGATAATCTGGGGCAAGATAGATTCCGTCAAGTAGCTATTGAAGTGCTAGGGGATATCCCCGGATCAGAACTGAAAATGTTTACCAGAGATTCTAATGAAGAAGGATTTATCGCTTGGGGTAAGAAGGGAGAGGTAGAGGAGTCTGGATTTATGGTAAGCTACTCACTGGCTGTTGGACAACAAGGAGTAGATTGGGTATGGCTACTAAAAGGTATTGCAGCTAGCAGCTTAATTTCTGAATCTGACGAAAAATAATTTAAACGAAAATTAATTTATGGAAATAGAAAAGTTTGATCCATCTAAAATGATGGATGGGGTAAAGGACAGAATTAAGGCTACGTTTGCATCTCTTGTTCCAGACGATGCGTGGGATCAAATGGTAAAATCTACTGTTCATAAATACTTCCACGAAAAGGATTATGGCAATAATTATACAGACAGATATAAGTACACACAATTCGATCTTCTTGTTTTCACTCTGTTAGAGGAAGAGACAAGAAAGCGTCTGGCTGAATACTTAAAATCAGAAGGCTATGCGACTGCATTTTCAACCTACGCCGAACCTGTAATTGGTGCTAAAGTAGAGAAACTATTTATTGAAAATTCAGGACAGATATTATTCAGTCTACTTGGTAATACATTCCAAGACATGTTGAATAGAATGGCTATTGATTTACAGAATAGTTCAAACCGTAGTTATTAAATTCCGACCTTGACGAAAACCCCTAAACCAATGATACTAAAAATACACTTTACTTACAAAATAGATGAGTAAGACTCCGAAAATAATTCTTTATGACATCGAGACACTACCCTGTGTAACAGCCACATTCTCCTTATATCCTGACTCCATCCATCACGACAATATTTTAAGTGATTGGAGTATAATCTGCGCTTGTTGGAAGGAATTAAATATGCCCACAATATATTCAACAGCTATTACAGACGATCCTAAAGCATTTAACCAAGACGTTAATAACGATTATTTAGTGGTAAAGAAACTCCGGGAAGTACTTGAAGATGTTGATATTCTAGTAAGTCACAACGGAAAAAAGTTTGACACAAAAAAGTTGAATGCTAGGTTAATCTTTCACGGGCTTGATCCACTTCCATCCGGAATTCAGCAGGTGGATACCCTTCAAGAAGTTAAAAAAGTAGCCGCCCTCACATAGGAGCCTTGGAAGGCTGGGACAAGAACAATACTTGTCCAAAGTGCGGAAGCGATGAGTTTCTAAACTTCAAGATAAGATACTCTGCTGCCGGACTTAAAAGAATACAAAGACAATGTAAGTGCTGTTTTGGGTACGCAACATTTCCCTATAAAAATGACGGAAAAGAAATTTGATAAAGTTTCTTGTATCTATAAGATTACATCCCCCAGCGGCGCAGTGTATGTAGGACAAACAGTGAATATGTACTTACGTGAAATTCATTACCGTAAAGGACATTGCAAGAAACAACGCAATTTATATAATTCGTTGATGAAGTACGGGTATGATAATCATACAATCGAAATTATAGAAGAGTGCGAACGATGTGACTTAAATAAACGAGAAGCGTTCTGGATTGAAAAGCTTGACACATTCTACAATGGAATGAATTTAACTAAGGGCGGCGACACACCCGAGAAGTCACCAGCGTCTAAACAAAGGATATCAGATAGTAAAAAGGGGATTAAGAACTGGATGTACGGGAGGAAAGGCACTCTCCATCATAACTTCCAAAGAAAAGCTTCTCCAGAAACCTGCAGAAGACTTAGAGATTCACACATCGGAAAATCTAAAGGTAAAGACAATCCTTATTTTAAGGGTGTTGTACTAGCCCATAAGGATGGCAATCTTATTGGTGAATTTGAAGGTGTAAACGATGCTGCTGCTAAGCTGGGGTTACATCACCCTAACATATCTAAAGTTCTGTTAGGTAAAAGAAATCACACAGGCGGATACACATTCACTAGACCTTAAAAAGATATACCCTAAACCACAATGAAAGTAACTCGCCCTTGGAAAGATAAACCTTGACTAACAGCAGTTAAAATAAAAATATGAGCCTAGATCAAATAGCTATTCGATACGGTACTGATAAGAGTTCCAAACATCATAACTACACACCAATTTATGATAAGTACTTTAGTCATTTGAGAAGTGAACCTATTGTATTGCTGGAACTCGGCCACGGGGGTTACCAGTATTATGATAGAGGTGGCGAGTCTGCAAAAACTTGGAGAGAGTATTTCAGCAAGGGGAGGATAGTATCCATAGACATCTACGACAAGCAGCCTATTGACGGCGTTGAGTTCTACAAAGGCTCTCAAGATGATGCAGAATTTCTATCTCGTCTTGTTGATCAAATAGGAAGACCGGATATAATCATTGATGATGGATGCCACAGGTCTCCAGAATCCATTAAAAGCTTTGAGATACTCTTCCCCATGCTAAAGAAAGGGGGAATTTATTGTTGGGAGGATTTAGAGGCATCCTACTGGAAAGTGGCTTCAGACGGACAGGATTTTGGGGGTGGGATAGACAACCCTAAAAGTTCCATGAATTATCTAAAAGCATTGACAGACGAGATTAACACAAGACACTCTGGACTTGAAAACAGGCTTGGAATAACAAGTATTCATTTTTACGAAAAAATAGCCTTCATTTTTAAATGATAAACGAACGAAATATTTTATTCGTCTGGATTGCAAAGAACGCCGGCACTTCTGTGTATAACACGCTTAATGAAAATGTCGGGATGAAATTATACCTAGACAACTATCGAGAGTTTGACAATAAAGGGCCGGTAACATTCGGCCACCTAAGTATAAAACACCTATTGAGAGATGGAACTATAACCAAAGATTTCTACCAGTCATCTAAGGTATTTGCAGTTGTACGAAACCCGTACTCAAGGTTTGTGTCCTTATGGAAGGACTTTAAGCGTTCTCATAGAATATCTCCTAGAACCACCCTAACAGAGTTTGCCTTTGCTTGCACTACAATGGATAGAGAGATAGGACTTTATAACGTAAAAGGATACTCTCAGTGTGCTTGTCAGGTTGACTGGCTATTACCCGGAATGACGATACTCAGATTCGAGACTATAGGCACTGAGTTTGAAAAAGAATTTGGTATTGAGTTAGCCTATGATAACTCATCAGGCTCTACTGAATGGATGAAGTATTATGATAGTGAATCAGAGAAACTGGTTCGCTCAATGTTTGCAGACTCATTTGCGATTTTAGGATATGATAATCTTTGATAGACTTTTAAAAGCCGGAGGCGGAAATTTCGGAAATTGCCTCTGGGAGATAGCCGGATGCCTTGGACTTGCTAAGAGATATGGAACAATTGCGAAGTTCCCGGAAAACTCCCTATTCCAATACTTCAAGAATCCTCCTGAATCTTACAGTCACGAAGATTGGTTTCTACAGGTAGAGGAGAAGACATACAAGTTTGATTGGGAGCAGTGGGATGATTACAGAGATATGTTCCAGGACTTTACCATCAACATCAAGGGCTGGCTTCAGGACTCAAGATACTTTGAGGGCATTGACATACACAAGCTGTTTGAATTAAAGGAGGAATACGTAAGTTGGATACGAGCCAAGTACCACTACGTATTTACCAAACCTACAATAGCAATATCTAGCAGGAGAGGCGACTACGTAAAAAATGAAAGTTATCACCTGCTACCCATACGATACTACCTCGGGGCACTCCTGAAATACTTTCCTGACTTCAGAGACAACTACAACCTTGTAATATTCTCAGATGATGTAGAGTACTGCAAGCTTCACTTTGGTTGCTTAAGTAATGTATTCTACGCTCAAGGAGATGCTATCGAGCAGCATACCCTAATGAGACAGTGCGAGAACTTTATCTTGTCCAACAGTACATTCTCATACTGGGGAGCCAAACTCGCGAAATCCCCTAAAAAAGTAATCGTACCTAAATATCTGTTTGCTGGCAGGTTACTGGAAAAAGAGGGGGATGTCAATTTCTGGACAAACGAAGTACAAACAAAAGGGTGGATTGAATTCGATCACACCAACTTCAAGATAGACCTGTCGGATACAACTTTCACAATCCCAACATTCCACGACAGCTCCGACCGCGACGAAAACATTTCCCTATCTATAAAACTGTTGAAAGAGGACTTCCACTGTAAAATAATCGTAGGAGAGAACATATCATCAAGCTTCAGCCACCTTGGAGACAGGTACATGAAATTCAGCTACAAGGAGTTTTGGAGAACTCGCATGCTCAATCAGATGACATACAAGGCTACTACTCCCATAATTTTTAATTGGGATGCCGACATTGCCATATCACCCCTTCAAATTCTCGAAGCTGTCAGATTAATCAGATCCGGATACGATATGGCATACCCTTACGATGGCAGATTCGCGAGAGTCCCTAGAACCCATTACCAAGATATTAGTGAATTAAGAGACGTTGGAATACTAGGAGGTAAGAGATTTAACGGAATGAATCTGGGCGATAAAATGAGCGTAGGAGGGGCTATAGCATTCAACAAAAATAGTTTTATCGAGGGCGGGGGAGAGAATGAATTCTTTAAATCCTATGGGCCAGAGGATCAGGAGAGGTTCTACCGATTCACGACCCTTGGTTATAAGGTAGCCCGAATCCCAGGAACCCTCTATCACATAGACCACAAGATCACAACCAACAGTTCTATGCAGCACCCTCACTACAAAGCCAATGAAGCAGAGTGGGAGAAAGTGCAAAAGATGGATAAGGAGTCTTTACGAGCTTACGTGGATAGTTGGGACTTTACTTCAGATTATGAAGAAACTTATCATTCCGATATTTATGACACAGCATCCCCACAAATCATCCTTAGCCAGTTAGAAGAGTGGATAGACTTTAAATCAATAATAGATGTAGGATGTGGAAATGGAAGCTGGAATACTGGTAAATATCAATACACAGGAGTAGATTTTTGTGCCAGCAAGTACATCCTGGCAGACCTGAGAAAGCCCCTCAACCTCGAAGAAACGTGGGATTTAGCTATTTGCCTGGAAATGGCAGAACATTTACCTGAAAAGTACGCCGACACCCTAATTCTAAATCTGACGAAATTATCTAATCAAATACTATTCTCAGCAGCTATCCCCGGACAAGACGGCGAAAGTCACCTAAACTGCCAATGGCAATCTTATTGGGCTAAAAAGTTTGAAGATTTAGGCTTTTACCCTTACTACAAGGACATAAGAATTCCTATTTGGGATAATTATAAGGTAGCCCCCTGGTATCGTCAGAATACAGTACTATACACTAATAATCTACCCACCAGACAGTATGATTTAGATAAAATCCACCCTAAAATGTACCTTAATCTACTAACTACTAATTAAATGGCTCGGTTATTGTACTAATAAGTGTTCACAAAGTATTATTTCTAACCCTAAACTCAAGTGGCACAACTTACTGTAGTAAGCGTAACAGCAAAGAAAGTCGTATCTCCGGATGGCAAAGTGATGACTTATGCTTTTCCTGGTAAAGACATTACTGTATTTCTAGGTAATGGTGGAGTAGTTATTCCTATCGGGGATAATGATGATGGAGATTCCCTTGTCCTTGCCAACGGCTTCCAAATCACAGGTCAGGTAGACTTCGATGCCTTTAACACGGCTGTAAGTGCTTCCGACCAAACAGGTTCTTAATCTTAAGTTCCCCTCCAATTCAAGGCTCGACTTCCTATTCAGGAGTCGGGCTTTTGCTATTCTTTAAAATGAAAAAAATTTGCTACACCGTTCTCACGAACGACTCTGATGATCTGAAAGAACCTTTAAAACCTAACCCTTCATGGGACTATGTTGTATTCACAGATAACCCAGAACTAAGGTCTACCACTTGGAGCATAGAATTAGTAAACGGAACAGACCCTAAAAAGTTATCAAGATTCTACAAGGTTAAAAACCACTTTCCGGAATACGACATCTCAGTATTTATTGATGCAACATTCACGATAAAAAAAGACCTAGACTACTTCGCCCTGAATAAAAAGGAAGGTATATGGCTTAATCGTCACCCCATGAGACAGTGTGCTTATCAGGAAGCAGAGGTCGTAAAAGAGAAAGGGCTTGATGATCCAAAGACTGTTGATTCACTAATATCAAACTATGAGTCAGAAGGATTCCCGAAGGAGTGGGGCTTGTGGCGTTGTGGAATTATGGTGCGAAATCCGCGAGATACTCTACTCACCCAAATGTGCGAAACCTGGTGGAAAGAAATAGAACAAGGCACATACCGTGACCAAATATCCTTCCCCTATGCTTGTTGGAAAACAGGACTCAAGCCAAACTCAATAGTAAAAGGAATAACAGAAACCTACTTCAAGCAGAGCTTACATAAGGCTCAACCTACAACGGACTGGCTATTTACAGGAGAAGGAGAATATGACAAATCTCTTACTGAAAGATACAGTACAGCCCATGTGATTCTGACGAAAAAAGGTCTCCTATACCCCAAGTGGATAAAAAACTACGTGTCAATGAAAAACGGGGAAGAAAGATTTTTAGAACTAATAAAAATACTCGGAGGAGTAATAGTGCGGGTGTGATATGGCAAAAGTAGAAGACGAACACATTGGCATAATCCGACCAGGAGATTACACAGAGGAACTAGAAGCAAAGGTTAAAGCTGAAGTAGATCGTATTTTATCATTGCCTACACCTGAGCAAGATCCCTCTAAAGGAGGTGTGGCAACTAAGCGAACTAAAAAGTATATCCATACATCTATACCTGATTTTGGCAATGACAGGAAAGCCAGAATGGAATGGGAGTTTGAAGAAATTCATAAGTGCATTCATGGAGATGGTGACATCCCTGGCAAGTACTATTACTACTTGAATCACACTAAGATCAAGCACAAAGAGCGAGGAAAGATTAGACCTGACTTTAGAACGATGGACTTAGAATGGTTCAAGTTCCTAGAGAAAACACAGAATACAAAAGGTAAAGGAATTGTGTGCGTCAAGCGACGCCAAGTTGGGATGTCGTGGAAGAGTGCTGCTGATGTTATTCACGATGCGCAATTTAAAAAGTCTTTTGACATTGGTATGAACTCGAAGGGAATTTTAGATTCCCACGCACTACTGGGTAAAGTTCGTTACGTATACAGAAATCAATCAGACTTTCTACGTGTGTCAACGTCAACAGATAGAAGAGATACAATGCTCTTTGCTGTTTATGATAAAGATGAATATGGTAACAAAGGTAAGTTAGTTAGAGGAACAGAAAGTTCAATCTTAGTTGTCCCACCGACAATAGCTGGGCACGCGGGAAATCAATATCTCAAGCTTGTATGTGATGAGTTCGGAGAGACGGAAGAAGGTGAAGGATTATTCTCAAATGCCGAAGACTGTTTGATTCAAGACGGAGTTCGAGTTGGCATCCCAATTCTGTTTGGCACGATGGGCTTAACTGACAAAGCTGGTCGCTCGTTGATGGAGTTTTGGAATAATGCTGAAATGTATGATATGATTCGCTTCCCTTTCTGGGGATACCACGAACTTATCATGGATGAATTTGGCAATGATAATGTCTTAGAATCCGTCCGTTGGATTTTGTATAAGCGCAAGAAAAAAGAAAACGGATCGACTACCGTATACAACAAGTTCATTCAAAAATATCCACTGCATGAAGATGATGCCTTTTTAAGCACATCAACAAGTGGTGTTGGTAATCCAATAATCATCAACCAACAGATAAGAAATTTAGACGAAAGTTGTGATGCCCGTCCAGGTAGAATGAAGATGGTGGGGGATAAACCAGAGTTTGAACCAAATCCCACAGGACATTCAACCATGTTTGAACCGCCGCAGCCATTGAAGAATGGATATACGGCCACACTAGACCCTGCTGAAGATGATGACGTAACAAAATCAAAAGACAGCTCAGATGTAGGTTTCTCAATCATGGCTAGAGAGCTAGGCTTACTGCCTAAAAGAATTGTTTTTGAGTATTGTGATCGCCCCGCCAAACTTGAGGACGCATATAAGCAAATAGCCTATGCGTTAATACTGTATAACGCTAAACTTCACATAGAATTAAACAAAGGCGGTTGGAGAGCGTATGATTGGTTCTCATTATACTATCCCGAACTTCTAGCACTGCCTCCTAAATCTGCTAACAATCTCCGGAATGGAGTTGAACTGAAGCATGGCGTGAAGATGAACAAAGACAGGAAACTCCAAATGGAGGGTCTCCTAAATCAATACTTAGATAATTACAGCCTACCAGATGAATCAAAAGGTTGGAAAGGAATTCAGTCGAAACGCTTTTTAAAACAGTGTAAGGATTTCGGTGCCAAAGGAAAGGATGATGACTTGTGTGTATCCGTCGGATGGAATTTGATAATACAGCAAGCAGACAGAAAAACTGCATCTACCGGCACTGAGCAAAAACTACCCACGCCACCCCGCCTAGAGCGAACCTTTAATGGAGGACTGCGATACAGTAATCCTCAAAAACCTACCAGAAGATTAAACATACCTAGACACCCCTTATTAGGATGAAATTTCCCTCAATAGCTCAATCAGAAAAAGACAAATCTAAAAAAGAATATTACGAAGAGTGGGTTAAGGCGATAGTCTGTAACACCTTCAATAATAGCTGGAGTACTAACTATCAAAAGACAAAACTTCTCTATGAATTTTTCAGAGTAGGTACAGGGTCTAACATGACAGGTTACTTACAAACAGCACCAGACGGATCACCTATGCCTGGTATATGGACTTCTGTTTCTAATGTTCAAACAAGACTTAATGCTTTAGTAGGAGAACTGGAAGACAGAAGTTATTCAATTAGGGTAAGGCCGTTAAATCCGGAAGCTGTTGATCGTAAGAGAGAAGAGAAGGAGAGACTTAGGGTTCGCCGTCGTCTTCAGGAACTCCATCAATTTGTCGAAGAAACAGCAGGTGTTCAACTAGAACCAGAAGAGTATATCCCCCAGAGTGAGAGTGAACTTAACGAGTACATGGAATTATCATGGAAAGATAAGCATGCTGTTATTATTGAAGCAGCTCTCAAATGGATAGCACACCGTACCGATTGGGATGAGACTAGGAAGAGGCTGTTCCTTGATGTACTGATCGCTAACATAATGATCGTATGTAACGAGATAGTTGATGGAGTACCTCAATCTCGTCACGTAGATCCAATGAAGTTCATCTACGATCCTAACGCTTCAAACGATACTCTTAGTGATGCAACTTACTTCGGTGAAGTTGAATACTTACCGCTTGCTTCTGCCGCTGAAAGATACGGACTAACCCTAAAGGAACTTGAGGAATGTTATGACTCCTACAAGACCTATTTAGGACTAGGGATGGATGCCCGTTCTACAAGCCCTAATCATAATGACTTCGGATACATGCCCAACCAGACAATGAAGTGGTTTGATGATTCTTCCGGAATCCCTAGAACCCTTGTCGTAAAAGGTGTGTGGAGAGATTACAAACAACTAGCCCATAAATCTGAAGAGAACGAAAAAGGCGTGTTCTTCCAGGATGTTTCAGATTCCCATATCTCCAAAAAAGACAAGGATAAAATTGTATACAACAAAATAGAATGTTGGAGACAGGGAACGCTAGTAGGGGGTAAGTTCCTACGTGAACACGGAGAATGCCCTAATCAGGCCCGCGATATAGAATCGCTGGAAAAATCAGAATCACCTTACAAGGTCTGGATTCCTTCCTTTTTCCTTGGACAATCAATATCTCTTGTAGAACGTCAGGTAGGACTTTCCCTAATCAAGGACATCTGTATGTTCAAAATCCAAACAGAGATCGCTAAGTCTGTTGGTAAAGTGGTCGTGCTTGATGAGGCTATGTTCCCAGAGGGTATGACACGCGAGAGTGTTATCTCATACATCAAAGCAGACGGTATAGCCTTCGTCAACTCTAAGGAGTATCAACTTGGAACAGGTAACATGAATCTTATCAAGGATCTTGACCTGTCAATGAGTCAGACGGTAGGACAACAGATTCAACTAATCCAGTACCTAGATCAACAGATAGATCAAATCTCCGGCGTGAATGCAGAGCGTCAAGGACAGGTAGCGGGAGCTTCTACAGCCGTAGGAGTGCAGCAACAAGCCTTGAATCAATCCAACCTTATTACAATGCCTTATTTCAAGGGGTTCGAGAGATTCACCTCTCGGTGCTTGAATCACCAAGCCAAGCTTGTGAAACTGGCGTGGGGTAATAAAGAAGTGTTTGCTCCGATCATTGGAGATGTAGGCGTAAATTTCCTTGCTGATAACACAGACATATCCCTAGACTCGTTTGACGTAGTAGCGGAATCTCTACCACCTCAGACCATGAATAAACAGAAAATTGAGGGTCTGCTACAATTAGCTGTCCAGAATGGTGAAATATCAGTAGTTGACGCTATTGATATTATCATGGAGCCGGATGTCACTAACGCTACCCTGCGACTCCGACGGAAACTTCTAAACCACAAACTACTAGCCCTAGAACAAGAAGAAATGATGAATCAGAGAGAAATGCAAATGCAACAAGCCCAAATGCAACAACAAGGGGCTATCCAGCAAGGTAACTGGCAAACTCAGCTTGAACTTCAGAATATGAAGAATAAATCAGCCATGCAGAAGACCCTTGCAACGGGGCGTGTCAAGCTACAGGACTCAAAACTCAAACTACTAAGCAAATAAGTTAGTATTTACTAACCAAATTAGTAGAATGGCACAATTATTGTAATAACTAAGGTCTTAGTTTAAAACCCCTAGACCTTATTTAATGAATAAAGAATTAGACGAGAAGCTCGTAGCAATCCGACAAAAAGCAGCTCAAGAAGTTCCCCAAGAAGCGACAAACAACAGTGTTGAACCTACTGAAGAGTCAAGCAAGCCTGTGGCTGAAGAGACTCCGACGGAACAGCCAGAAGCTCAGGAACAACCCGTAGTTGAAGAAACTCCGGCCCCTGAGAAACCCTGGTACGATGACGAAGCACCGGAAGAATCAAAAGTCGAATTAGACTTCAGTTCACTAGGCAGTGCCTTACAACTAGGAGACGTAAAGACCAAAGATGAATTCGTAGCTAAAGTCACAGAGCTAAAATCCAAATTGAAACAAAGCGAGAACGATGCCCTAAGCACTGTTCCTGACGAGTTCAAGGAGGTAATCAAAGCCACCAAGTCGGGTGCTGATTGGAAAGAAATGCTGGCTAATCAACTTATTGATTTCAGCAAAGTAGACCCAATCAAATTGTATGAAGACGAGTTTCTAAAGGACAACCTGAACAACCCTGCTTATTTCACAGACGGTAAGTTCGACGAAGACAAAGCCCTAGAGGATTTCGATGCCCAACCAACAGCAGTAAAGCAACAGGTAGGTAAACAGATCCAGCAAGCCCTAGTCTTTTCTCAGAAACAACGGAAAGCTGAACTAAAGGCACAAGCTGAGGCAAAAGTAATCGCCGCAGAAAAATCCCTAAGTACAGCAACCAAGAAACTGAATGAACTACTTCCTGTTGAAAAGTACGGTTTCCCAATCGACGGCAACCTTCAAAACAGCTTATACCAAGGAATAGTAAACTCTAAGTTGACGAAAAAGCACTTAGGAGTAGACTATGAAACCTTAGTAAAATCCGGAGCTGATATGAACGCAATCGCTAGAAGTATCACCCTATCGGAATACGGCGAGAAGATGCTGATGAAAAAGGGACAAACCTCTAAAGCAGAAGCTAAAAAGGAAATCCTGACGAAAACCTCTAACACGCAAATTAAAACCCCTGGATCAAGAGTAAATCCGGATGCAGAAGAAAAGATTCTGAGTCCCGCTGAAAAGCTAAGGATATTCCAACAATCCAACAAGGTAGGTCTTTGATTCTAAATCAAGTAATCAAAACCTAAAATCTAAAGTAACATGAGTCTAATTCCTGGAGTTAACGTAGCGTCCTCCATTACCAACACAGGTACAAACAGCGCTGACAATGGGATTTTCCGGGGGCACCTTTTTAATACTGGCCTCTCAAAACCTCAAATTCTTGAGACCCTTATTGTCAAATACCCCCAGTATTATTTTTTGGATATTACCGAAAAGCTTGGTGTATCTAAAGAAATCTCTCTCTACCAAGGCACGTATTCTTGGTCGAAGTTAGGTCGTACTCGTAAGGGTTCTGCAATCACAGCTATCTCTAACGGTACAACTGCTGCTGCAACCATCACCACTGACATTGCTTATACTGATGCTAACGCATCTGGTTACTGGCTTCCTGGTGATACGTTTTATAATGTAAATACTGGTGCCAGAGGTCGTGTGACTTCTGTTAGCAATTCAGGAGGTTTTCAAACCCTTGTTGTCGCTAAAATCGACGGAACTAGCTGGGCCACTTCTACTTTGAACAGTGGTCATTCAATCGGTCACACTGGAACTAGCTTTGGTGAAGGTTCTAGCGGTTCAGGTGGATTCCGTTCTTACTTCCCTACTACGGACTATAACTATTCAACTATCGCAAGACGTGGTATCAAGGTTACCCGTAATATGATGGAGGATAAAATCACTCTTACAGACGGTTCTTGGTATTTCCGTCAAGAGGATATTGAGCAGAAAGAATTCATGAGAGATGTTGAAGCGAAACTGTTCTTCGGAACTCGTTACAAGTCTTCAACTTTCGGTGGACTTTCTGAATGCCGTGGTCTTCTTGAATACGCAGAAGAAGAAGGTCAAGAAGTAACATTCTCATCTGCTCTTGGAGCGCAAGAGGCTGATCTTAAACTGTTGATTGAAAACCTTGTTCCGCAACATGGATCAAACTCAATCGTACTAGCATGCGGTGTGAAATTGTTCTCTGACTTACAATCAGCACTTGGCAACAACTACCAATCAGTGCCTACATCAACTTTCAGAGAGCGTACTGGATTGAAGGTTAAAACTTATGAGTTTTTCAATAAAGAAATCTCCCTGTTGCACCTGAATATGTTTGACGATGAAGCAATCGTACCTCAAGTAGCTGCTAGTTCAACTGCAAAAGACTTCAGAAACTTCGGTATCGCTCTTGACTTCGGACAAGTAGAAGGTGGCGGTGCAAACATTGAAGTGGGATGGGTTAAGAAGATGACTCAAAAGGCTATCACTGGTATGGCTTCTGACTCTTACGAAATCTCTAATGGTTTCGACGGTGTTCAGATGGAGTTACTTGCTGAGTTCCTTCCTATCGTAAAACTCCCTAATCGCTTGGGCTTGCTTTACGCCAACAGTTAAAAATTACTAGAAACACTAGTCTAGTGGATTGGAGTGATAATTGCTCTTATTCACTAGACTAATACTAATGTTTAATGCAAGAAGAAATCTGGGTTCCCGTACAGGAATGGGAAGAATTTTACGAAATATCTAACAAAGGGAGATTAAGATCGCTGGATCGAGAGTACATAGTTTTTGATAAGCGTTGGGAGACTACTTACAAAACTAAAACTAAGGGACGAATACTTAAACCTTCTTATGGTAAAGAAAGTCGCGGTTACCCGAAATACGTACTCACTAGAGGGTCACTCTACCCTAAAGTAGATGTTCAAGCACACAGATTGGTTGCACAACACTTTGTTCCAAACCCCGAAAATAAAACTGTGGTTAATCATAAAGACCATAACAAGCGAAATGCTTGTGCAGATAATTTAGAATGGGTCACACAAAAGGAAAACGTGTTATCTGCTAAAGAAGCTGGAGTTTTAAAGGCAAAGAACAAAGAAAGCAGAAAGTACACCCACGATCAGATCATTTGGATGAAAAGCTTGTACTATTCTAAGGCTTACACTGATCGAGATATTGCAGAAATATTCAACACTGGTTTAGCTCACATAAGAAGGTTATGTGAAATATCTGACATACCCGAACGCAAATGTGCTAGACTAAAATGGTGCTACCCACAAACAGTAGCATCAATAATCCCGCAAGTATTTAAAAGACAAAACAATGAAGTATTTAGTTTATGATTTCGTGGTTGCAGATCGCAGCCTTGTAGCAAGCGGAAAGAGTTTTTCTTTCAGAGCCTACACCGACAGAATGGGCATGTTTAAAAACCCAGGAGCAAGAGTAATTTATGATGATGGGACAAAAGATACTAGAACCGGACACCCTATTGGTAAGCCGTTTTCTATAGGGCAGTCCCACTATAAACTACAAGCCAGGGAAGGGCAAGAAGACTACTCCCAAAAGAGTCTATATGAATTTTTCTTGTATACACCTTTTACAGAAGGCTCTCCAAACGGAGATTACTTTGACAAAGATGGTAACCCTGTTCCGCCTAGAGAATTAGGCAACAGAGATAAGAATATCGCGAAATTGAGAGATGGTGAGTGGACGCAGTTGAACGTGAAGTTGAAATTACTAGACTCAGAAAAGGATGCAGAGTTAGCACTAGAGACAGGCTTGAAACGTGCTGAAGCTCAAATATCGGCGGGTCAAATTGATGAAGAAACACTATCTCAAATCGCAGCAATGATAGGCGAATTTGGTGAAAGTGAGAAGTCAATGAGGCTCAAAGTGTACGAATTCGCAGGTAAGCGTCCAATAGATTACTTCAATTATCTAGGTGCCGGTGACAGGGCAGTTCGCGCTCTTATCAGAAAAGGTCTCGCAGACAATGTACTTACACAAAAAGGATCGGTCATCTTCTGGGAGCAAACAATTTTAGGTAACGACGAAAATTCAGCAGTAGCAACTCTTATTGGAGATGAGAAAATAAAGAATGCTTTAACTGAGAAAGTAAATTTCAAGTTTCAGAAGACGACGAAGCCTAAACCTAAGAATGGTAAATAACCTTAACTAAACCTCAAAGCTTGATTACATCCCGTAAGATGGTCAAGCTTTTTCATTTGTATGATAGTAGTAGAAATAGCTAAAAAATATCTCGGTAAAACCGAAAAACCATCGAACTCAGGATTCAGTGATGAACTGTTCCAAAAGAGGATGGAAGAAGTAGGTTGGCAGAAAGGTCAAGCCTGGTGCGCTTTTCTGATGGAATTAGTCTTCAAAGAAGCTAATCAAAGAGATTGGTGGAAGTTGGAGAAATTATTCAGCGGCAGTGCTGTTCAAACCTTCAACAACTTTAAGAAGGCGGGATATAAAATTTCTGACAAGCCTGTAGTAGGATCTCTAGTTGTATGGCAAAAGCAAGTAAATGGTAAACCTCATTGGAGCGGACATATAGGATTGACCACAGAGGTTATCAACGATACAACATTCAAATCAATCGAAGGTAATACAATTCAAGATGGTGCGAGTGGAGATCAACGTGAGGGCTATATAGTAGCACAAAAGAAAAGAACTATCAAGAAAGTAAACAACGGACTCCAAATCATTGGGTTCATCGTAATATAATATGGAATTATCTCCGGATTTCTCTGTTTCTCTTGATACGAATAGACTAGGTGGCACAATAACCGACTCTACAACGTATGGTGGTGCTAATCCTGCAAGGGCTGATCTCCTAGTGTTTTTATCCGGATTCAAACTAGATGCTTCTCAAGACGAAACAGCACTAACTGTTACTGGAAATGACGAAGATCCTGCTACAGATACAAGCTGGACGTTTAACATAACCGCTGATGGAGCCTTTAAGTTCTGTTGGGTAGCAATACCTGAATATGCTGGAGATACTACTTACGCTAGGTATGATGCTGTTTATTCTGGAGCCGTAGTGTATAGATCAAAGTCTAGCGGTAACGTTGGACAATCTGTTAGTGATACGACTTATTGGGAGGTGATTAGTGATCCCGCCGATTTGGCAAATAACAAAGGAAGCGCAACAGAATCGTTGAATATTACGAGTACCATCTATTTGCGGACTCTTACGCCTAATGGACAATACTACTTCGCTAACTATTTATCTGACGAAGCTGATCCTGATACACTGGATGACTCTCTTCAAAAGTACAACATCTGGAGATGGTTGCTTGATGCAGCAGCAGTAGCAGACAGTAGAAGTGAAGTTGAAGAGGGTGAGAGAATCTGTCGAATTATTGAATCACGGTATATCACTGAATAATGCCACAGGTAGAACTTACAAGATCGTATGTACTCTATCAAGCTCAGTCTAAGCTCCTCACCTTAGCTGATGAAGTAACCAGTAGTGGTAGACTAACTAAACCTGAGAACAGGAGAAAGATTGAGTTAGCCACAAGGATAGGCTTGTATATAAGGGCACTTGAGTACTATGAGTATCTCGACAAACCTACGATAGACAAGCTTGTTTATAGACTCGCTGATCTGTGTGATGCTAATGCACTTCCTTACGTACCTGTTACTGGAAATATCTCAGCACCAAGCCTTGTTATAGGAGGCACGACTAACGTAACCAATGTTACTTATTCTGATTGGACTTCCTACGAAAACAATGACGTTGATACCGGAACAGAAACAGCAGACGAATTTACAGTTACTTCAGCAAGAGCCGCTGTATGGCACTACGTAATATGGAGTGGTAGTAATCAACGCTCTGGTACAGTAAGAGCAGGATGGCTTGCCGATGGATCATCTGTGAGTTATTCTGAGAATTGCGAGACTGATATAGGATCAACACAAGGGGTAGTCTCATTTGCAGTAGACTATTCATCTCCCAACATAAGATTAAGAATTACAACTACCGCAGATAATTGGGTAGTACAAGGTAAACGACTTCTGATTAATGGCTAACGAAACAGTTCTCCAAAACGGATTAATTATAAAAGGTTCTCTTCCTGATGGAGCCGGAGAGAGTCTGTTAACTATAGATGCTGATGGTGTAGTTGGATCTGTTAGTGGTACTAGCTTAGGATCTGCTCTTACTGATGGATATGTTTTCGTCGGAAACGCAAGTAATGTAGCTGTTGGAGTAGCAGTCTCCGGAGATATTACAATCACCAACACAGGTGTAGTAGCTGTAGCATCCGGCGTGATAGTGAACGCAGATATAAATGCTAGTGCTGCTATTGCCTTGACAAAGCTTGCACCAGATACAGCATCTCGCGCAGTAATATTCAATTCAAGTGGTTTCCTGGAAGCTTCTGCTACAACCAGCACTCAGGTAGGATACCTGGCTGACGTAACAGGCTTGCTCCAAGATCAACTTGACGGAAAGCAAGCTACCATCACAGGTGCAGCTACCACAATAGTATCGTCAGACCTTAACGCCAACAGAGTTGCAATAGTCAATGCTAGTGGTAAGATGGCTGCCCATGCCAACACAACTGATACAGAAATCGGTTATGTGAACGGTGTGACTTCTGCAATCCAGACTCAATTAGATGCTAAGTTAGAGCCTACAATCTCAAGCATAGCCGAAGGAGATATTCTTTATTACAACGGAAGTGAATGGGTAAACCTTGCAAGAGGTACTAACGGACAAGCACTCTACTCAACAGCAACCTCTATCCAGTGGGATACCCCAACTATAAACGGTATACCCGTAGGTGGTTCAGACGGACAAGTTCTTGCTAAACAAAGTGGCACTGACTTCGATGCTGATTGGGAAACACTTACTGTTAGTTCAATCACAGATATAACGGCTACAGCAGATGAGTTGAACATATTGGATGGAGTTACCGTAACCTCGACGGAAATAAACTACCTAAGCGGAGCAAGTTCTAATATCCAAACTCAACTTGGAAACAAGTTATCAAGCTCCCTCGCACAGAATGCAATATTTGTAGGTAACTCTTCCAACGTTGCAGGTCAACTAGCCGCAGGAACAGACGGACAAGTATTAACCAGTGTATCAGGTGTACCACAGTGGCAAACGCTAGAAGGCACGGGAACGGTTACATCCGTAGACGTAAGTGGTGGAACTACAGGTCTTTCTTTTACAGGCGGCGCAATCACAACAACAGGAACAATCACAGCTTCCGGAACACTTGTAGTAGCCAACGGAGGAACAGGAGCAACATCATTTACAGCAGGACAAATCTTATACGGTAATGGTACTTCTGCAATAAGTTCAGAGTCTTCGTTGTTTTGGGACGCCACAAACAACCGACTTGGTATTGGGACATCTTCTCCCTCAAGTTCATTAGATGTTGTAGGGGTGGGCAGTTTTTCAAGCTCAGCCGTACCGATCAACAGCATTCGTACCTCTGCCAGTACTACCTCAATATCAACTTCACTATTTGCATACCATGTGACCACTGATGATATGGCAAATGGCTTTGGGTCAATGGTGAGTTTTGTAATTAAAGACTCCGCCGGAGTTGATAACTTAATCGGCTCCGTAGGCGCACAGAGAGCGGGTAGTGATGATACTGGTGAACTTGTATTCAGAACTACTAGCGCAGGTGTCCAAGCGGTAAGGGCTACCCTTAATAGTACCGGGCTGGGCTTAGGAATTTCACCATCTGCAAGATTACACGTTTCGGGGTCAACAAGACTTGACCTAGGATCTGATGCCGAAGGTGATATATTCTATCGAAATTCAAGTGGGAATGTCGCAAGACTTGGTATAGGTTCAAGTGGACAAGTTATCACTGTTGATACGGGACTACCATCTTGGAAGACTCCAGATTTTACTTCTGGTACATATACACCAACAGTAACAGCAGGACTAAATATAACGAGCGTAAGCGCTTTTCAATGCCAGTATATGAGGGTTGGCTCTGTTGTAACAGTTTCAGGACTTTTCACAGCAACTCCAACCGCTACAGGTGATTCGTCCGTTACTATGACTCTTCCTGTTGCATCGAACTTAGGTAACACTTATGACTGTTGCGGGGCTGGTGCAACCTTAAACTTTAGCTGTGCTGTTGCAATTATTGGCGCTGGTGCAAGTGATTTAGCCACATTTCGATTTGTTGCCCCAAACACAAGCCTTCACAATATATACTTCTCATTTACCTATAGTGTAATTTAATACTAGCACAATAATTGTACTACTAAACTACTAATATGACACCAGCATTTCCCGGCTTACAAGCCTCTATAGCTTTCTATATCGTACCATCCGACACAGTGGATGTTAAAGATGATGCTAATAATCCTGCCGAGTATCCTTTTGTTTTCCTGCATAATCCAGGATCTTCAGCAGAAGTCAGAGTGCTCCCCGCAGGTATGGGAGCAGGAGAATCCGACGCTAACGCAGTAACGATATACATTCCACAAGGAACTACTTGTCCGCTAGCAGTCCGAAGGGTTTACGCTACCGATCCTGTTACAGCAGAGGATGCACTTATTGGTTTTGTTAGCAAACAACGCTAATGACAATAGAAGAATCACATCAATACTTTGATCTCCTTACTGACAAAGTAGGAGGGGCTTACTGGACAGATGATGAAAAAGACAACTTCATCTCTCAGGCTTGTATTGAGTATGTTAAGAGTTTATTCCCTTCAAACGAAGGGGGAGTAGTGAATGTCGAAATCGACGGAATCACCTATTCCAACATCTACACGTTAGTACACCAACTAACGCTAGCCTACACTAACTCAGTATCCATCTCAACAGTACAAACAGCACTAAACGCTGCTAGTAGTTCTACTGAAAAATGGATGTATATTCTGAACGTAGCCCTAAGGGTAAGTGGAACAACATACCCTGTAAAGTACACCAGACAAAACAACTGGTATGCAGCAGAAAGAAATGAGTTTAAAAAAGGACGGACATACTCTCCTATATACAAATTAGACTCACAATCTTTTAAGTTTTCTCCTTCTCAAACAATCGGAGGAACACCCCTAACCATAACACTAATAAAAGAACCTAAACCAGTTTCCCTAACAGACGAAACAGATATTGAACTACCACCACACACTCATAAAGCAATAGTAGAACTAGCAGTAAAGTTAGCCTCAGAAGGTATGAGAGATCCTGAACTGTATCAAATGGTAGCTAAGTGAGTAAACTAATAAGGAGATTACTAGGATTACTTTTTTCCGTCGGAATTTACGACAAGCACTACAAGATAGTATACGAGGGGAAGATGGTTTCGCTGAACCAGCTATACTCACAGCGCCACTGGAGTGCTAGATCAACAATGAAGAATAAGTACGTTGATATTTTCACAATTCTACTACTAGAAGCCAAAGTTCAACCAATGAAGGAGATGTCAATAATACTGTTTTATGCCGGAAAAATGGACGTAGACAACGCAGTTGTAGGGTGTAAGTTCCTAGCCGATGCCATTAAAGGTAAATATCTGCTAGATGATTCTAGCAAGTTCTACAAAGGATTAGTGATGGTGCATGATTCATCTCTGGAAAAAAATACATACGAATACCACATTATAGGTAAGTGATGCCAACAATAGCACAATTAGTATCAGACGTTGAACTATCCTGCTTCCAAGGAGAGGTAAGTGACGATCAATCTCTTGACAGAGATCAGATTAAATTCTGGCTTACATACCACCTTAATCAGCTTGTAGCAAATGAACTAAATAGCAAGACAGCCAGAGGCGAAGAGATACCCGCAGTGTATGTTCAGAAGGAAACTGTTGAATTACTCGATGCTGACGAAGAAGAGAACTCTACTGCTAAATATCTTATCTATGCCGAACTCGACGAAAACATCCTAACCCTAAACAATGATGCTGGCATAATCAAAGTAGAAGATGAAGATGGCAACGAAATAAAAAAAGCTGGAACACGCTCCCTCTCACTATTCAAACACATGAGGTTTGCTAAACCCTCTAGTGAAAATGTACTCCATTGCCACGAAGATAATAAGATATACCTGCCAGGACTTCAATTCAGTGATATAGATTTTTCTCAAATAACGGTTTGGCTTGTACCACAACAAGACCTACTAACACCAGTAGAATCTACCGAAGTGCTTGTAAGTGATTTAGTACTTCCAGAACTGATTAATATGACGGTAGCCAGGGCTAAGGCTGAACTTTACGGCTCTCAGGAAGATAAAAGTAATGATGGTGTTGCCAATCAAAGTCCAGTTTACCACCAACAAATCAGACAACCTCAATGATAATAGGTAACGCAATAGGGATTGGCTTCACCTCTTCTTCATCTGAAGAAGAAATAGACCCTCGTGACGTGGCTACATTTAACGGGGGTACTTCAAAAGGCGTTGCTGGGGCAAGGGATTTAGATTATGAAATAACGTCTTCAAATCTTGCTATCAGTATTGAGTTCTGGATAAAGGGTAGCAATCTTTCAAAATTAGCAGAGACACCTTTAACAGTTACAGACGCAACGCGGGCGCAGTGGGTGTTTTCGTGGGTTGGTGAAAACAATACAAGCGTTCCGCGCAAACTTCAATTCCTCAGAGTAGGTAGTTCAACAGGTTCCATTTTTCAGCAAGTTCAAAGCACATCAAGGTTACTTCGAAATCGCTGGTATCACGTAGTTGTAACGTCAGCGGAAGGGGCTTCGAACGGATTAAAAATGTATATCAATAGTGTTGAAGAAACAAACCTCAGCGCAACCGGAACGTTTGTAAACTCTTATTCAACCGCGAACATGAGATTAAGAATAGGTTCTGATCGTGGTGATACAAACTTTTTCCGGGGGAAGATGTGCAATATCCGTTTTTGGAACCGGG
>Ga0196965_1000354_pt1 | contig 30184 bp, 26 predicted proteins | sample S1_20metaG_FD_148668 | JGI IMG/M metagenome (GOLD analysis project Ga0196965, IMG submission 148668) | Soil microbial communities from Anza Borrego desert, Southern California, United States - S1_20 | ecosystem: Environmental > Terrestrial > Soil > Desert | place: USA: California | collected...
ACTCATTACTTTGCAATGGCTATGAGCCATTCTTAAACGGAGAGCCGTATGCGCTGAAAGGCGCACGTACGGTTCGGAGAGGAGAAGCAGGGAAATAGTTCGACTACGCCCTGTTTCTTACTCTACTTTCTGCGCGATATGCCGCACAAAAAAAGCCCCAATACACCGGGGCAAATCGTCGCAAGCCTTGATTATCAACGGCTGGGCACCGGGCGGAATCAACTGTTGCTGCATATTCCATGCCAGGGGCAGCGACATATTGTCGCGCGGCAATATGCCACACGACAGGGCCACTTTTAGCCGCTAGACTTCATTCAACTCTTCCCTGTGCTCAACAGTAGAGTTACTTATCCTTCCTCACAATAATGCGGGCAGCCAGGATCGCCCGCATTTTTTTTTAAAACTGAGGCCGTTATGAAACGTAGTGAAATCTCTCATGAGAGCGATCAAGTCAACTATAAGGAATTGATCCGGCAAACCGCCATCCATGAAGCAGGACATGCCGTGGCGATCCATCTCGGCAATCAGCAAAAATTGCTGCCGCCGGTTTTTTTTCAGATTGTCGTCAAGAAATTGGACAATAACTTTTCTCCGCATTTGTCGGAAGCCTATGCTTACGGCGCGGCCAAGGTTGAAGGCGGCCGCCTGATCCATACGCTGCCGTCGTCGATTGAAGAGGCGACCGGCGATTTTTCTCCGGCGCAAAAACAAGCCTACCAACAGGCCTTCGAAGCCGATATTGTCAATCTGCTGGTCGGCCCGCTGGCCGAAGCCCGCTACATCGCCTCGCGCGATGATGAAGTGATTAACGCCTATCTGGTGAACCTGAATGCGCTGCGCTATTACGGCGGCACATCCGATCTGGAATTGGCCGGCGAATATCTTGAGTGTTTTATCGCGGATCAGGTGCAGCGCGAAAAGAAAATCGGCGAGCTGTTCATGAAGGCCTTCGCGTTTGTCCACCATGCGTCAAACTGGCGGGCTATTCTGGCTTTGGCGGACTACATTCTAGCCAGCCCGAAAACGGTCATTGGCTGCGAAGAAGTCATGGCTTTGCTGGACGGCTGCCTTATCTGAGGCCGCCAATAGGCTAGGCGTAATTCCGCGCACCAAACAGCGCCGTGCCGATCCTGACAATCGTGGCGCCTTCCGCAATCGCCGCTTCCAGATCGTCGGTCATGCCGAACGAGAACGTATCCAGCTCAGGCCTGCCGAGCGCCGCCACCGCCTGGTAAAGCGCCTTATAGGGCTGGCGCTGCCGCTCGAAATCCTCCTCGGGCGCCGGAATGGCCATGACGCCGCGCAGCTTCAAACGCGGCAACTGCATCACCTGTTCGCACATACCCGGCAGTTCGGCCAGCATGAGGCCCGACTTGCTAGCTTCGCCGCTGATGTTGACTTGTAGACAAATATTGAGCGGCGGCATCTGGGCCGGACGCTGTTCGTTCAACCGTTGCGCGGTTTTCAGCTTGTCGACGCTATGGACCCAGTCGAAATGCGCGGCGATGGGTTTGGTTTTATTGGACTGAATGGGGCCGATAAAATGCCAGGTAATGTCGAAAGCGCCGAGTTCCTGCTGTTTCTTCAGCGCTTCCTGAAGATAACTTTCCCCGAAATGGCGCTGGCCCGCCCGGTAGGCGCTGGCAATATCGCCGGCCGGCTTGGTCTTGCTGACCGCCAATAACAAAACCGATCCCGGCCTGCGATTATAGGCCTGTTCGGCCTGGCTGATCTGGTTCCTTATCTGTTTGAGTCTCTCGGCTATCATAATCCGTGAAATATTAAGATGTGTTACCGATTATTAAACAATACGCCTTCAAAAAAGCAAAGACTTGAACTATGGTATAGAGATGATTTTTTAACCCTTACAAGAGGATATTATGGATATTGCCGAGTTACTGGCCTTTTCAGTTAAAAACAACGCGTCGGATTTGCATTTGTCCGCCGGCCTGCCGCCCATGATCCGGGTCGATGGCGATATCCGCCGCATCAACATTCCCGCCCTGGAGCATAAGGAAGTGCATGCGCTGATTTATGACATCATGAACGACAAGCAGCGCCGCGATTACGAGGAATTCCTGGAAACCGACTTTTCCTTCGAATTGCCCGGCATCGCAAGGTTCCGTGTCAACGCGTTCAATCAGGAACGCGGCGCGGCCGGCGTTTTCAGAACGATTCCCTCCAAGGTGATGAGCCTCGAAGAGCTGAGGGCGCCCAAGTTTTTCGAGGAACTGACGCGCAAGCCGCGCGGCCTGATCCTGGTGACGGGCCCTACCGGCTCGGGCAAATCGACGACGCTGGCAGCCATGATCCACCATATCAACTGCAACGACTACGCGCATATCCTGACCGTTGAAGACCCGATCGAATTCGTGCACGACAGCCAGAAATGCCTGATCAACCAGCGCGAGGTGCACCGCGACACGCATGGCTTCAACGAAGCGCTGCGCTCGGCCCTGCGTGAAGACCCGGACGTGATCCTGGTCGGCGAAATGCGGGACCTGGAAACGATCCGGCTGGCCTTGACCGCGGCCGAAACCGGCCACCTGGTGTTCGGTACACTGCACACCTCCTCGGCCGCCAAAACCATCGACCGTATCATCGACGTCTTCCCGGCCGCCGAGAAGGACATGATCCGCTCGATGCTGTCCGAATCGCTGCAGGCCGTCATTTCGCAGACCCTGCTCAAGAAAATCGGCGGCGGGCGTATTGCCGCGCATGAAATCATGGTCGGCACGCCCGCGATCCGGAACCTGATCCGCGAAGCCAAGGTCGCACAGATGTACTCGGCCATCCAGACGGGCCGGAAGGACGGCATGCAGACGCTGGACCAGAACCTGAAAGAGCTGGTCGACAGGGGCCTGATCACGTCCAAGACCGCGATAGTCAAGGCCGTCAACAAAGATATGTTCCGCTGAGAGGCCTGCATGGATTTTAAAGCGCTACTTGCACTGATGGTGCAGAAAAAAGCCTCCGACCTGTTCATCACGGCGGGCCGGGCGCCGACCCTGAAAGTCGACGGCTCGCTCGTGGAAGTGTCCAAATCGCCGCTGACGGAGGAGCAGGCGTTAAGGATCGTCCTCGGCATCATGAATAACAAACAGAAGCACGAGTTTGAAAACACCAAGGAGTGCCAGTTCGCGATCAGCGTGCCGGGACTGGCGCGGTTCAGGGTCAGCGCCTTCACGCAGCGCGACGCGGCCGGCATGGTGCTCCGGCGCATCGAGAATGAAATACCCGATGCCGAAAGCCTGCATTTGCCGCCCGTCTTGAAAGACCTGATCATGGAAAAACGCGGCCTGGTCATTTTCGTCGGCGCGACCGGCACCGGCAAATCCACCTCGCTGGCGGCCCTGATCAAACACCGCAACCAGAACAGCAGCGGCCACATCATCACCATCGAAGACCCGATGGAGTTCGAGCACCCGCACCTGGGCTGCATCGTCACCCAGCGCGAAGTCGGCGTCGATACCGAATCCTATGAAGTCGCGCTGAAAAACACCTTGCGGCAGGCGCCCGATGTCATTCTGATCGGCGAGATCCGAACGCGCGAAACCATGCAGAATGCGATCACCTTCGCCGAAACCGGGCATTTGTGCCTGTCCACGCTGCATGCCAACAACGCCAACCAGGCGCTGGACCGGATTCTGCATTTTTTCCCTGAAGACATGCATGATCAGTTGTTCATGGATTTGTCGCTGAACCTGCGCGGCATCGTGGCCCAGCAGTTGATCAAGCGTGCGGACGGCAAGGGCCGCTATCCGGCCGTCGAGATCCTGATCAACACGCCGCTGGCCAAGGATTACATTCGCAAAGGCGAGATCACCAAGCTCAAGGAGCTCATGAAAAACTCACGCGAGCAAGGCATGCAGACGTTTGACCAGGCGCTGTACGACCTGTATGTCGCCGGCAAGATCAGCTACGAAGACGCTCTCAACTCAGCCGATTCCAGAAACGAAGTCCGCCTGATGATCAAGCTGGGCGCCGACAGCTCCGGCACTTTCGACGACAACGACATGGTGTTGTCGGAAACCGATGAAGACAAGGGCGCGCTTCTTTAACGCGCGTTTCTCCAGCGGGGAGAGGCTTGCCGGCGCTCCCTGCCCTCAACGCTTTCCGCCTGCCTTCTGAATCGTCTCGTAAGCCTTTCTGATCTGCTGGGTTTTTTCCTTGGCGATGGTCATCATTTCTTCCGGCAAGCCTTTGGCGACCAGTTTATCGGGATGATGCTGGCTGATCAGGCGCCGGTAAGCCCTTTTGACCTCGGCGTCGCTGGCCGAGGGCGACAGCCCCAGCACTTCATAAGCGTCCTGCAGGCTGGATTGCCGCCTGGCCTTCCGATACTGCCGGCCCTGGCCGAAGAAACGGTGCTCGGCCTTTAGTTGTATTTTCAGGCGCTCATAGTCAAAGCGCGAAACCCGCAGCTGCGCGCAGATATGCAGGAGCACCTGCTCTTCGTAGCCGTTGAGCGAGCCGTCGGCAAAAGCCGCCTGCAACTGGATTTCGACAAACATGCGGATGAGATCGAAGCGCCAATGGCATTCCCTGCGAAATTGCGCCAGCACCTCGTCCAGCGGAAAATCGGCCTGCTTGCCCTGCCGGAACAGATTGATCGCGGTGGCGCGCATGGTGCCCGAAATCGCCATTTGATCCATGATGCGGTTGGCCAAGGCTATTTCCTCCGGCGTGACATGGCCGTCAACCTTGGCAATGTGCCCCATGACCGAAAAAATCGTGGTAAAAAACGCCATCTGCACGCGTTGCTGATCGCCGGGGCCGAAGGCCGCGCCGCTTTCGGCCCCGGCCACGCCCTCATCAAACTGATGGCCGACGGATGCGCCCAGGATCGCGCCTAAAGGTCCGCCCACCAGGAATCCGAACGCGCCACCGAGGAATTTGCCTAACCAGCTCATTTATATCAATCCTGCTCAGTAGAAAATAATGATAAAATTATTATATTTCTATTTGAAAGTTTAGCGAGGTCTTATGAACGCTCCGGCAGCTCTTTACGAATCGTCACTGTCTTCCTTGAAGCTACGTGCGCGCGGCAAGGTCCGCGATATTTACGACATTGATGACAAGCACATGCTGATCGTAACGACAGACCGGCTGTCCGCGTTCGATGTGATCCTCCCCGATCCGATCCCCGGCAAGGGCCGCGTGCTGACACGCGTGTCCAATTTCTGGTTTGCCAAATTAAGCCATATTCTGCCGAATCATCTGGCCGACATCCCGCTGGAGCAGATTGTTTCCGACCCGGCCGAGCGCGCGCAGATCGAGGGCCGCGCGGTGGTCGTGAAAAAAATGAAGCCGCTGCCGGTCGAAGCCATCGTGCGCGGTTACCTGATCGGCTCCGGCTGGAAGGATTACCAGAAAACGGGCGCGGTCTGCGGCATTAGGCTGCCGGAAGGCCTGAAGCAGGCCCAGCAATTGCCGGAAGCCATCTATACGCCATCGACCAAAGCCGGCGTCCATGAACATGATGAGAACATCCCGTTTGAAAAAACCGTGGAGCTGATGGGCCAGGACATGGCCGGGCAAGTGCGCGACGCCAGCTTGCGGCTGTACACGGAAGCGGCCGCCTACGCCAAGGAACGCGGCATCATCATCGCCGATACCAAATTCGAATTCGGCCTCGACAATAACGGCGTCCTGCATCTGATCGATGAAGCCCTGACGCCGGACTCATCGCGCTTCTGGCCTGCCGATGCCTATCAGGTGGGCATCAGCCCGCCCAGCTTCGACAAGCAATACGTGCGCGATTACCTCGAAACGCTGGACTGGAATAAAACGGCGCCGGGCCCGTCCCTGCCCGCCGAAGTGGCCGAGTTCTGCGCGGCCAAGTACCGCGAGGCGGAAGCTCGGTTAACTCAAGGTTAATCCCTACAGCAGCCCATGCTCGGCAAAGGAGTACGGCTGTCCATCCCCAATAATGAAATGATCCAGCACGCGGATATCGAACAACGCCAAAGCCTGCTTGAGTTTTTCGGTGATCTGCCGGTCGGCCTGGCTGGGTTCGGAAATGCCGGACGGATGGTTGTGGGCGAAGATGACCGCGGCGGCGTTATGGCGCAAGGCCTGCCTGGCCACCTCCCTGGGATAAACGCTGGCGCTGTCTATGGTGCCCCTGAACAGTTCGTCGAGCTGTATGACCCGGTGCTGGTTGTCCAGGAACAGGCAGGCGAAGACTTCATAGCTGTAACCGCGCAAGTGCGCGCTCAGGTAGGCTCGGGTGATGTCCGGGCTGGTCAGCGCATTGCCGCGCTGCAGGATTTCCTTGAAGTGCCGCCTCGCCATCTCCAGCACGGCCTGGAGTTGTGCATATTTCGCGCTGCCCAGGCCATTGGCCTGGCAAAAGCGCGATAGGTCGGCATCGAGCAGCGCCTGCAGCGAACCGAAGTCGGCCAATAATTCCCGGGCCAGATCGACGGCCGATTTGCCGGGCGTGCCGGTACGCAAAAAAATGGCCAGCAACTCCGCATCGGTTAAAGCGGTAGAGCCGCGCTGCAGCAGTTTTTCACGGGGCCGCTCTTCGGCGGGCCAGTCCTTGATAGCCATGGATATCTCCTTATGTGATGAGAATTTAAGCATAGAAGAATTTGTCCAGACTTGCCATAATAGCGCGTCCATTAATTTTTCAGGTACTCCCCCATTAGCATGCATATTTTATTGGCTGTCAGCGGAGGTATCGCCGCTTATAAATCAGCCGAACTGGTCAGGTTGCTGCGTAAAAAAGACAGCGATGTCCGCGTCGTCATGACGCGCTCCGCCATGCAGTTCATCAGCCCCTTGACGTTTCAGGCGCTATCCGGCAACCCCGTGCACACCGAGTTGCTCGATGCCGACGCGGAAAATGCCATGGGCCATATCAATCTCGCGCGCTGGGCCGACAAGATCATTATCGCGCCGGCGACGGCGGACACGATCGCCAAGTTAAGCCACGGCCTGGCCGACGACCTGCTTTCGACCCTCTGCCTCGCCGCGACCTGTCCCGTCTATGTCGCCCCGGCCATGAACCAGGCCATGTGGCACAAGCCCGTCACGCAGGAAAACATCAAAAGGCTCATCGCCTATGGCGTCACGATGATAGGCCCCGGCCAGGGCGAACAGGCCTGCGGCGAAACAGGCTTCGGCCGCATGTCCGAGCCGGCTGAAATCTGCGAGCGTTTATGGGCCGAGCCCGCGGCGCTGCACCTGCAGGGCAGGAAAGTCCTGATCAGCGCGGGCCCCACGCGCGAGCCGCTCGATCCGGTGCGTTACATCACCAACCGCAGCTCCGGCAAGATGGGCTACGCGCTGGCCCGTGCCGCGCTCAAAGCCGGCGCCCAGGTGACGCTGGTCAGCGGCCCGGTGGCGCTGACGCCGCCTGCCAATGCCTGTGTGATCAAAGTGGAAACGGCGGCGCAAATGCACGAGGCCGTTATCTCCAGAGCCGAAGCGCACGATATTTACATCGGCGCGGCGGCCGTTGCCGACTATACGCCGGTAGCGGTACAGCCCGAAAAAATAAAGAAACAGGGCGAGCAGACCACGATAACCTTGCAGAAAACCCGCGACATTCTGGCCGAGGTCGCGCAACTGCCCAAACGTCCGTTCACGGTCGGCTTTGCCGCCGAAACCCATGACCTTGAAGCCTATGCCCTGGGCAAGCTGACAGAGAAAAAACTCGACCTGATCGCGGCAAATTGGGTGGGCCGCGATCAGGGCGGCTTTGACAGCGAACAGAACGCCTTGCAGGTTTTCTGGCCAACCGGCCGGCAAACCCTGGCCATGACCGACAAAACCCATCTGGCGGAACAATTAATCAGCTTAATCGCAAAGAGATGTAATGAAAAAGATACAGCTTAAAATTCTGGATGATCGCTTGGGCAATGAAATCCCGTTGCCGGACTACGCCACGCCGGGATCGGCCGGTCTGGACTTGCGGGCCTGCCTGGAGGGGCCGGTCGAATTGAAGCCCGGCGAAACCGTGCTGATTCCGACCGGACTGGCTATCCATATCGATGATCATCAGCTGGCAGCGGTCTTATTGCCGCGTTCCGGGCTGGGCCATAAGCACGGCATCGTACTGGGCAATCTGGTGGGGCTGATCGATTCGGACTACCAGGGCCAGGTTTTCGTATCGTGCTGGAACCGTGGCGATACAGCGTTCACCATCAACATCGGTGAACGCATTGCGCAGATGGTTTTTGTGCCGGTTGCCCAGGTGGCCTTTGAGCAGGTTGCGGAGTTTGACGAAAGCGCCCGAGGCGCCGGCGGGTTTGGCCATACAGGCCGTCATTAACAGTTTTTTTACAGGGATTCACATGGAACGCATCTTCGTCTGGCTATCGGCTGTGACAGTCTTGATCATTCTGAGCGCCGGCGCCGGCGCCTACTGGATGTCCGCATGGGAAGTCGCACAGGCAAAACAGAATGCGGCGACCGCTCAAGCGCAAAGCGTTGCTTTAGCGCTATCCGAACAGATCGCGATGCGGCAACGCATACTCGATAAGCTGGCGCGGGATCCGGCAGTGCTGGCCGCCTTTTCCGGCGCCGATCCCGCCCGGTTGAGCACGCTGGCTTCGACGCTGGAAAAACAGGTTCCTGATGCCTTGAAAATCCGGCTGCTGCTGCCCGGCACCAGCGAGCTCGATGAAAAAAGCGTGCCGCGCATGGGTTATGCCGACCTGGATATGGTGCACGAGGCCTTTACCGGAAACCAGCCGGCCGCGATACAGGGCGATCCGGGCCCCGACCGGCATCTGGCCATGACCAGCAGGATCATGCGCAATGATCAGGCCATTGGGGTTATTCTCGCCAGTCTGAGCTATGATTTTATCGACAAAAGCCTGCAAGCCATGCCGGCCAAGGACGGTTATCTGGAACTGAGGCAGACCACTCTGGTGCTGGGCACGTCCGGCGATCAAGCCGCTGGCGAGCTCGATGCCAGCAATAAAATCGATGTCCCGCATACGGACTGGCAGCTTCACTATGGCTATCCGACCGGCATGGATAGCCATGAATTGTTGATGATTGCCGGCTTTGTCATTATTCTCGCACTGTTTGCCCCTCTGGCATTTTATGCGGGCTATCGGAAGCTCTCGGAATTGCTGGGCCAGGATATCAGCACCATTCTGAAAGCCTTCAAGGACATGATCGCAAACAAACCCCTCGGCAATTACCCGGTTAACTTAACTCAAATGCAGGGCGCCATTTCAACAATGGCGCAATACAAACGGGTCATAGAAGGCCATGACGATCAAACCATTGCCATAGATCATAATGAAGCATTCGACCCGGATGATATTCTCAGTGAATCGGTCAATTTTGGTTTTGATATAGCAGTCATTGAAGAAGACCCGCTCGATAAGCTGTCCACTCAAGCCGCCGCCGTAACAACAAAAACCGTCGAAGCAACCATGAATGCCATTGACGCGCCCGACGCCACGGCTGCCATTTTCAGGGCTTACGATATCCGCGGCATCGTCGGCAAGACGCTGACCAGGGAAGTGGTTTACGATATCGGCCGTGCGCTGGGCACAGAAGCCCTGCGGCACGGATGCGGGAGCATTGTCGTGGGCCGGGATGGCCGGACGTCAAGCCCTCATCTGGCCGAGGCGCTGGCCGACGGCATTCTCGCCACCGGCCAAAACGTGCTGGATATCGGCATGGCCCCGACGCCAGCGCTTTATTTCGTGGCCAACCATACCGAAGGCCAATGCGGCGTCATGGTAACAGGCAGCCATAACCCGGCCGATTACAACGGCCTGAAAATGGTCATCAACGGCGAAACGCTGGCCGGCGACAGAATCCAGCTGCTTAAGCAGTGCATCATGCGCCAGGCTTACGCCACCGGCAAAGGCAAGATAGAACGCAACAGCCTGCGCGTCAATGAATACCTCGGCGCGATTGCCGAGGACATCCACATCGCCAGGCCGATGCGAGTAGTGCTGGACTGCGGCAACGGCGTCGCCGGCGAATTAGGCCCCTTGCTGCTGCAAACGATCGGCTGCGAAGTCATTGAATTATTCTGCGACGTCGACGGCACGTTCCCCAACCACCATCCGGACCCCAGCAAGCCGGACAACCTGGTCGACCTGATCGCATCGGTCAAACATTACCAGGCCGATCTGGGCATCGCTTTTGACGGTGATGGCGACCGCCTGGGGGTGGTCGATTCAAGCGGCAAAATCATCTGGCCGGACCGGCAGATGATGCTGTTCGCCAAGGACGTGCTGGCCGCGAAGCCGGGCGCTGAAATTATTTATGACGTCAAGTGCTCGCGGCATTTGGCGACGCAAATCGTAAAATGCGGCGGCCGGCCCGTGATGTGGAAAACGGGGCATTCGTTCATGAAGGCGAAGCTGAAGGAAACCGGCGCGCAGCTGGCCGGCGAGATGAGTGGCCATATCATCTTTAACGACCGCTGGTTCGGTTTCGATGATGCCTTGTATTCGGCCGCGCGCCTGATCGAAATCCTGTCGGCCGATACGCGCACCAGCGCCGAGGTATTCGCCGCTTTCCCGGACAGCATCAATACGCCCGAACTGAATGTCGAGCTGGAGGAGGGCGAAAACTTCAGATTCATGGAAAACATGTTCTCGGCGGCCAGCTTTGACGATGGCAAAATCACCAATCTTGACGGCATGCGCGTGGATTTCGCCAATGGCTGGGGGCTGGTGCGGCCCTCCAACACGACACCGTCGCTGGTGGTCCGCTTTGAGGCCGATACCCAAGCCGCCTTGCACGATATCCAGGCGCAGTTCAGGCAGCTCATGCAGACAATCAAACCCGATATTGCGTTACCTTTTTAACAGTGGAAAATCAAAAAAATATGCAGAAAAAAACAGCTCATCAAATCGCGGATGTCCTGATCGAGGCATTGCCCTATATCCAACGCTTCAAGGGCAAAACCGTGGTAGTCAAATTCGGCGGCAACGCCATGGTCGATGAAGCGCTAAAACACAGCTTCGCCCGCGATATCGTGCTGATGAAACTGGTCGGCATCAATCCCATCGTCGTTCATGGCGGCGGTCCGCAAATCGGGCGCCTGCTGGAAAAGATCGGCAAAACCTCAAACTTTATCGACGGCATGCGCGTGACCGACAGCGAGACCATGGATGTGGTGGAGATGGTGCTGGGCGGGCTGGTCAATAAGGAGATCGTCAATCTGATCAATATGCACGGCGGCAAAGCGATCGGCCTGACCGGCAAGGACGGCAACTTTATCCGTGCCCAAAAAATCACGCTGAAAAAATCGGCGCAGGAGGCTCACGAGCCGGAAATCATCGATCTCGGCCATGTCGGTGAAGTCAGCGGCATCGATCCGGGCGTGGTCGACATGCTCGGCAACAGCAATTTCATTCCGGTCATTGCGCCGATCGGCGTCGGCGAGGATGGTCATTCCTACAATATCAATGCCGATCTGGTAGCGGGAAAAGTCGCCGAGGTGCTGAAAGCCGAAAAACTGATCCTGCTGACCAATACGGCCGGCATTCTCGACAAGCAGGGCAATCTGCTGACCGGCTTATCGATAAAGGACATAGACGACCTGATTGCCGACGGCACCATTTCCGGCGGCATGATCCCGAAGACCCGCTGCGCCACTGATGCCCTCGAAGGCGGTGTGACCAGCGTGCATATCATTGACGGGCGCGTCGACCATGCCGTGTTGCTGGAACTGTTCACGAACCAGGGCGTCGGCACCTTATTGATCAGTCACTAGCCAATGCCGATTCGATATAAGGTCTGAAAGCGGACCTTATATCGCGCACCTTCTGGCTGGCGCACAGCTCCGCGCCCAGCGGTGTTTCCCGGCAGCGGATATCCAGAAAAAGCTGCTGCCTGCCGTTTCCGTCGTCTGTTTTTGACACGGACAGGCTCAGATCGCTGTCCTCGGCAGGGGCCTTGCTCATAATCAGCTTGTCGGTATCGATATCGGCGCCGGTTGAGGCATGGGTCCTGATAAAGCTACGGGCGATATCCCAGGCTTTCGCGCATCGCGCCTCGCTGTCGCAGCTGAACAGCCCCAGATCCGACGCCTTATCCTGCGCTGTTCCGGCGCTCGCTGTTGGGGGCGCGCCAGCGCCTGATTCGGTCAGGAATTTATAACGCTCGATATCGGCGGCAATTGACGCTTTAGCCATCCGCATCTTCTCGGAGTGCCTGTCCATTTCCGCCTGTGCATGCTGGATTTTGTCCTCAGTGGACTTGATGCCGTCCAGCAGGATTTTCGGGGATTTCTTGCCGTCCCGCTCATACGCCGCGGCCCGTTTTTGCTGTATCTCCAATTGGTTTTTGAAGCGCTCCAGATTACCCTGCATCACGCTTTTCTGGATCTCCAGCGTTTTCATCTTGTTTTCCATTATCGCCCGCATATCATCGACGTTGCGGTAAGTGCTCAGCAGCACTTTGTCGTGCAGTTGCTGCTCGGCGATAATTTTTTCCTGCGCTTTCCTGAGCGCCTCCAACTGCTTTTCCTGCGCCAGCTGCTCTCTGGTTTTGGCGGGCGGCGTAACCTCAACCACCCGGCCCTTTTCATTGAGCGATTCGCGGCGGTACTGGATATGCTCCGGCGGCACCTGATCGGAAAAGATGATATTGCCGCGTTCATCCATCCATCGGTACATTTTTTTTGCCGGTACGGCCTGACTGCCGAGCAAACAAGCCAGACCGACTAAACAAAGACTTCCTGTAGAAATGCGCATTGACATAGGTTAATCGACGATCTTTTACGGGGTTTGAAAGATAAAGTAAAGATAGCAGATATCCATGGCTTTGCCTGAGCCGATCCTTAGCTTATAGCGAAATGTCAAACCTCAGCGGCTCAGGCAAGTCAGGCAATTTGCGCGGCGCGGTAACGGCGATGCGCTTTTCCCGGCCCGATTCTCCCGATACCAGAATGCAGGAGGATTTGCTGACGCCAAATTCGCCGGCGATGAATTTAAGCAGGTGTTGATTGGCCCTGCCGTCAATCGGCGGGGCCTTGATTCTCAGCTTTAGCCGGTCGCCGTGCAGCCCCGCCCATTCGTCCTTGCTGGCTTTGGGCTGAACATGGAGATTCAGGGTCAACACGCCCTGTTCATAGAGATACCAGCTCATCCGATCAAACTGGCCAATTCCTGCAGCGGCGGCAGAATCAGCATTTTCGCCAATTGCAGCAACAGCAGCGCGGCCAGCGGCGACAAATCGATACCGCCCAGGTCGGGGATAAAGCGGCGGCAGATATTGAGCAAAGGCTCGGTCAGGCTGTACAGAATGGAGGAAGCCGCGTTGAACGTGCCCGGGTTCAGCCAGCTGAGCAGGGCTCTCGCGAAGACGGCGAAGATGAAGATATTGATCAGCAGCGAGACCAGCTGCGTGATCGACAGTATCGTCAGCGCCCCGATGCCGATCGATACGCCTTTCAGCATCAGGATGAAGAAATCGGCCAGCATCTGCAAGGCCAGCACCAGCACCAGCGACGAGGTGTCGATCCTGCCGATCGACGGCACGAAGCGGCGCAGTATTCTCAGCGGCGGATGCGTGGCTTTGACCAGAAACTGCGAAATCGGGTTGTAAAACTCGGCGCCGGTCCACTGCAACAGGAAGCGCAGCATGACTGCCAGGATATACAGGGAAAACAGCGTGTCGATTATAAAAATGGCCGGGTTGGTCATATAGGTAGAGTCCATCAACTATTCTCCGTTGGTTTAGACATTTCGATAGAGCGATCCCTTGCGGCATGCATGGCTTTCGAAACCAGCTCGGCGAATCCGCCCTGCTCAAACGTTTCTATGGCGCGCTGCGTGGTGCCGCCCGGCGAAGTCACGCGTTTGCGTAGCTGTTCGGGCGACTCGGACGATTCCAGGGCTATTTTGGCGGCGCCCAAAGCCGTTTGCTGCACCAGCAGGCGCGCGGTGTGCTTGTCCAGCCCGAGCTCCTGGGCGGCTTTTTCCATGGCTTCCATGAGCAGGAAATAATAGGCGGGGCCGCTGCCTGAAACGGCCGTCACGGCATCAAGATCGCTTTCATCGTCAACCCAGAGGGAAATGCCGACCGAGCGCATGATATTCTCGGCCAGGTTCCGCTGCGCCGCAGTGACATTGCGGTTGGCATGCAGCCCTGTAGCGCCGGTCAAGACCAGGGCCGGCGTATTGGGCATGCAGCGGACGATGGCCGTATCGGCGCCCAGCCATGAACTGAGGCTGGCTTGGGTGATGCCGGCCGCAATGGACACGACCAGAGGGTTCTTCTGCTGGATCAAGGCCGCCACGCTTTCGGCCACCTCGCGCAACACCTGCGGCTTGACGGCCAGCACAACGACTTCCGCTTCCTGAATGACGGCCTGGTTGCTGGACGCGATATTGACATGCAGGTTGGCCGCCAGAGATGCCAATTGGTCCTTGTTGATATCCGATACCCAAAGCTGCTGCGGGGAATGGCCGCTGGCGATCAGTCCGCTTATCAGACTCGATGCCATATTGCCGCCGCCGATAAAACCTATTTTTTGTGTTTTCATATGTACAGTATATCTGGTTAGGGTTAAAAGTATTTTAACCTATATAGGGCCTGTGCAATCAATCACAAGTCTTTATAATATATGCGCCGCCGCGCCGCCTTAAGTGCGCACATCACAGCCGAGCCCATGATTGAAACTATTTATATCGAAGAAAACATCCGCAAGCACGCCCGCGTTATCGACATTACCGCCCGTTTTCCGCAAGCCCGGATCATTACCTGCGAGCGTTACGGCCAGGTTTTCAATCCCAAAGCCCAGAACTTCCGGCTGCAGAAGCGGAAACCGGCCCTGATACTGGCCGAGAAATATAGGAATTTCGTGCTCGAGGCGCCCGCCGAGTACGGCATCGGCGCGAGAAGAAACTATTATTTCTCGCACATGCTGAACTGCCTGTACGATTGCCGCTACTGCTTCCTGCAAGGCATGTATCAATCGGCCCATTACGTGCTGTTTGTCAATTACGAGGATTTCCAGCAGGCAATCAGGCAGGTATGCAGTGCCGCACTGGCCGATCCGGTCCATTTTTTCTCGGGCTACGATTGCGACAGCCTGGCGCTGGAGCCGGTCACGCGCTTCGCCGAGCAGTTTCTGCCGGTTTTCGAGGCCATTCCGAATGCCTGGCTGGAGCTAAGAACCAAAAGCACGCAGGTCAGAAGCCTGCTGGCCCGCGAGCCGGCGCCGCGCTGCATCGTCGCCTTCAGCCTGTCGCCCGACGAGATCGCGGCCAAAGTCGAAGCCAAGGCGCCACCGGTGCAGCGCCGTATCGAGACTCTGTGCCGATTGCAGGCCCGGGGCTGGCAGGTGGGGCTGCGTTTCGATCCGCTGATCTACCAGACGGGCTACCGGCAGCAGTACCGGCAGCTGTTCGGACAGGTCTTCGCCAGCCTGGATTTAAACCGGCTGCATTCGGTCAGCCTGGGCGTTTTCCGGCTGCCGGAGGGCTATTTCAAAAAGGCGCACAAACTTTATCCCGAAGAGAAACTGTTCTCGGGCCCGATGGTCAGTCAGAAAGGCATGGTTTCTTACCGCCCGGATTTGGAGCAGGAAATGATGCAATACTGTACGGAACAATTACTAACTTATATTCCTGAAAGCAAATTTTTTCCATGCACACTGTAAAACGCACTGTGCTGGTCACTGGCGCCAGTTCGGGCATAGGCCGCGCCATCGCCAGGAACCTGCTGAGCCAGGGCCATCACGTGATCGGCCTGTCGCGCGATGGCGCGCGCTTTTCCCGGACCATGGCGAATTTCAGCCCTGTGCAGCTGGATTTGAGCCAGTTGCGCGAACTGCCGCAAAAACTGCGCGAACTGGCGCAGGCTTTCCCTGACATCGATGCCGTTATCTTTTCCGCCGGCCGCGGACAGTTCGGCTCGGTCGAGGAATTCTCTTACGAGCAGATCGAAGCGCTGATGACCCTGAATTTCACCAGCCAGGCTTTTCTGACGCGCGCCCTGCTGCCGTCCCTGAAGCGCAGGCCGCGCAGCGATCTGATCTTTATCGGTTCCGAGGCGGCGCTGAAAGGCAGCCGCAAAGGCGCGGTCTACTGCGCCAGCAAATTCGCCGTGCGCGGCTTCACCCAGGCGCTGCGCGAAGAATGCGGCAAAAGCAATGTGCGCGTCTGCCTGATCAATCCGGGCATGGTGAAAACGGAGTTTTTCGAGCAGCTGTCCTTCGAGCCGGGCGATGAGGCCAGCAATTACCTGGTGCCGGAAGATATCGCCGAAACGGTCGCCTACGTGCTTAATTCCCGCGCGCATATCGTCATCGATGAGATCAATCTGAATCCTTTGAATAAAGTCGTCAAATTTAAAAAATGAACGGATAGTAGCCGGCATGATTAGAATATGGCGCCTGTCTGGAACCTATCGATGGGTGCGTTAAACTTGAATGAAAGGCATAATTTATTTCTTATCCGCATATCCATAAGGAATGAGACGAAGCATTGCATTTGCAATCGGACAGAGCATAGCCCGGATGCGGGCGATGTTCTGGTGGTCATGGGCCCGGCACGGGAAATTCAATTATTAAAGAAGAAGTTGAATCATGCACAAATTTATAAAATTTAATTCTAGAATCTGGTTTCTATTGGGCTTCCTCGGTTGCGCCGCATTGCTGGCGATAGGCGCTTACCTGCAGTTTATCGAAGAGCAGGAGCCCTGCCCGCTGTGTATATCCCAGCGCATCGCCATTTTATTGACCGGCATCGTGTTTTTAATTGCGGCGGTGCACAACCCCGGCCGGACTGGCGTGAAGGCTTACTCGATTTTTGGCGCACTGACCGCGCTGGCCGGCGCGTCCATTTCAACCCGCCATGTCTGGCTGCAGCACCTGCCACCTGAAGAAGTCCCGGAATGCGGCCCCGGACTGGAGTATGTCTTCGAAAATTTTCCCTTGTCCGAAACCATCAAGTTGATGCTGAGCGGCACCGGCGATTGCGCCGAAGTGTCGTGGACATTGCTGGGACTAAGCATTCCCGAGTGGACATTGATCGCCTTCCTGATGCTGGCGTTATTGAGTCTGCTGCAAATCTGGAATCCCGAGAACCCGTGGCACAAAACAAGAAATCAGCGGCCGTGAGCCATGCGCCGGAAGCGTTTCGGCGGTGATCTATAACTGCCAAGCCCCGCTACAGTTATTTCCAATAATTCCCCATAAGCGAGATCAAAATCATGAAGAAATTTTTACTGGCATTGCTGCTGGCCGGCGGTTTTTCGTCTTCACAAGCTGGCGATGAGATCAGCACATTGCCCCAGGTCATTGCCGGCGCTCATCGCTCCGCCGAGCACAAAGCCAGGGACAAATACCGGCATCCGCAGCAGACACTGGAGTTTTTTGAGGTGAAAGACGATATGACCGTCGTCGAGATCTGGCCCGGCGGCGGCTGGTATACGGAAATCCTGGCGCCTTACTTGAACCAGCGCGGCAAACTGTACGCGGCGCATTTTTCGACCGATGCCGAGGAGCCTTATTTCAAGAAGAGCCTGCAAGAGTATGAGGCCAAGCTGAAGGCGCGGCCGGATCTGTACGGCAAAGTCGAGCTGACGGAGCTACAGCCGCCCGAAAAGCTGAAAATAGCCCCGGATGGCTCGGCCGACCGCGTCTTGACATTCCGCAATGTCCACAACTGGATGAAAAGCAGCCAGGCGCCGGCGGTATTCAAAGCCATGTATAATGCCCTGAAGCCCGGCGGCATCCTGGGCGTCGTAGAGCACAGGAATTCCCCTAAAAAGACACAGGACCCGGCCGCCGCCTCGGGTTACGTCAGCGAGGATTACGTCATTGCGCTGGCCAGAAAGGCGGGATTTGAGTTTCTGGCCAGATCCGAAATCAACGCCAACAGTAAAGATACCAAAGATTATCCCGAAGGCGTCTGGACTTTGCCGCCGTCATTGAAGCTCAAGCAACAGGACCGCGAAAAATACCTGGAGATCGGTGAAAGCGACAGGATGACGATTAAATTCATCAAGCCTGAATAATGGTCACAAATGGCTGGACAACTGATTCAACCAGCCATAAGGTGACCAGCCGTGCCATGATCTCTGTTAAATATACACATCAAGCCGGCATCAAATAAATTCAGCAAGCGCGGCCTGGCAATCGCTATATCCGGCCTGCCTTTCAATCTGCAAGTCGTTGAAATAGAAAGTAAATATAATTTTCGGCTTAAAATCATACAGGCTAAAAAACTGTATTAAAAACGGTCATTAAGCCGAGTTAAAAACCGGTTGCCCACAGAGTTATCCACAGCTTTTGTGGATAACTAACCGCCTGAGGCTCATAGCGATCAATTGCAGCGGAAACCGGAAATGATGCCGTTGTCGGCGACAGCATGAGCAGGAAATATCCCTGCATTCTTTAATTCATAGGGCGCATGCGGAAGCCTGGAAAAAGACCGCCCCGCATCGCCTTGAGCGCCTGCTGCTGGTGCTCTACTATACGCCATCCGGCGTTAAGCATTTTCCGCATGCATTACCTCCGTGTAATCCGGCAATTGCCTGACAATAACTATAAAACCGATTTGAACCATATGGCCAAGCCGCACGACGGAAACGAACTGATTTTCAGAGTCGCCATTCCCGCCCCCTTTTATCGATTGTTTGATTACCTTGCCCCGATCCAAACCCGGACCGTCCTGCCCGGCGTGCGCCTGGAGGTGCCTTTCGGCAAAGGCAGCAAAGTCGCTTTTCTGGTTGCGATAACGCAATACAGCGAATTCGATAACAGCAAATTAAAACGCGTCACTCGTATCCTGGACGACGAGCCGTTACTGTCGGCCAAAGACTTGCGTCTGCTGCATTGGGCCAGCAGCTATTATCATCATCCTCTGGGCGAAGTCTTCAGCACCGCCTTTCCGGTCTCGCTGCGCCAGGGCAAAGCGGCCGAGCTTCATGTAGAAAAATGCTATGTCCTGACCGAGCAAGGCATAGCCATCGACAGCAGGCGATTGAATCGCGCCCCCAAACAGAAAAGCGTGCTGGAAAAGTTTCAATGTCATGCCGGGAGCCTGTCTGAATCCGAATTGTCACTATGGAATGAAAACTGGCGGCCGGCCGTGAAGGCCTTAATCGATAAGCAACTGTTACGGATCAGCCAGCCCGATGCCGTCCCGGTCAACGCCGGCGCACTGGTTCGCGATAGCGCGCTGCAATGCAATCCGCAGCAGCAAGCGGCCATCGACACCGTCTGCGGATCGCTGGAACAGTTCGGCGTTTTTCTGCTGGAGGGCGTGACCGGCAGCGGCAAGACGGAAGTGTACATGCAGATTATTCGGCGCGTACTCGAACGCGGCCAGCAGGTGCTGGTGCTGCTGCCGGAAATTACACTCACGCCGCAGCTTGAAGAACGGTTCCGGCAGCGTTTTGCCGTCACTATTGCCGTATCGCACTCCAAACTGACGGACGGGCAGCGGCAAAACGCCTGGCTACAGATGCAGCAAGGCGTCTGTTCGATCCTGCTGGGCACCCGCTCGGCATTGTTCACGCCGCTGAAAAATCCCGGCCTGATCATTCTGGATGAAGAGCATGACGCCTCGTTCAAGCAGCAGGAAGGCTTTCGTTTTTCAGCGCGCGATGTCGCGGTCGTGCGCGGCAAGCTGCTGAATATTCCCGTCTTGCTCGGTTCCGCGACACCGTCGCTGGCCAGCCTGCACAATGTCGATCAGCGCCGCTACCGCTTGCTGCATCTGCCGGAAAGGGCCGGCAACGCCATGGCGCCGGTGCTGCAATTGCTGGATATCCGCAATAAACGCATGCAGGAGGGCTTATCCGAAGCGCTGATTGAAGATATTAGAAAAACCCTGGCTCGAAACGAACAGGTATTGCTGTTCCTGAACCGGCGCGGCTATGCGCCGACCCTGATCTGTCACGGCTGCGGCTGGGTCGCGCGCTGCCGGCGCTGCGATGCCAATCTGGTGATTCATTACGACGAAAGCCTGCTGCGCTGCCATCATTGCGGCCAGGAGCAGGCATTGATTCATCAATGCGTGGCCTGCGAGACCGGCAGGCTGACACCGCTGGGCTTAGGCACCGAGCGCATCGAAAAAGTACTGGCCGTGCTGTTTCCCGATCGCACCATCGTGCGCCTGGACCGCGATTCGACCCAGCGCAAGGGCTCGTTGGAAAGCTATCTGCAACGGATCAATCAAGGCCATGTGGACATCATTCTGGGCACACAGATGCTGGCTAAAGGCCATCATTTTCCGAATGTGACCCTGGTGGCGCTCCTTGACGTCGACAGCGGCCTGTTCAGTATCGATTTTCATGCGGCCGAAAAGCTGGCGCAGATGATTGTGCAGGTTTCGGGGCGGGCCGGGCGCGCCGAAAAGCCCGGACGGGTGATCATGCAGACCCGCAAGCCCGAGCATCCGTTATTGACGACATTGATCAGGCAAGGCTATAGCGATTTCGCCAGAACCGCTTTGGCAGAGCGCAAAGAAGCCTCGCTGCCGCCGTTCAGCTATCAGGCGCTGCTGAGGGCGCAGGCCCTGGACAACGCAATGCCGCCTTTGTTTCTGGAAGCGGTCGGCAAGCTGGCCCGGCAATACAATCAGGGACATACCCAGATTCTGGGGCCGGTTGCCGCGCCCATGGCCAAGCGCGCCGGGCTTTATCGCTATCAATTGCTGTTTCAGAGCACAAGGCGGCAGGCCCTGCATGTTTTACTCGATAGACTGATGCCGGAAATTGAAAAGCTCAAGCAGGCGAAAAAGGTGCGCTGGTCGCTGGATATCGATCCGGTGGATTTGTATTGATGCTGTTTGGATGGATAATCGGATGATTTTCATGGATAATGTGACCCTCATTTGACTTACTTACCGCAATGAAGCAATGAAACAAAAGATAGAGGCACTTATCCTGCAAGCCGTTGAAACCCTGAAAAATCAAGGCGTTTTGAGTCAGGAAATTACCCCGCGCATTAATATTGAACGCAGCCGTGATCCGCAGCATGGCGATTTTGCTTCAAATCTGGCATTAGCCTTGGCAAAGCCGGCCAGATTAAATCCCAGACAGTTGGCCGAACAAATCATGGCCGCGCTGCCTCAGCATGAGGCCATTACCAAGGTTGAACTGGCCGGCCCCGGTTTTATAAATTTTTTTGTCAATGCCAATGCACAGTATCAGATTATCAAGCAAATTCACGACGAGGGCCCCGGCTTCGGCTTGAACAAGATCGGCGCCGGTAAAAAAGTTCAGGTCGAGTTTGTTTCCGCAAATCCGACAGGACCGCTGCACGTCGGCCATGGCCGTGGCGCCGCTTACGGCTCGGTCGTCGCCGATTTGCTGCAGGCGGTCGGTTTTGACGTGCACCGCGAATATTACGTCAATGATGCGGGCCGCCAGATGGACATTCTCGCGACCAGCATCTGGCTTCGGTATCTGGAAGAGTGCGGAGAGGTCGTCAATTTCCCCAGCAACGGCTATCGCGGCGAGTATGTGCGCGATATCGCCTGGGACATTCACAAAAACGCCGGCAACGAATACCGCAGGCCCGCGGAGCTGGTGCTGGAAAACATACCGGCGGACGAGCCGCATGGCGGCGATAAGGAAGAACATATCGATGCGCTGATCGCTAGAGCCAAAACCCTGCTTGGGCCGTCGCTGTACCGGGATCTTTTCCAGATCGGCCTGAACAATATTCTGGAAGACATCAAGCTAGACCTGCAGGAGTTTGGCGTTGAATATCAGGAATGGTTCTCCGAGCGTCAGTTAATGGATGACGGTTCGGTCGAACAGGCGCTGGACCGCCTGCGCGCCGGCGGCCATCTGTATGAACAAAATGGCGCGACCTGGTTTGCATCGTCCAAGCTGGGCGATGAAAAAGACCGGGTTGTAGTCAGGGAAAACGGCCAGACCACCTATTTCGCGTCCGATATCGCTTACCACATGAACAAGCTGGACCGGGGCTTCGACCGCATCATCAATATCTGGGGCGCCGATCACCACGGTTATATTCCCAGAGTCAGGGCGGCCATGACCGCGCTGGGCGCCGATGAATCCAAGCTGAAGGTGCTGCTGGTGCAGTTCGCGGTGCTGTACCGCGGCGAGGAAAAGGTCCAGATGTCCACGCGTTCCGGCGAATTTGTCACCTTGCGGCAACTCCGTAGCGAAGTCGGCAAGGATGCGGCGCGTTTCTTTTATGTGATGCGCCGGTCGGAGCAGCATATGGACTTCGACTTGAAACTGGCGACCTCGCGGTCCAATGAAAATCCGGTGTTTTATGTGCAGTATGCTTATGCCAGGGTGTGCAGCGTCTTCCGTCAGCTCGAAGAAAAAGACTGGAGCAGAAACCTGTTACAGGGCATGGAGAATCTGGATCGTTTGACCGAAGAGCACGAAACCGATCTGGTCGGCACACTGGCACGCTATCCTGAAGTCCTGGAGCGCGCGGCGCTTCAGTATGAGCCGCATCAGCTGATCCAGTATCTGCGCGAACTGGCGACCGAGTTTCATACTTATTATAATGCCCATCAGTTCCTCGTCGAGGATGCCCCGCTTCGCGACGCCAGATTGAATCTGATCAGCGCCGTGAGACAGGTCCTGGCGAACGGTTTGGGGCTGCTAAAGATAAATGCTCCTGAAGCAATGTGATATATGGCCATAGACTACAAACATAGAGCAGCCCAGGGAAGGACAGCGCCGCGCGGGCAAAAACCAAGCCGCCATGAAAGTGTCGGGGTTTTTAAATGGATGCTGATCACGGCGCTGATCATTGCTTTTGTAGTCTTTTTGGTTTATCTGCGCAGCACAGGCTCCAAGCAAAACGATATTCCGCAAGCTATGCTATCGGCGGCAAAATCCGGCAAAGCCGAGCCGGTAAAAGGAGAACAAGCCCCGCAAAAGAAAGTCTCAGAGCCCGTGCATCAGCCGCCGCGATTTGATTTCTATACCATTCTGCCTCAAAAGGAAGTGATCGTGCCTGATTACGAAATCAAGACGCGCGCCCGCGAGGAGCTCATCGGCAAGATCAAGGAGCCCCAGGTTCCGGCGGCCCAAAATACTGCGCCGAGCCAGGATAAAAAAGGGGTTCAATACATGGTGCAGGCGGGCTCTTTCAGGGAATTCCAGGAAGCCGATAAATTAAGGGCCAAGCTGGCTTTGATGGGTATCGAATCGCGCGTCGAGAAAGCTAAAGTCGGCAATACGATCTGGTATCGCGTAAAAATGGGGCCTTATGCTCATATGACCAGCATCAGTTCGATCAGGACTCGCTTGAGACAGAATGGCATCGATGTCATCGTCACCGAGTCCGGCCGCTAACCCATGGCGCGGCTGCTGAGCATGGCAGCCGCACCTGACAGGCTCAGGTCCCGCCTTCCTCTTTATCTTCGTCAAGCGCCATATCGGAGATCTCTTTCAATCTGAAGATGGCTTTATAATTAATACTGTTTGCCGGGTAGTTGCCTTCGCTGTCCAGCGTTCCAGCCAGTTGATCGGTCAGTAACTCCAGGGTTTCATTGACGTTGGACACGGCATAAACGCTAAACAGGCCCTGGGCAACGGCATCCACGACTTCCTGCTTTAACATCAGGTTGCGCTTATTGGCGGCCGGAATGATAACGGCATGCTGGCCATTGAGGCCCCGCGCCTGGCAAAGCCTGAAGAATCCTTCTATTTTTTCATTAACGCCGCCTACAGCCTGGACTTCGCCGTATTGGTTGATCGAGCCGGTCACGGCAAACGTTTGCTTGATCGGCGTGCGCGTCAGCGCCGAAATAAGGCAGCACAGTTCAGCCAGCGCCGCGCTGTCGCCGTCGATATAGCCATAAGATTGCTCAATGGCGATGCTGGCCGAGATGGCCAATGGAAATTGCTGGGCGTAACAATGGCCCAGGTAACCGGTCAAGATCATCACGCCTTTCGAGTGTATGGACTGGCCCAGCTCGGCCTCGCGCTCAATGTCGACGATGCCTCGGGACCCCGGATAAACGGTCGTGGTAATGCGCGCGGGAGCGCCAAAGCTGCTGCCGCCCACTTCCAGCACCGTCAGGCCGTTGATCTTGCCGACCGCCGAGCCTTCGGTATCGATCAGTATGGTACCGACGAGCATTTCTTCGAGGACATCCTGGGATAGTTTGCCGTTACGCTGCTCTCTTGCCGCTAAAGCCTGCTCGATATGCACCCTGTCAATCTGATCGGCCTGGGCTTTGTGGCAGAACAGATTGGCTTCGCCGATGATGTCCAATGAGTCATTGATGCGGGCGGAAAAATGGTACTGATTTTCGGAAAGCCGGCAGCTATGTTCGATCAAGCCCTCGATAGCGGCGCGCGTAAGCGGTTTTGCGCCCGAATCCGCGGCATGTTTGATCATCAGGATGGCAAAGCGCTGTATCGATTCATCAGTCAACTGAATATAGCTGTCAAAGTCGGCCAGCACTCTGAACATCTCGTTAAATTCGCTATCCAGCTCTTCCAGCAGGTAATAAATCTCGGGAGAGCCGACCAGAATCACTTTGACATTCAATGGAATCACTTCGGGCTTCAAAGTAATCGTGTTAATGCCCAATTCAGAATAAGGCGACTCGATTTCTATGCGGTCCGATTGCAGGGCGCGTTTGAGCCCTTCCCAGACAAACGGATAAGTCAGCAGTTTTTCGGCATCCAGAATCAGATAGCCGCCATTGGCGCGATGCAGGGAGCCCGCGCAAATCCTGCGATAATTAGTGACCAGCGTGCCTTGATCGCTGACGTATTCAATGCGCCCGAACAGGTTCTGATAAATCGGGTGTGATTCGAAAACAACGGGAGCGCCATTATCCTGCCTGTAGTCGACCAGAATATTAGGCATATACAGCTCGGTCAACATGAGCCGCTTGGTAGAAATGTCTTTCTGCTCCAGAGATCTACCCGGCATCAGATGGTCGGTGATCGTAACGGCCAGGTTTTTTTTGATTTCATCTAAAAACGTAACGGCATCATCAATATTCTGGTATTTATCATCCAGTTCTGAAAACAGCGGATCTATCGCCAAGCTGATCGTGTCATTATCAAGCTGCTTGATCTTTTCCATCATAACTCGACGCCACTGAGGCAGTTCGAGCAGGACATCGCCCAGATATTCTTCCAGTTCTTCCACGTGTTTATGAAAAACTTCGCGCTCCGATTGCGGCAGCTGCGTAAACTGATCTTCGTCCAGCGACTTATCGTCCTTGATGGGCGCAAACGTAACCGAATCGCTCTCTCTGAACAGAGCGATACTCAAGGACTGCGCCTTTTTTTCAACCAGATCAATGATGCTGTTATAGCGCTGATTAAAGTCGCGTTCGATCGCGCCCTTTTTCTGCTGATAGGCGGGACTTTCAAAAACGGCCGGAAAAGTAACCAGCAGATTATCGATCAATCTTTCGATATCCTTGCAAAGCTCCTGTCCATACCCGGCAGGCAATTCAACCTTGACTGGCTCCCTGGGATTCTCAAAATTTTCCACATACGCATAAGAGGGCGGCGCAGGCATCGTTTGCGCAAGCGTATCAAGATGATTGGTGATCATAGTCAGGCGCCCGGTCCCGGGTTCTCCCATCACAAAAATATTGTAGCCGGGATAGCGCATCGCAACGCCAAATTCCAGCGCCGATTGGGCACGGGATTGTCCTAAAATAGTGGTTTGCACTCTGGGAGCTTCCGGCAGGTCAATATGCGTCAAATCGACATTTAATTTCAATGATTCAAGTGGAAGCTTTAACGTGGTAGACATGGATAAAAATAAGGCCCGATGGTTGCAAGGAAACCGGCGATTTTAGCATGTTGTACAGCGATACCGACAAGCCCGATACAGCTATGCCCGCAACATATCCAGATAAAGACGTTAAAGTAAGAGCTTGCAAATAATTTACCGATACAGTTTTAATAATTTTGTATAAAAATTCTTAGATAATAGCTTGCTTTGCAGGATAATCCCCGCCATCGGCAATGTCTGCCTTATGCACTTGTGTGCCATAAGATTTTCCACTAAAAATTAATATGAACGATTTTTCAAATAGTAAAACCCGCTTATGGTTGCTACCGGTCCTGTCCGGCATTTTTATAGGCACCAGTTATATTCCCTTTCCGCCCTGGGCATCTTTATTCTGTTTCGTGCCGCTATGGATTTTCTGGAATCAACAGACCAGCCTCAAAGGCGTTTTCCTGGGTGGATTGCTTACGTCCTTCATTTTCACGCTGATCGGCTTTAACTGGGTCACTTATCTTCTGCATGAATTTGCGCATCTGAACTGGCCCGTGGCCGTCCTCGGCATGTTGATTTATGCGCTAATCGCACACTTATTTGTCCCTGTGGCGGGTATGTTGTGGTTTATGGGGCAGCGCAAGTTCGCCTGGTCGAAGCGGCTTTCACTAGCGTTAATGGCGTTGATCACTATTCTATGCGAAGCCTATTCGTTGACCTTGTTTGACTGGAATTTCGGCTATTCCTGGTACGGAGCCGGCGTACCTGTTTACCAGTGGGCTGAAGTGATAGGCTTCAGCGGCCTTAGTGCTCTTACATTGTTATGCAATCTGCCGCTCTATATCGCTTGGCAGAATCGCAGTCAGGCTTCTGGCAAAAGGATTTTGATGGTAGTAGTCTGGGGTTTTGTTCTGCTGAATGCCGGCGGTATTTGGCTGAAAAACAGATTGCCTGAGCCGGATGCCTCTTTTAAAGCCTTACTGGCTCAGGCCAATATCGGCAACTCGGAAAAACTCGCCGCCGAACTGGGCAAGGGCTATAGCCAGGAAATACTCAAACGCTATACCGATCTGACTGACCGAGCGCTCAAAACGGCGGAAACAAAAGTTGATTTTGTACTGTGGCCTGAAACAGCCTTTCCGGCACTGTTGGGAGAGGATTTCAAATTCGATACGCAGCCGGCTCAATTAAGCCGGTTCATTCAAGAGCGTGAGCTGCCGCTGATTACCGGAGCCTATAGTGTCGATAAAGCCTCACGATTGATTACGAATTCGCTGTTCGTGCTTGATAAAACCGGTGAAATTGTGCCGCCTCATTACAGCAAATCTATTTTGCTGGCTTTTGGTGAATATATTCCTGGTGAGCAATTTTTCCCACAAATTCGCGACTGGCTGCCTCCGACCGGGCATTTTGCGCGCGGTCAAGGCCCCACTACCTTGCTGCATTGGAATGGTTATAAGATGGGGCCGCAAATATGCTATGAAAGTCTTTTCCCTGGGTTCTCACGCTCCCTGGCTGAACTAGGTGCCCAGTTCATCGTCAACGTCACCAATGACGCCTGGTATGGAACTTGGCAGGAACCTTATCAGCATATGTACATGACACTGGCGCGGGGCGTCGAATTTCGAAGGCCCGTACTCAGGGCGACCAATACCGGCATTTCCACCGTGTCGCTGGCGTCCGGCGATATTCTTCAGCGTTCGCCATTACATCAAGCTTGGGCCGGCGTTTATGAAGTCCCCTATCTGACAAATCCACCAGCGACTTTCTATCAAAAATGGTTCTGGTTATTGCCATCTCTGCTTTGGACGGCGCTTATCATGCTCATTGGCATAGGAATTCGTGACCGCTATCAGAAACGATGAGTTTTTGGCCTGCTTGTTCAACTATTTCTTGCCCTTCAGGATAAGTAAGGTGTAATGTTCAAAAGTTAGGGATACATTCGATTCTAAATGTCAGCTTTATATAATATATAATGAGGAATTGGAAGCAAGATGAAGCTCTTCGTGCCGCTGTTATAAACATTAGCTGAGAATTTCCAGACCAGAAAAGGTGAATTTTCACAGTCCGAGAAATGCCTCATCACAATTTTTTGATAGCGCATGGCGCTTTATAATGAGTTAAGAGGCTAAAACCTCATATGGAAATTAATATTCGACTAATAGGTAAAAATAAATCATGACGACGGCAACACCAAAGGTGTATAGAAACTACTTCAGACAAAGAACTGCAAACCAGTGGCATAAAATTGAAGCCGAAGCTGGAACTCCTGGCGCAATCAGGCCGTTCCTGGCCGGCAATTGGAAAATGAATATGACTCCCAGGTCAGGCGTCGCCCATACAACAAGGATTCTGGATAATTGCCGTGGGATAAAAGACGTCGATTTTGGCTTTGCACCTCCTTTCACGGGGCTTTCTACACTAGCCGATTACATTAAACCGGATTTTCTCAGAACAGAATATGATTTAGGCGAAAACGTATCTCTGCTGGCCCAGGATACGTTTTTCGAATCCAAAGGCGCATTTACCGGAGAAGTCTCTTCTGAAATGCTGGCCGCGATTGGCGTTGATCGCGTCATAATCGGCCATTCTGACCGTAGGGCCAATCTGGGCAAATATTATGGATTTGGCTCCAGCGTCGCCAGACGAATCGCAGCCAATGTTCTTTCCGGCGAATTGAAAAAACTTAAAGGAAAAGACGGTGCTGATGCGCAAGTCATAGCTGCGCTGGAACATCTATCCGACGATGGAAATCAAGATATTTTGACTGGACTAGCCAGATACCTTGAAGAACAGTTTAATAAGCTAGCTGGGGAAAGTGATGCATCGATACAACTGAAAATTCAGGCGGCATTGACGCACGGGCTCCAAGTCATCCTGTGCTGTGGTGAGAATAGAGAAGCCAGAGATGCAAATGAAACATTCAATCTATTAGATCGACAATTGCGGATGGCCTTTGAAGTCGTTCCGCCCGAATCGGTTAATAAGTTGGTTATCGCTTATGAGCCTGTATGGGCTATCGGAGCAGGCGCAAAGCCAGCCACATCGGAGCAGATAAGCGAAGTACACGGCTTCATTAGAAATCTGATCATGGATATTTACGACGAACAAACCGCTTCAAACTTCCGGATTCTGTACGGCGGTAACGTGAACCCCAACAACATTGCCGACATCATGAACATTTCGGATGTTGACGGCGCCCTAGTAGGCGGAGCAAGTTTAAAGCCTAATGATTTTGCCTCGATAATAAAATTTGGCTTAAATACTTAACATTATCGGCATAACAGCCAGACTATTAAAGGCCTCTAAGTCCAAAGGCATATCTTTAAAGTACCCTCTTTGTTGCCAAATGAAGAGGGTATACTTTCTCATGGCCAACAAAGACCTTTGTTTTTGTGGCATTCAGACTAATCCACAAAATGATTGAACAATAGGATTACAAGAGTATCTCAAATAAAATAAATCAGGAATTTTATCAAAACTGGATTTGTACTTTCTTAGTATGCGTGAAAGAGTTGTAAATATTCTTAAACTAGGAGAGAGCTTATGCCAAAAGAACGTGAGTCAAATTCCACGGATAAACAAGCTCCAAGTGAAAAATATCCGAAAAGCCCAATGCCGGCTCAGCACCAGGAACGTCCTGGCGTTGAGGCAGAGATGACCCCAAGACCAGAATATCTCGCACCAGATTACAAAGGTGCAGATAAATTAAAAGATAAGATTGCCTTGATTACCGGTGGGGATTCGGGTATCGGTCGTGCCGTCGCTGTACTTTTCGCTCGAGAAGGCGCTGATTCAGCAATTACTTTTCTTCCATCGGAGCAAATCGATGCAGAAGAGACTCAACAGCAAATCGAAAGAGAAGGTCGCCAATGCCTGCTAATTCCAGGCGACGTAACTAGTCCGGAATTTTGTCAGAGCGCTGTTGAAAAAACAGTCCAAAAATTCGGCAAATTGAACATCCTAGTCAACAATGCAGCTTATCAGCACAATCAAGAATCTATCGAAGAGATTTCTGATGAGCAGTTTGATATGACTTTCAAAACTAATATCTACGGCTACTTTCGCATGGCGAAAGCAGCACTCAAACATCTGCAAGATGGCGATGTGATTATCAATTGCGGATCGATTACCGGTCTGGAAGGAAATAAACATCTCATTGATTATGCTTCTACCAAAGGCGCTATTCACGCATTTACTAAATCATTGGCTCTTAATCTGGTCGAGAAAGGTATTCGCGTCAATTGTGTTGCCCCAGGACCGGTGTGGACGCCGCTCAATGTAGCCGATAAACCAGCCGAACAAGTGGCGCAACATGGCGCAAACACGCCCATGAGGCGCCCTGCTCAGCCGGAAGAAGTTGCTCCAGCGTTTGTCTTTTTTGCTTCGCCGTGCGATGCGAGCTATGTCACGGGCGAGATTCTGACCTTGCTGGGCGGCGAGACGCGGGCGGCCTGAACGGCGGGCAAAAAAAACCCGGGCTTTTGGCCCGGGCTTTCGGTATGGCGCTTGGCAATGCCCTACTTTCGCATGGCAAAC
>Ga0196965_1000356_pt1 | contig 30128 bp, 24 predicted proteins | sample S1_20metaG_FD_148668 | JGI IMG/M metagenome (GOLD analysis project Ga0196965, IMG submission 148668) | Soil microbial communities from Anza Borrego desert, Southern California, United States - S1_20 | ecosystem: Environmental > Terrestrial > Soil > Desert | place: USA: California | collected...
TCGCATCAGAAGCTACCTCTCGACCATGAGAAAGCAAGGGCGCGGTGTTCTCCCAGCCCTTGAAGGGGCGTGCCGCGGAGTGCCGCTAAGTGCTAGAAAACGCTAAGAATAGCTGAACAGATACTGTTGACTGTGCAAGGCTGTTGAGACATGATTCAACTTGATTTTGCCTGTCAAATCCGCTTAAGGAGGCTCCCACCTTTGTCTTTAGAACTTCTGACGCCAGAAATCCTCGGCGGCGGGAAGTCGCCCCGATGCGCTTTGACCCGATGAGCGCCTTCCCCTTCGTCAACAAATCGATCTCCGAGGAAACGCGATGCGCCTACCAACGGGCCGTTTCCGAGTACTTTCAGTTCGCAGGGATCACCTACCGGCAGGTGCAGATGATGTCGAAGCACCGAGACCCGAAGACTGTGATGCGGTACGACCACGGGTGCGAGAACTTGGAGCAGAATGCTGTTAACTTCCTGAGATATGAGGAATCATAAAAGGGGAATATATTAAAGGTAGTTCTACTCTCAATTTACTTCCTAATTAATGACTATAAGCATATGGGATTCACATGCTCGGATTGGGTGGCTAGTGTTACCTTCATTAATGCTCTCCTCCAGCTTGGGGCTTTGTTATAACCCCTGCCAAGTTTATTCCACCCTCCATAGAAGTAATTGCTGCCATTGACAAATTCTGACCCTAACCATATGCTTACTGCCCATCAAGGGGTTCCTATTCTGCTAGGTACTGTCGCCGGTCTCACGTTCAACCAGTTCAAATTCATTAGGGCTTAGGTCACTAAGTCTTGAGTTAACTTACTTTCCTTCGAAGTGCAACATTTTTCTTCACACAAACATGTTAGGACTAACCAGGTTGTATTCCCTTATGTTTGCCAACCTACCGTTTAATGCCTGCCCTCAGGGGCACATTTCGGCTTAGGAGAGAAATCACTTGGAACTCAATAACCAAACGATTCTGATACTCGTGATCCTTGTTCTAGGGGTCGTGATAGCGACCATCTTTCGAGGTCAAATTCGCCTGCGCTTCTTCGGTACTACGATGGAGGGGCGCGAGCGCATGGGGGTCAAAGCTGAGAATCTTAGGGCGCGTCGGGATGTCGGCGTGAGATCTGAAGGAATGGTCGAAGCGAAAGATATTGAAGGCCGGGACATCAATCTTGAATCCGCGAGAACGCCTAAGAACCGTGACCGTAAGTGACCAGCGTGTGCGCGAGGTTGAGCCGAGACCCGGAACGGAGATCAGTAATCTCAATGCGGGCCGTGATATCAACGTTCACGTCGGCTCGTCTCGGCCTTTTAATTACAGAAAGTTATTGGTCATCAGTTCAGTAATCCTCGGCTGCGCCTTGGCGGTTTTGTCGAGTCTTTGGGAGCCTCGAATGCAGTTCGACGAAGCGAAGTGGGTAATCAACAGTCAGGAAGAGTTCTCTCTGATCCGCGAGCGGGCGGACGGGTGGGTGGCTAAGCACACCCGTTCTGCAGACATAAGCAGAAGGCACGTGGAAGAAGTTTTCGTGTACTGGGATACTACGACGGGTTCTCTTTTCCACTCAGATGTGAGCCTAGTTACCAGAATCGTTGAACACCGATCCCCCAACTTCAGATGGGAGATTGGCACGCTCGGGGCGGCGGGCAAGCAACCCGCACGGACGCGAGTCTGGTCGCTTAAGCAATATCCTGAAATGCCCCTGGTGGGGGACGTTTCATCAGAAGACGACATGCTCACGGCGTTGGCCTTTCAAGCGAAGGCCGCACGTCCTAGCGACCTCGACGCAAAACTCGCCCCCTACCAAGTTTCTTCTCAAGACGTCCGGCCGGTGCTCAGATTAAAGATCGTCCGCGACATATCCGACATTCCATTGCTCTTTCCAGACTCGAATAGCAGCACTTGGCAGCTAGAGTACACTTCCGTGCGGGCACGAGACGTGAGGGTGGAAACAAAGTCGTCAGGCGAGGCGATTTGGCACGAGATCGAGTTGTCCCGGAATGATAAGCAACCTCTAGATCGCTTTACCGAGTATAGCTCCTCCTTCGAGAAGGAGGTTCAGCTGACACCATACCGAATGAGGATTGGACAGTTCACTAAATACCAGCGAGCAGCAACTCTGTTACAACTTCAATGGAGCAGCGAATAGTGTCACACGTTCCATTTGTCAGACGCCGCGCCGACATACCGCACATCGAGCATGTGGTGACTCCATCGGGAGGTTATGAACTCGGAGAGGTGCGAGATTTTCGCGGTGACAATGCTCTGCAGCAATTCCTCCCGCCCGTGCTTTCTATCAGTTGGGTACGACTTGATAAGGATCAAATCCTTCACAACCATGTCCACCCGGTAGACTCTATGGTGATAGTCTGCGAGGGGGTCGTTCACTTGAGCGGCGATCACGAAGCGGCGCTTAACGCGGGCGACGCTGTCTGTATCCCCGCAAACGCGGTTCACGGATTTCGTGGCGGGGGTGATACGGGATTTCGCGGTCTTTCCATACAGTTCGGCGACCGGGGTATTTATACGGACCCTGTGGAAGCCTTAGTCCGGTTTACCGACAAAGGGTGTTCCGAGGGTTGGGAGGCACTTTGCTTGGCTGTCGAAATTCATGCGAAGCAGTTCGGAGCACATCCGGTATTTGACTTGCTGAGAAATTCGTCGCCCTCCGGGTCTACCATTCAGGAGCGGTTTTTGGCCTCATTCAGCAAGTGGTCGGACGTGTTCCAGAAGACACTCCTGCTCAGGTCAGCTATTGCCAGCGCGGAGCCGTTCCGCAGCGTTTTTCGTAGGCATCTGGCTGAGGAATACGACCACGATTTAGACTTACGCACAGCCCTATCCAGCGACACGCAAGTAATTGATAAAACAGACTCCATGTTGGTTGGGGTGTTCTCCTGGTTCCAATGGAAGATGCTGGAGTGTGATGATTTCGGCCGATGGCTCCTCTTCTTTGCTGCCATTGAGCCGAGCGCCGATGTGTTTTATTCTCAGCTAAAAGATGTCGATTTTGGCAGGGCGCAATCGCACTTTACAACCCACTTAGCTGCCGACAAATCGCATTCAATGTTCGGCCTAAAAGAAATAGAGGCGACCGGACTTCAGCCGGCCGCATACCATCTTGCAATTGTGGAAGAGGGGTGGACGATGATAGGCGCGCTTTATGACAGGCTGGTGCATATCGCCCAACAGTGATCCCATGCAATGGTTCTACGACCCCATCCGCTTATCTGTTTTCAAAAGATGCTTCGAGATCGCGTTCGGGCAAGCAGCCGAATCGGTTCAGCTAGACCTGATACCCCACTGGTTGGGGCTGGGGAAACGGCTCGGAGTAGACTTCTCCGCGATACCTTTTCGGGCCCGGTTAGCCGACGGCTATATTTATAATTTCGGCTCCTGCCCGAGCAATACTATGCCTGACCTTCCAGACTCGGGCATCTCAGCTGTATTGACTCCTCACGTCCCAGAGTCACTCCTCGGTCGGACCGGGGGCATAAAAATCCCGTGCGATATATCCTCTTCAGCGAACATCACGAGTGATTTCGAAAAGCAATTGGCCCATGTTGTAGGCTCACGCCGAGCCGGAAACATCCGACGCTTAGCCAGAAAAGCGCGCACGCAGTTCCAGTGGCAGGTCATCAAAGGCACGCAACTAAAGGGAAAGAATAATGAGATCGCCGAGCTCGCGGCCGTGCATGAACTTAATGTGCGGAAGCATAATCACCCAGTCAATCTGTATTCCGAGAACGTGATCCACTACTTGCTCCAGTCAGAGGTTGCGGAATCTGTACGGTTCTTCTTGCGGCGATCACTGGAGTCAGGAAAGCTCGTTCAGATGTGCCTTCTATATCAAGACGAGGAGCGCGCCGTTTTATATTCTGCCGTCCAAGGTATTGACCATGATGCAGTCCCACCCGGACACAATCTATACGTGTCGCAACATTATGACCTATTTGAATTCGCTGCAACGAACGGCATAGGCAAAATTTACTTAGGCCGTGGGGCAGAACTAGATAAGAGCCAGAATGGCGCTGACGAGTTCGAATTGCTCTACATGGTATTTAAGTCGGCCTCTGAGCCCATACGAGCCTGGCTTCAGGATATTCGAAACCCTGCGGACACATATTTTCAGGGTAGCCTTTTAAGGCTTGGGCTAGACCCCCGCTCGTAATCACCGATCCTGACTAAGTGAATAGGAGCGCTATGTTGGCGTCTCAGGCTTCTTGAGTGCTGCTGATAAGGCACCTAGTGCCCCGTACCATCCCGACCTCAGGATTAGAACAATATGATTGATCTGGAGCTGGGTGATATTCGTCACATACCCGGCTGGGCTGAGGTAATGGCGGCCGCCATTACTGATGCTCAGACAGGCTTGTTGGATGATCTTCAACGGCTGCCCGTCGAGCGCAATATGAACGACGTGTGTGCCGTGATCGCGCATTATATGAATGCCGAATATGGCTGGGCCACTGAATCGAACCAGGTAATAGTTTGTTATGGAGGTGTCGAGGCCCTCCACGTGGCAATTAAGCTGGCGGTTGGCGAGCTTGGTAGAGTTTCCTTCCTAGTACCTTCCTTTCCTTACTGGAACATCTGCACCGGCGCGGGCATATTATGCTCGGCTATTCCTATTGATAGAGAAAGCTCCGGTGAATTAGTTGAAACAATAGTCGGGCAGACGAACTGTCGAGCTTTGATCATCTCGCAGCCTCACAATCCGTTCGGTTTTGTTTGGAGCGCGTCTGACCTGCAAGCGATTGAGAAGTGGGCTATCGCTTCAAACTGTAAGTTGATTCTTGATGTTGTTGGAGCTTGCACTTGCGCGGATCAGTCTTGGAGTTTTGGGCTCAACCCCGAATGTTGGTGGATTGTTGACAGCGCATCCAAACGCTTCGGTGTTTCGGGACTTCGCCTTGGTTGGGTTCGTAAGCCGAAAATTCAAACGCATTCTACTTACCTGCGATTCGGTGTGCCCGTAGCAGTATCCTACGCTGTAAGAAATATTGGGATGAAACTATTCGAGCGGGCCGATGTGCTGAAAAGTTTAATCAACAGCGAGATGCGGATGCGCCGCAAGGTAGCTAAAGAAGTACTATCCGACCACGTACATGTTCCAGATGCCGGAGTTTTCATCACAATCAAGTGTGAGCCGCCGTTGAACGCAACGCAGCTTGTAGAGAAACTCGCCGGACACGGCGTCAAAACTCCGCCCCCTAGCTTTTTAGTCCCTCCTACTGATTGCGAAGCCTTGCTCGACCGGTATCTTCGGTTAAGCATTGGAAGTGAGAATATAGAGAGATTAACGATTGGGCTGAGTCAGGTACGTAGCATAGTATTTCCTTAGATTCAATAGACAGGCGAAATTAATAGCCTAACTATTCGGCAATGTAGCCGGACGGACAGCCACACAGCTCTCATTTTGTCTTAAGATAATTCCTGTAACGCGGTAGATGCCACTTCGGCATACGGATAACATTGCAGGCACACTTACATATATCCAGTATATGTTCCTGCCACCATAGGCAAGGAGGAAATGAGACACTGTGAATCCATGGCGCGGCTTGAGCGGCTTGCCGAAGGGGGTTTGGATTTTATTCGCTGTTACCTTGATTAATCGGGCAGGAACCATGGCTCTGCCCTTTCTGGTCCTTTACCTCACTCAGAAGCTGGGATTTTCAACTACGAATGTCGGTCTAATTATCACCTCTTACGGTGTCGGTGCGCTCATTACAGCCCCAGTAGCTGGCCGTCTCTCTGACCAGATAGGCCCCCTACGGGTCATGAAGATGTCCTTACTCCTCTCGGGCTTGATCCTCTTGACCTTCCCACTAATACGAGGCTTCATCCCGATTTTAATAACCACCCTCTGCTTTGCCATCACGTGTGAAGCGTTCCGCCCGCCGAGTATGGCCTTGACTTCAAAACTGGTTGCGCCCGATCAGCTGTCAGCGGCCTTCGCTCTCAACCGCCTCGCTATCAACCTTGGCATGAGCATTGGGCCGGCAGTAGGTGGACTTATCTCAATGGTTTCTTTCTCAATAATATTTTGGGTTGACGGAGCGACTTCACTGCTAGCGGCCCTTTTTCTTGTTTTTTCCCACAAGCGGATTAATCTTCAGGGTATATCCGCGGAGGCCAAGTCTATCAGCTCACATAACTTCTCAGCCAGCCGTCGGAGAGCTTTATCGGATCTCCACCTGATTTATGTGCTGTTGGCTCTACTTCCTGTTGAGCTAGTCTTTTCCCAGCATCTAGCCGCCATGCCATTGTTTATCGTTGATAACCTAAACATGCCAGTTGTAGTCTTCGGTCTGTTATCTACAATCAACACTATCCTGATCATACTGTTCGAAGTTCCCCTCAATATTGCTATTGCACATTGGCCAGACCGCCTCGCACTTTCGTTGGGTGCTTTACTTATGGGTGTAGGTTTTGGGGCAATGGCATTTACAACGAATATAGTAGGCATAGCCGCGACCGTAGTCATTTGGACATGCGGGGAGATGATTTTACTTCCTAGCAGCGCAGCCTATGTCTCTAAGATTGCTCCTGCGGATAAACACGGAGAATATATGGGCCTTCTTACGATGGGTTTTAGTCTCGCTTTCGTGATTGGTCCTTGGGCAGGCACAGAAATCCTTCACCGCTTTGGTGCTCCAGTGCTGTGGGGTGGAGCATTTGTTTGCAGTTGCTTATCAACAGTGATGTTGAGGTTATTAAAAACGAAGCGTTTTAGTGCAACAGTTGTTCGCACATGAAACAGGATAAGCGAAATCGGTGTTTGCCCCGTTATCTTATGCAGGACTACCTTAGACGACTGTTATACCAGTTCTGTTGGTAAAATATCTGGTTGAGCCTTTAGCGGGCGCAGCGCCGCGTGAACTCTAGCAAAGCAACAGCCGCTGACTCTCAACGAACCATTACTACAGCCTCAGCTAAATTGAATTTCATTGTTTAGCATCGTCGATTGTTCCCTAACATATATTTCCGAATAAAGTATTCAATCTGTTCGGAAATCCATAGTTCATAGAATGCCCGGAATCGTGTAATACATTCACAACCCGCAATAATAAACCGTGGCGTCACATAATTTATTAGGTGAGCCGGCATGCCTAGTAAGAAGTTTGATTTTTTTATTAGCTATACAAATTCCGACCTTGCTTGGGCGGAATGGGTTGATTTCCGGCTCAAACAGGCTGGCTACTCCACAATCGTCCAATTTGCTGATTTCAGTGCCGGGGGCAACATCATTAATGAGATGCACACGGCATTAAAGTCAGCGAAGCAAGTACTGGGTATACTCAGCCAACGTTATCTCGAATCGCGCTTTGCCGCGGTGGAGTGGATGGCAGCACTCCATGATGATCCTCTGGGTGAGAAGCGGAGACTGATATTCGTCCGGGTTGAAAAATGTACCCTCTCCGGACTGCTGCCGAACATAATTTATATAGACCTTGTCGGCCTTACGGAGGAGCATGCCGAGGCGAAGTTCCTTCAAGGCGTCCGAGGCGGCGTTCCAGCAAGGAAGTACCCTCCTCGCTTTCCTGCGACAGGCAATCCGCCCATTTATCCACCATCATTCCCGCGATTTTGGCATTTGCCGATTAGACGAAAACCCCTCTTCACAGGTCGAGACAAGCTGATGGCGGAGATAGCCGTCGGCTTCTCATCTGATACCACACAAGTTATACAAGCGCTTACGGGCATGGGCGGGGCTGGTAAGACTCGGGCCGCGATTGAGTATTGCTACCGGGGGATTGGAAATTATGATGCCATCTGGTGGATTGACGGCTCGGAGGAGCGCTTGCTCCACCAAGGACTCCTGCGCCTGGCGAAGGAACTATCTACCGTTAAGGAAGGCGAGGACTTAAATCGAGAGGAACTGCTCGAACGCGTCGAAAACGGGCTGCGGGACCTGAATTGGCTACTGGTGTTCGATAATATCGCAGACCCCGAGTCCGTATCGGGCCGTTTACCGCGCTGGCCATGCGGCCATGTCATAGTCACCTCACGTAATCCCTCGTGGTCAGAAATGGGGCGTGTTGTCGAGGTGCGCCGGCTTGAGAGGGAGTATTCGATCGAATTTCTGGTGTCCCGCTCAGGTGATAACGATCTGAAAGCCGCCGACGCGCTCTGCGAGCAGTTAGGCGACCTTCCGATCGCGTTAGAGCAGGCGGCGGCCTACGTTGAGCGGACGAGGTGCGGCCTAGAGTCATATGCCACGAGGTTTGCGAATCGACGCCGGGAAGGCGCGAGGTTCGACGATGACAGCGAACGGGTCATCGCGGGCGTCTGGCGTATCTCGATTCAGCGACTTCTCTATGATGACCCTCTCGCCACAGTAATGGTGCGCGTACTCTCCTTTTTAGGCCCTCACCGAATACCGCTCCAGTTCTTTCAAACCGAGCCCGTGAGTCTCCCCCTTAAGATAAGCCTTGTATTAAAAGCAATCTTCGGCCCGGTCAGACTCTTGTCACGTATCTTTAATGGCGCATCAGACGTTAGGTATCGCCCTCTCGGCGGAGCCTACTCTTTCGAAATGGGGCTGGAATCCCTGAGGCGTTACGCGCTGGTCGAGGTCAACCAGCGCGACGTTTCTCTTCATCCGCTAGTGCGGTCGGTTATACAGAGCGGTATGCGGCCTAGACACCGAAAGGCGGCAATTAAAATATGTGCGGAAATGTTGTCCACCGCCCTCACGGGTTCTAACCGGGTTGATGAAGTCTCAAAACTCTGGTGCCTTCATGTGCTTGACCTCGGCCGAGCCGCCGAGGAAACATCGGTGGCGAGCGGGGCCTTAATTAAAGCACTCATCGACGCATCGGAATTATCCCGCGTCGCGGATGAGGAGAAAATAATTGAGGCGCCGAAAACGATTAACCGAGCCTTAAACCTTGCCCGATTACTTCCCGCAAAGGAAAGACAGACGTGGGAGATCCCGTGTCTAATGAGTCTCGTACACACCTGCAAGGATGCCGACCGCTTCCCGGATGCGGCTGACTATCTACGGCAGGCCATACAGCTAATTCTCGACATGAAGGCTCCCGAGACATGGCTTATAATTACAGCTTTGTCCCAATATGGCGGTTTGCTTCTCCTAGACTATCAAACCACGTACGCGGGTAAGTTCTATGAGGCGGCCGTTTCGCTTGCACGAAGCCAAGGCATCAAAAACGTGTTATTGGCCGGCTTACTGTGTGAGTACGCGGAAATGTTACGTAATGCTGGAGAGTACGAAGAGGCGGAGTCGGTGGCGGTGGAGGCACTTTCAATGGCTACCGAGTTGTTGGGGCCAAACCATATGATGGTCGTGGGGTATAGGTTCAACCTTAGTGTAATCCAAAGCACTAAAGGTGATTTGACGTCCGCCCGCAGAAATCTTGAGTTAGCGTATTCTGTTGCACGTGAGGTGATGGGTGACGAATCACCCTACCTTGATCGCGTCGGGAGCGAACTCAAAGCCTTGGAGCACCCGGAAATAAGACAGATGGCGGCCAAGATATTCCAAACGCCTCGGGGGGAGCTGAATTCCGACGGCATTTGGCAAAACAATGCCTCTTACCCCGTCGGGGAGGGCTTACAACTTCTCTTCAAGGAAGCGCGCGATATCGCTTTGGACAATTTGCGCAAGGTCGCGGTGCCGGCAATTTTGCGAAGCGGTCTGGCATTCAATGCCGTCAGCGATCAAACGGCTGCGCTGCACTTATTGATAGGTGATCTGTCGGCGGAACCCGAGGACGTAGGGCGTGTGCTTCAACCGCTGGTCATACCCATATATCAAGCAATTGCTAACGATCCCCGCTGGCTCGAATCGGAAGAGTCATTCCCGATCTTTCGTGACGAGGTTCTTACCCAGTACAGTGTCGCCTTCCGCTCAAGAATGGTGTTTGAATTAGGAGTGGTAGGTAGTAAGAAACTGGGGAGGGTGTTGAAACGATCTCCGTCGTTCGAGGACTGGATTCGCTTTCTTAAAAGGAACGTCCCAAATTATTACCGGCTTGTTCCCGAGTGCTTAGTAAAATTTGAACGTGGACTACTCGAAGGCAATATGCAAGGTACCCGACGCGGTATCCACGGGCTTGCTCTACAATTAGATGCCCACTTCTATTTGGATCGACTGTTGGAGAAAGTACCAAACAAATGAATGCAGTTAAAGCCAGACAAGGACGAGAGGAGTAATTCACCATCGAAAGAGCCTACATGCCAAGAGACCCGGTAACGGATCGCCTCTACGCATTTCTACAGTCTGATGGCGAAAGCCTGATCACTGCGGCGGGGACGAAATCAATTCGAGCCCGGCTGAGTGTGATACCGCACGACCCACTCGCCGAAAACCCTAATAGAATCCAAGAGAACCTAAGCGCGCTGATCGAAGAAATCCAATCACTGTGCGCGCGGCATGATTTCGCGCGCTTTCTCGTACTGTTCCGAAAAATACCTCACCAACTTGCTACTGTTCTCATCCAAGAAAGCCGTGACTCAGGAGTAGACGTGTCTTCACTCTTCGAGGCAGCCTATCCGGAAGCAGTTTTGTTTGGTACGAACTGCATCCTTAAGTATTGTCGTCACGCCCCGACATTTAAATCAAATAATGACCGCTACAAATTCGTACCGACGGACGACGAACTCAGGGACGTCGTCCGTGTGTTTTTGCTTTGCGTCCTTCATCGATGCGAGCTGTTTTACATGAACTCCATCATGCGCAGAGACCTTGCGGATTCGACATCGCTTCCCCTTTTGTTGGATGTCTATAACAGAAGACTCAGGAAGAGATGGAGGCCGGTGCCCAAAGGCACGATGTCCGATGCTATCGTCTTCCCCGCCTCGGTTCACACTGTGAGGCCGGAAAGACGGCAATGGGAATGTAGAGATCGAGCAGGGAAGAGACGAATACTTAACATCCGGAACCACATGCCTGTTCCCTGCGACGCGAGCTTAGAGTTTGAGAGATTCTCCTATCTGGACACTGAGGATTTCCCTAAATTCACCGGAGTCTCATTTGCCACATTTCGATCAGTCTGGCTGGGGCTCAACCAGTTGCTGATTCACATGCTCCCCTTGCTATGGTCGGATTCTTGGTTTACGGCAGTCAATCCGGAGGTCCTTTCTTCTCGTATGGAGTCTGCGGACGATTACTGCGAGTCGGCAATAGGAGGCGGTTATCCAGAGAGCATCTGGGAATCTTGTCACGAATTGCTCGCCAGAGAAAATCAGGTTGACAAGCCGTCTAAGGAAGATTGCCGGGCGGTTGTTGAGTTCCTGACCTTTCGCCAATTCGATGGCGATGTTCGATTCATAGAGCAGCCTTTCGTGTTCTACCCAGTAAGCGATCGGTTACTGCTCTGGGATTATGACCGGCACGGCGGTCTGCTACGATGCATGGCGCGAAATCTGACCCGACTGCCGGGAACATCCGCCACTCAGAACAAAAAGGGCGAGATATTTGAACGGGTTATCATGGCGGCTGTTTCATCAGTGCCAGGGATAAAAGGCGTGCGGAAGTGGATCTATCGTGAGGGCGGGCGGCATGTGTGGGATGTCGATGTCGGGTTCGTATTCCAAAACATCCTGTTTCTAGTTGACGCGAAGAACGAGCAAAAGAACGTACGGTACTATTTCGAAGCGGTAGAAGTTTCAGACAAAGTATCCAAACGGGAAGCCTTTTTAAAAAAGCTGGACAGTAATCTTCAACAATACGTCGCGCGCGTTCACGCTCAGTGGCAAGACTGTGAACCCCTTCTTGGCGCAATCTGCCTTGTCTGCACTGAGGAAGCAGAGTTTATTGCAACCGCTGATCATAGGCTATGGCTTAAACCATACGAGTGCCCACGAATCTGTTTGCTAACAGAGTTAATTGATTTCATGAATCAATCCGAGGCTGTTGAGAGGATCAAATCCAATCCTGCATTCGTTTCCTTTGCTGTATAAACGTCTATTCAGAGGGGGCAATAAATAGGGTTCCCGAAGGAGCCGCTTGTGGACACAACCTTATGTGGTAGTGACTGACGGAATCAGGCGAAGGTTGTTTTAAACCTCTTTCAGCACGCGGCATAATAGAATCGACCTGACGATCTTTAGCACCTCGAAATAATCTTTGCAACACAACCATCTCTGCAACCCCTGTGTCACGAGACCAGTTTATGATTTACTAACTCTAGCCAAATCTACGCGCGCATATTCGGCCGCCACTAGTCCTTTGCTCTGCCAAATGTCCAACGCCGCACTAAACAACTTTGCTGCTTTGTCTAGCTTGCCTTCTTGTTCTGCAATCAACCCTGCCAAGTACTTGCACCCGGCGAGGCCGGCTTCATCCTTGTATGCGACCCGAACCTTGGTCGCCTCATCGCAATGTTGCTGTGCCTCTGCTATGTTGCCTTCATCCAATGCCACTCTGCCGAGAATGTACTTTGAATATGCAAGGTGAAGCTGATCGTTAAGTTCCTCTTTAATCTTCAAACTGTCCCTTAAGTGTGTGCGCGCCTCTTGGTATAGCTTAAACTTCTCTTCTTCGGAGCTTTCATGCTTGGCTTGGAGTCGCGCGAGTTCGGCCATCTCTGTCAAAGTGTGTGCGATGGAGCTTTTGTTATCCAGTCGCGTCTTCAGGAGCAAGGATTTGTTATAGTAGGACAGTGCCAGGGCGTAAAGTTCCTGTGACCTAGAAGGATTATGACGGTGTGCTTGCTCGTATTCGCCCTCTTGTTGCGCGAGTAATCCGAGGTCGTGGTATGAAGATTTAGGCGCTGCTTCGTCAGGAGTGCCGTCCGGGTTCTTTAATTGTTCCCTGATCTCGCGGCTGCGTTCATAGAGGTCTCTTGCATCGTCGAACCTGCCTTGAACCCTGGCAATTCGGCCTAATTCTTGCGTATAATCAGCCAACCCACGCTGATTTAAGTTGCTGTCTTCAGCCCCTTGGCTCTCTTCCTGTTCCCGGCAAAATAGTCTAGCCGCTTTGTCATAATCATGCGCGGCGAACTCAACCATTCCCATGTAATGAAGCGCATCGATGTAAGTCTGACGATGGATCCCCGCGCCGCCACTATTAACTAGTGGGCGCAGCAGCTTTCTAGCAGTGTCGAATTCACCCTTTGCGACATGGAAGCTGGCTATGGTGCAAGCGAAACTTGCTTTAGGTTCTTCATTCTCTTGACTAAGCTTAGTTGCAGCCTGCACGGCAAGATCGCCATAATTTATAGCGTCGTCCCAATAACCCCGGAGCAGAAAGAAACCACTGTGGGGGCGCCCTAAAACGTCAAATATTTTCATCACGCTGGAATAGTCACCGCTATCATAGGCAAGTTCCAGCCCCTTAAGAATATTATCCTTCTCCTCTTCAATCGCTTTGAAGTCATCTGCTGAGGTGCTCGTGTGCGCTTGTACATAATTCACGAAGTGGTCTATGAAGCGGCCTTGTAGTTCCTTACTGAGTTCGAATTCGCCCATATATTCCCTCGCATATACCCGGTAATGCTTCTCAAGCGTCAAGCGCACGCCGGAGCCTACGGGATTAATTAACCATAACGATTTTAGATTAACCACCGCATCTCTGAACAGATCAGAACGGGGGGCCAGGCCGGCGACGTACGCGAGGGACTCTCGTGAAGCGTGCGGCGTAAACAAGGATAATGCCAGTAGAACTTTGCGCCCGGCATCTCCCACCTGCGGCAATTCAACAGAGCGGCGGAAAATGCGACGCTCTACTTCTGTTTTCGGCCCTAAAGACATTTCCTCGACTGCATCCCAAGTACCCTCCTTATCCACATACGTAAACACACCGACAAACAGAATAAAAGGGTTGGTGCCGTATTTTTCAAATATCTCCGTCTCAGGCTTATCAAAAATGGGGCGATGTTGGGCTTTATGTACCAACTGACGCCAAAACACTGAAGCCTCTGAATGTGTCATAACATCTATGTCTTCACGAAAGACAAGATGATCTACCTCTCGGCTAATACGGGCTGGGCGCGCGAGTAGTAAGACAGTCGCCCGACTTTCGGTTTTGATAAATTTAATGAACTTTCGCTGATCTTTCGGAAGCATCGTCTCGAAGTCGTCGATGACGACAAGGGCGGCGTCGCGCTCAAGCTGAGATAGAGCCTCCTGCTTCCTATTTACGAGATTGGGTGGCGGAATGCTGCCTGGTTCTAGTTGCCGGATTATCTCATCAATAACCTTGGAGAAACTTAAAGATGTATGGGTTCTGACACCGATCCAGACAACGCGATCCTTGTACCTGCGGGTTAAACCTTTGACTGCCTCCTGAGCAGTTGCTGTCTTACCGACCCCACCCGGGCCACTTAGCACGATGAGATTTGTTTCGCTGCTAGGGGAGAGCTTCTTCCGCAGAATCTTGAGTAGATCCTCGTTTATATACTTCCTGCGTCGATGGACATATTCCACCGGCAATGGCTCTAGCGGGAGCCGTCTGCGGGTGTTTTTCGGCGGCGGAGGCGGCGGATCCTGATTAGCATGCTGGAGAATTAAGGTCGTTAAATGTTGACGTATATACTTTTCGAATTGAGCCTTACCCTTGTACGAGTGCCAAAGCCCATCCTTCGGAAAGTCACGTTTAAACTCCAGCACTTTTTTCCACTGGGGCATCTCCTCTAATGTAGGATTATGTGCCTTTTCATTGAAATAAAACATTATTTGAGGGCGTTGGTTCTTTTTCCAAGCCTCGTACGCAGTCTTAAATTCGTGTTCCGTGCCCGACCCAGAACCGAGGGTAGGAGTACCGAAGCGCGTCCAAAAAATGCCAATCAGCACGTCACAATTGTCGATTTTCAAAGTTGAATCAATTAAACCTTGAGGACCCAGAGCGTGAAAACCGGGATATGAGTCTGTTTCCCACATGAACAACTCAAGTACTAAACCTTTGACCTTGGCGATTCCGCGGTTAAGCTCCTTTATGATATCGGGTAGTACACTGCGCTCAGCCTGAACGTCGCTAGGTGAGGCCACAACAATTTTAAGTATCTGCTTCTGTTCCATTGGCCCAAAGCGGAAGGTGCTTATTCTAAAAACATTTTCGCTCCATGTAATACGGGAGGTTTTATGATCAGCTGGTACGCTCGTGCTGAGTTTGAGATGATATCAACATCAGCGAAATCTTTTTGAGGATGCAAAGCATAAGCAAGTTGCAATCCTGAGAGCGAACGTTAGTATGCGCCAGTAGAAAGCAACCACCTAAGACAAACGGAGGATATTCGTGTGTATGCGGTGTGTCAACGGTAATCTATTCTATTGTAGAGATTGGTTTGAGGTAGGGAGGATGTGGGCTACCAGTTACTCTGTCCACAACCCTCGCCTGCCCTACTCCGTCTCTCCCACTCCGCGTCAGGATGGATTCACAACGGAGCCGTAATTGAACACTGTGGTGCCAAAAGAGAAGAACGATAACGGCTCCCTCGAGTCGGCGCGATGGATGAGGCGTGTGGGTCAGGATATCAAGAACGTGCGGCGGGCGAATTGCGCGCCTTGAGTCCATCATTTCAGCTTTGCCTGTATTTGCTCCTTTAGCTTAAGCGCAAGCGCGTCGGCCTCTTCGGGGTTTGAGGCTGCGTACTCGGCTTTGAAATTCAGCAACTCCCGCTCGCCTGAGATGATGGTGAAGGTAACGCTGTTGCCGCCTTCCCATTTCAGCCGCAGGCGCGCATCCGACTCGGCACTATTCACTTTAGTCTCAATCCCCAACTCATCGAACAGGCTGACGATCAAGCTCCGTAAGGTTTGCCCGAACACACTCGCCTGATCGTCGATGAAGAGTTTATGAACATCGTTTAGCGAAGTGATCGCTTCAACGCGAGACGCGCCTGCTCTTAACCCACCCGCTGCGCTCGAAGGCGTCGTCAGTATTGTTGGGCGCACGCCCGTTTCATCCGGTCTGGCCGGTAGGCCTGTCAGCCCGTCCTGTGTGAGCGACGGTGTCGAGGTGGCGCGACGGCCCTCTTGAGTCGGTTGCGCCGTGGGTTGTGGGGTCGCTTTGTGCATCGCCGCCGGTTGATCAGTATGGCCCTTATTATTACGCGCAATCTGAACGATGTTTGAATCGTCGGCTTTGCCTCCGGCAGGAATGAATCCAATGTCGAAGACGCTTACGCCGAAGATCACTATGAGTACAGCAACGAGCGTGCTGACGGCGGGAATAAACAGGTCGCCCAGAATGAGGCTCGCCAGCCACCCCTGACGTTGCTCATACGGCACGGGCGCGCTGCAAGCGATGGTTAATTTAACCTTTGCGCCGCGCGACGGCCCGACGATAAGATTTAGCGTCTGCTGTTTGTTAAGCGGCACGAGATAACTGCCGGGCTGATCCCGCACGGTCGGGACGTAGGTCGCCAACAGCAAGTCATTCGCGCCCGCGAGCGCCCGCCCGTAGATTTGCAGCGGGTGGCGTTGATCCAGCTTTAACTTCCTTTTGCGTCCGTTTACGAAATCGAGCGATGCTATTGTCTCGCCGTTGATTTTAAACGTGAGCTCGCCGACCTGTGCGCTGCTGGCGCGAAAGGCATCGAGGCGCTCAAGTTCTTCGTGCACGACGGCTTCTTCCTCGCTGGAGAAAGTCAACGCGCCGTCAGGCGACACGCTGCGCGCTGCGTCAAACGTCAGGCGCACTGCGTCCGTGCCGCGACGCTCCTCTTCCGCGTGATATGGGCAGGCGTTCAGATGCTCCAGATATTGCTGGATCAGTTCGTCTGGGGCATCCCAATCCGGGATAATTGCCCAAAGCTCAGGCTCAATGCACCTCAGCATATTTTTCGCCTCTCCGAACGCCTATTCCAGCCCCGCCAACTTCCGTAGTCTATGCACGAGCCGGTATCGGCGTACCCTAACCAGATTCTCTTGGATGTCCAATATCCGGGCAATCTCTCTGTCATTTAATCCTTCGATGAAATAGAGCGTTGCGAACGTTCGCTCCTGTTCGTCAAACCTGTCCCACAGTTCGCCAAGCAGAATCCGATTGAAGAGTCTAGCCTCACCCGATTCGACCGGGAGACTGCCGAGGATACCCGTGCCCTCTGTATTTTCGATTGATGTCGTGCGGGTGTCGCACTTCCTGATGTGCTCGATGGCGAGGTTTTTAACCAGTACGTTCAACCAGGGGACGAATTCGCCTTTGGCCTTGTCGTATTTATCCGCCCGTTGCCAAAGTTTTATCCAGACATCCTGTTTAACCTGTTTGGCGTGATCCGTCAGATCGACACACTTCACCCTGAGGATTCTGTGCACGATCTTCGAGACGTGACCCTCGTAATGCTGATACAGGATGTCGAAGGCGCTGTGGCTGCCAGAAGCCATGGCAGCCGCAAGCCTGGCGTCTTCTCCGGGATTCATAATGTTATCCGACAGGATCCTGCCAGACGTGTGCTCATTTGAAATCTTCCGGCCACGCCTGCCTCTACTGATACATACGGTCGCCCACCGGCAATTGTTACCCGCCCCGAAAAATAATTTTCGCGTTGCGCGCTGGCATATAACGAAACCGGGCGTCGGTATCAAAGCGCACGTCGGCGTCAACGACCCGCACGATGCGCTGTCCGGCAGTCCTGAAAATTTTATTCGCCTCGCGTGTAACCAATCGAATGCTATCCGTGTATGTATGACTAGTGCCAGATAGTGCGAGTTCAAAGCTGCCGGAGAGTTCAGGCATGCCGTGTGAAAATTTGCTCCGCTACTGCGCCGAGTCCCCGCGAGTGTTCGAGCGAACTATAAACGAAGCCGAAGCCGCAAGCCAAATATAACGTGGCGCGAGTCGGTTTCTCATAACAGATACATACTGCGGCGCAAGGCGTCTCGCTGGCCGGTCGCACCGAACCCCAGACTGCTCTTCGAAGCAAAAGCAAAGACGCAAGGAAGTTACTTAAAGCCGGATTAATGCAAACCGGCTAGAGCCACTATGTCAAACCCCTCTTCCCTCATGACGCGGCGCGAGGTCTGATTCTCCCTGAAACCGGCACGCCATTCTGTAACACGGCCCGCCGTAAGGAAGGAGAGAATGATGGAAGCAAACTGTCGCTTCGCCTGCTTAGAGGATTTGACTACTTTCGTCCGTTCAGACCTGCGTAGATTTCTTGCGCTCGACGAGATCGAGAGTTACCTGTCGCAACTCACCGTGTCTCCAAGCGACTTCGCGCCCTACGTCGTCCTGGACGCGACGCACTATCACCGCGAGCGCATTGTGCAGACCGACTTCGCCTCGCTCTACATCCTGACGTGGCTGCCGGGTCAACAATCGCCCATTCACGCGCGGCGCGCGTCGCGCTGCGGCGTTCGCGTGCTGTCGGGCGAGATGTATGAAGCGAGAATCAAACCAGCTTGAAAACGCATCAACCTCGCCAACAACGTCCGACACCAACAAACTTCCGCAGGAAAAGGAGACCATTATGCATAAGATATTCTGCACGATCTTCGCCGCTATGCTTGGCGCCTTCGCCTTGAGCCACAATGCTACCAAGACCATGACTGCCAAAAGCCAGACCTCTGCGGTAATTGCCGCTGGTGGTAAAGCCTATCTGGTGACAGAGACCAAATCCGGCGCCTCGAAGCGCTTGATTAGCACCAGCCGTCCCGTCCTATCTACCTTCGGCTTCGGCCCCGACGACGTGACGCTCGCTTACACTACGCTCGACGGGGCGGGTGTGCCCACGCCCGGACTTTACGCTGAAAACATCGCCACCGGTGATTACAGTAAGATCACTGACGGGATCGTCTTCAACGCGAAATGGTCGCCGCGCGGCGATTACAACATCGCCTATACGTTTGCGGATGAGGACGGCACCGGCATCGCAACGATCAATGTTGCCTCCGGTGCCCAGACGGTTCTCTCTCGCGACAACGTCTTGCCAGAGGCACTAGAGTGGGATCAGTCGGGGAGGGCTCTCTACTATATGCACGCCGATGAAGCCTCGCAGCTCGTATACCGTCAGGGCGTTAAGCGTCCCGTGGACGAGCAGGCCTACACCGTGCTGACGCAACGAGCCGTTCATTTCAACGAGTTTGGCACCCCTGACCTAACTGGCGCGACGTCAGCCGCGCCGAAGGATGCGTTGGCGAAACTGCCGACCGTTAAACGTCAACTTCGCAAAGGTGATCTTCCCGAGGCCGTCTACGAGGATGCCTCCCCGCTGCCCGCCGACCTCTATGCTTACACGATCAACGCCGCCGACGGTGCCCAGATCGTCGGTGATAACCTACTCGGCGAGGGTGCCATTCGAGTACGCGCCGGGCCGGGGTCACCCGAGCGCGAGCTCGCGCGCGGCCAACTTGTGACTGTGATGGGACGCGGCGCGGTCGTGCGCGAGTTCAAGCAGGGCGAGACGATCACGACGTACGCCGGTTTTGACGGCAAGTCGGTCGCGCTCGCGTCGACGACGGTGACATATGGGCTGCCTCTCGCCAGCGCGGTTGTCACCCAGGGTGGCGAAAGTTATGCCAGCCCGGGCAACTGCGGCCTCTACAACCATTGGAAGTCCTCAACTATGGCCTACGCTTATGACTTTCAGAGTTCTACGTCGGGAGCGCACGTCTTGGCTTCCGCGCCGGGGCTCGTCGCGTACGTTAAGAAAGACGTGAGCTGTAACAATTGCGACAAGAGTGGCTGTGATGCTTATCCGGCGGGCGGTTGTTCGAGCAATAACAGCAACGGCGGATGGGGCAACGTCGTGATTCTCCAGCATGCCGATGGCACATACACGAAGTACACGCACCTGCAAGCTAATTCGGTCCAGGTCGCCGTCGGCGATAACGTCTGTGCAGGGCGCTATATCGGGCGCCAAGGATTCACTGGTTGCACTTCTGGCAATATGGAAGGGTGCGGTTCACACCTTCATTTCCAGCGCCAGTCATCCTCCGCGCTCTCAGGGACTTCGCAGGCGGTGACCTTCGCGGAGTCGCCTTCTAAGGCGCTGTCGTGCGGATCGAAATACAGTTCGAGCCTGACCGAGACGGCGTCGTGCGCGAACACGGGGCAGGCGCGCCCGGTCGTCAGCTCGTCGCTGAAGCTCTCGAGCGGCAGCCCGTATTACGTCGGCCAGACGATCTCCTCGAGTTTTAAGATCACCAACCGCGGCACGCAGTCCATTACGTTCGCCCGCCTGCTTACGGGCGGTCGGCTGAACAACGACCAGAGTTGCTCCGGGGGCTGTCCCGACTTCTCCTCGGTCTCCAACATCTCGCTGTCGCCGGGGCAGTCGTACTCCTACTCTGGCTCGCGCTACCTCGACCGCAGCGGCACCTATTCCTTCTTCGTGGCTTACCAAAAGACAGACGGGAGCTGGGTGACTAACGTGGATAAGGAGAACGGCGCGACCAATACGCTCAGCATCACCGTGCAAAACGCCCCCCCGAAGCTTACCGATAAGTCGCCGTCAAAGATCTACGCCTCGGCGAAAGATCAGACGGTCTACCTTTCGGGGACGGATCTCAGCACAACCGACTACGTATCCGTGCAATTCCCGGGGGGTGGGACTGGTTACATTTACCCCTCGACCCAGATCTTCAGTCGCACGTCCAGCAAGCTGGGCTGCAAGATCAAGTTCGGTACGCGCGGACAGTACTACGTCCGAGCACACACGCCCCAAGGCGGATGGTCTAACTCCTTCGGGATTTATGCCTATTGAGCGTTCGGGTATAGTGACTAAAAGTTGCTGGTAAAAGCCGGAAACCTCGCTACACCTTCCACACGACAGTGATGAGGCGCCGCGTCTTCAACAGTCACGGCGCCTCATGTCATGTTGAGCTACTTCATGAGGTAGCCTCACGACATATAAAGCGTTCATGTGGCGAAGGCGGCTTGTGGATGACGGCGGAGTTATCTCAAGCGGAAAAGGGAGTTTCCTGCTCTGGTTCACAGCGTCGCCAGTCACTTTACTCTTGTCCAAGCATCCGCAGTTGCACCCAATGAGCTAACCAATGTTCTATCTGAGACTTTGGCCCGAAGGTCTTCGCCCACGGTTTTCTACGCACCGGTGCCGACACGGGCCTTCATGTATGTTCGGATAACCTAATTGGTGCTGGCAGAAGAGGACGTTTACAAGGCGGTGCTGCCAAGTAGTTCCCTTTGGCTTCACGAAGGAGTCGAAAGTGTACCCTCAATGCAGATGGTAGCAGCAGTCAGAACAACTTTTTCTGATTCGGATTGTACTTGATACGTCGCTTAGGCCCATTATCAATAACAGGCGGTTGCGCATCATTTTCATTGGGAGGTACTGCTGGCGGAACTTCATCCGCTGGCTCAGAATAGGCTACTTCCTGGCGCACTTTTTCCATATCCGCTACGTTAAAACGGCTGACCCAACCCGGGTTCTCCTCTGACCGTGGCAGCACTCCTCTCGTATCGTCGGCATTGAGGCGCACCTGCTTGAGGATTTCAAGGTTGGCCTTTAGATTTGGTTTTTGATCTCCGTTGCTGCTCGATCTGGGACTACGAACGATACGCAACCGCCGCTCGTCCATTGGGTGCCGCGGTCGTCGCCTGACGGACACCCCACCATAGACACACTTGAGACGTAGTACTTCGTACGAGTATCGATGCCCGATTCTGTAAGCCTTTTTGATTCGCCCGTTGACGTGCTCGGCGAAGGAGTTGCTGATTGTTCCAGCCCCGAACATGGATTTGCTGTTAATGTAATTCAGGATGCTGTCACGCCACTCGCTAATTGTATGTGGGACGTTCCCGAACGGGTCTGGCCATCCGCCTTGGCCACGGTAACCCTCCTGGTATTTGGCGCGGAAATCATCTACAAACTCACTGACCTTCCGCAACCACTCGTCGGTAAGTTCTTCAGCTTTCCCCCTGTCCGTTAACTGTAAGATGTCGGAGAACTCTTCCTTCAACCCGTGCGCACGCTTGAGGTCGGGCACGTCTGCTAGCCATTTGTCCAATAATTCTTTATCGCTTGGCTTTTTTACACTGCGGTCGTCCTCCTTCCTCTTCTTCCTCTTCTTCCTCTTCTTCTCCTCCTTCTCCTTCTTCTCTTCATCCGCGAGCTTGCGATAGCTGGCTAGTAGCAGGTGTTCGGGGCGCATGTGCTCGCGTTGCTCCGAGTAGGTCATGGAATCTCGAATAACGTCCAGCACCTTCTTGAGCGCGACGTTAAGCAGGTTGTGAACGTGGTACCTATCCACCACAATACAGGCCTGCGGCAGCAGACGCTTCACGAGCTTGCGGTATTCACGCCACATGTCCATGCTAACTACCTTGACCAGGTGGCGATTCGGGAGTCGGAGCAGCCATCTAAACAGTTCCTTTTCGTTGTTGACGGGCAGAATATCTATGACCTGATGGCGCAACGGGTCGGAGATGACGCAGTACACTTCCTCCTTATTTCGTGGATGGACTTCGTCGATAGCGAGCCACTCGGGTGTCTCATAGAGCCCTTCATTGCGCAGCCTCCGGGCTTCGTCCTCGAGTTGCTTGGCGCGCACGGTGAAGATATTTCTGATCGTCTGTTCGCTGCATCCGATCTCGTCAGCCACGTCGGAAAAGCTTCTGAACAGATCAAATGACTCTTGCTCCGCGTATTCGACGAGGCGCGCCGACATCTGGTGTTTATCATCAACACCAGTCGCGAGCTGCTGGGCGGACTTGTGACAGCGTTTACAGAACTGACGTTGCAGCCTGTAGTAGATGCGAACGCGTTTGCACCTGATTGGGAGGTCAGCCACATGATAAGGGTCCGTGAACCCACTCTTGTGCAACTCTGACTCGGCGGCGGGACAAATGCAATTACCTGCACTTAGTGTGGAGAGTTCTGCCATAACCACGATGTCATGGTCGAGTTCTTTGTACCTGACAGTAGCCCAGCCGGGGAGGTTGAGTATCTCGCCCTGGCACCAATCTCCCGGCAGCTTCTCAATCTTCTGCTCCAGCCTCACCCACTTACTCGCTTTGGGGCGGCTCGGTCTGGAAGTCCTGACAACTTTTGCACGCGGTAAGGGCACCTCTTTAACTCCTCAGATTCTGTGTAACCTCGTTCCTCGGCTATCTACTAAGTTCTGCGGATCGGGTCATGAGTAAATAGGACGTGTTTCCCAAAATCCTGTGTGCAGACCGGGGCGACTAGTGCGCGGAGGCTAACATCCTGTGTGTCTGGTAACCCTTGGCCGCTAATAACGCGCATACGCAACCATCCATCCACAGTGCCAGTGTGCGAGGACGACGGATGAGGTGTGGAAACACAGGATCTTGGGCTCGAGAGTGGTCTAGGTGGCGAGTCAATGCACAGCTTATTACGAAGTGCCGAGGAGTGTGATAGCAACATAAGGAGAGAATTCGGCAGGAGTCCGATAACACATCCCCGCCTAATTCTGGAGTCAGTAAACTCTTGCAGAATGCTCCCGGTCACATTCATCTTCGACGCATCGTTGGAATACGGCATTGACATTCCCCTATAGAGCCTTTGTCTACAGCGGGAAGTGTGACTCGAATTATTTTGGTTGGATATGACAGTTTCGGGTGCGAAGTGTCATCCTTGGGTGGGTTTCATCGGGATCTATTTCACGCGCATCAACTAAACGCGCTCGATTAATAGCAGGGTTGAAGAGTTCTTTACGAGAGATTGGGAAGCGGGGTCTTCTCGTCTACTTAGATGTCGCTCTGATTTACCTTACTTCTCACTAGGCTCGCCTTCGGTAGAAGCTAGAGGAGAAATCAACATTGATTCCGAGAACAACTTGGTTGGTATTAGGAGCTCGATAGGGAGGGTACCTTGAGAGTCTTTTGCCTTGAGAACCATCTTGATGAGCGTATGCTTAGGGTCATGCTCTTCCCACTCCCGAACTTTCATGAGGTCCCTCTTGAGCATCCTCTCGTCCAAGGTGATATCTTTACCTTCTGCCGAGCTAGCTACCTGTGCTCTGTCAAGATAAATACGGATGGCCAGAAGTTGTAAAGTTGCGGCCCGTGACCAGTGCCTCATGGCCTCCTGGTATAGAAAATGTTCTTTAGCACGCGGTTCAGTAGAGATACACACGGCACCGTCTAGGATATTTTTCGCGTTTGCACGGGTCGGGACGACTATCTCAGCGAGTTCGCTCATCAGTTTGCGCAGTGCCCATCCCCGGGCGAGGGAAGTATTCCGATACATTCCCGCTAATTCTCTAACTCTGACATCAGGAACCTTGTACTTTTTGGGAAAGATAAATCGATGGAGGATGTCAATTTGATCGCGAGCAATCTCACTACCTTCGTGTAAGCGGAGGAATACCAAAATTAGTCCTGAAAGTAGTTCTGACATTTCTCGCCATTCATCGGGCGAGAGAGAACCTTTCAAGTTGAGCGCGCCGGTAAGAGCGCACTCTCGAATTAATGGCGACTCCCCCATAAGCCTGTGCAACGTCAGACCGGGAAGGTTTAAGCCGGTAAGCTTAGAAAACATTTCTACAAACTCGCTCGGATCTTTCACATATTCGCGCATAAGTAATTCAAGTTGGAGTGTTTGAAGAGGTTCGGATAAAGCGGCAATAGCATACACCTCTCCTGCACCGGATCTAGACTAGAAGTTAATTCTGATTTCTGTTGTGTGAAGATAAAATGGGATTGAGGTAGTTATCAGACGCCTGCGTAATAACTTATCTACAGCCCCTTCACTTTGTGCATCACCTCAGATGCTCACCAACATCTAGTGAGGAGGACCCACTTACTCAGGGAAATACAAGCCTACCAAAGATATTTCTATCTCTCGACCACCCTCATGTTCGAGGTATGTAATGATCTCCTTCTCCTGCATCCACTCAAGCGCCTTGCGCGCCTCCTCCGCTGTCACCCTCAGATAGTTGACTAGCTCCGCCCACGCCGTCGTCGCAACCTCATCCCCCTTGCCTCCTCTCACCCGCCGTGTTTCATTGCCGTCCCACCATTCCGACGGGGCGAACACAAGCCCGAGATAGATCCGACCCATCATCTCGGTCACCTCCTCGGCCTCCTTTGAATGGAGCAGCGCGACGATGTCATCAGCTATCCCGATCTGTTTTGGACGCCTGCTTTCCCCCATCACGATTCTTTTCTAACGGCTGCTGTGACTGCCCGCATGCTGTCCATTGCCGCCAGCCTTATCCGGCGCTTTTGCTTCGCCCTCACCGGCTCTGATCACACGCACACCATTGATTGCCGCTTCTTTCCAACCAATCACGAAAGCCTTATAAAGCAACTCTAGGTTCTCACCGAGTAGTCCATCATTTTGAGCTCTTTCAAAGTAGAGAGCATCTTCCGCATCCATCTGGGAGTAGACTCTCTCGAATAAATCGTCGTCACTATGGGGTTTTGCGTAGACGTTGTTAGTTATCACCTCCAACTCGTCTCTCGTGATCAGTCGCAGAAACTCATCCAAGCTCGCTTCGTCTTCGAGCAATGCATGCAGCAGCCGATTCTGCCGCTCAGCCCATTCCCAGGGTAGGCCTGTGCCCGTCTCACTTGCGGTGAAATAGTCCGCGACGTTTTCGGGCGTGATCTCGCTGATACGGATGGTGACATCCAGCACGACCCGGCAGGTTCTCTCCATCGCGTTGGGACTATCTTTGTGGGGTGGGTTTGCGGCCACGGGATTCTCTCCTGTGATGCGACATCAGGATGGCGGTAGATATTCGGTTGCAGTCAATATCGAAAGAAGTTCTCAGGCAGACTCACCGCTATATCACGGCGGAGATGCGGAGGGCGTCGGCTGTGGCGTGGACTTGGGGATTAATGGTTCGGCGGCATTGTTGTTGAGCGGCGGGGAAGTCGGTCGCGGGGGCACGTTGAGTGGCCTGATTGGTTTGGGCGACGGGGGCGGAGGTAGTCGGATGATGGGTATATTCGCCGAAGATGGTGTTGCCGGGGCCAGATTAATATTGGTGTCGATCTGTGGCGGCGGAGTCCGGGAATTGATAAAGAAGAGGACGAAGAGCGCAGTAACCGGGATGACGATTAAGAGTACGATTGCGACGACGCCGAGGAGGGTAAAGCGTAAGTAAGATCGCCGACCTTCCTGCTGGAAGTAGAAGAGCGAGTAATCCCTACGGCGAGTTGATGGTCTGTCGTCGCGTCCATAATGTGGGTCGGGAGGTAGCATGGCTTTATTCTCTCCTCACCTAGCCTATGGCTTCTTGTATAGTCAGAGCGGGATAGGAAGCTTGTCCCGGCCTCTGGTATCTTTTATTGTTACTTTGGTTCTTGCCTTTCATTGCAGATGAATAAAGCAGATCAACATCCGCGGGAGTGATGAACCGCGCCGCATTACCAGTAAGTTACATACATGCGGCGAATAAAACACAACTCCAACATGTCCCACTATATAGTGGGAAACCGTTAAAAAGTAAAGATAATTATTTAGCTGTCAAGTCCGACATCCTGTCAGGAGGAACATCCTGATGGGGCGAGCAGCACGATCAAAACCTATTCACCTTGGTAAGAAGTTGTTGTGCATTAGGCAGATGCTAGGACTATCACAAGATGGAATGGTTGAGAGGTTATCAGTGTCAGACACACTAACGAGCGCCAGCATCTCTGCTTATGAATTAGGTCAAAGAGAGCCTCCGCTCACTGTTATGCTGGAATACGCACACATAGCCAATGTTTACCTCGATGTGCTGGCAGATGATGAATTAGATTTGCCGGAGAAGTTGCCTGCTAATCCTAAAAGCAAAGGGATCAAGCGAAAGAAAGCATCACATGGTAATAAGAGATAATCACTCAAGAAGCAGAATTTCCAACAGCCGCGTTGTGTAATGTGGTGACGTTCTCTCGGTTTTTGTCCTCCAGTTAAGTGCAACACGTTTAGTCCAGAACCTGATATTTTAACTAAACTAATATTAATATGAACATATATTAAACATAATTCTAATTATCAGGATCTATTACTCTTCCGGAATATCAGTAAAGGTAGGGCTTACCTTCGAAGGTGTATCGGCAGAGGTGAGTCGTATTACATTGCTGATGCTTTCGTGGCCGTTTCCTATTGGGGGTAGAAGCTTTTCATATTTAATGCCGAGGTATCTCAATACGTCAACAGGTCAGGACTTACAACTCTAATTAGGATAAAATGACAAACAGCATGACATCACCGATGATGATTAAATTTATCTAGTAATGGGAACGTCCCGGAAATCAGCAAATAAGAACTCCGCTCGCCCTGCCAAATCTATCGTTCCTATTTCAAATGCTACTCTCAATAGTTTAATCGTAGTGGCTTCTAAACTGACGTTTTCAAATTTGAGAACTGCTTTTGTTGAAACCTGTGGAACAATCACAATCCCAAGATATATGTGACTAGAATTGTGAACTCTACTTCCCAGTTGTGCACCAGAAGCAAGGTATTCATTTCCGAGATTATCAAACATTCGAGCGCTATTTTCGCCCTGCCACCCGGCCGCTCGGGAAAGCCAAAAATTCTTATCTTCAGAGGAGTTGTTAGTAATAGTGAAGTTGCAGGTCACAGTTTGCCCTGCTATTTTGCATGCGATGAGTTCGAGGGTGAAATCCTTTAGTGTAACTTTCTGAGGCACTTTTTTTATTGGTGCTGACGTTGAAGATTTGAGATTGGTATCGGATGCTGGCAAAAGCAGGCCCACTCCCATCAAATTCATTACCGCTGCATCTTTAAATATTTCTGTGGAAGCTACTGCGAATATCTCACCTGTTCCTGTGTTGATGAGTCGTGCGTTGATGCGAAGATTTTTGTCGAGGTCGGTGATCGTCCCAGAGGCAATGGCATCAACTCCGAGAAGTTGCCCTAATCGCTGTGCAGATGTTTGATCAATCAGACCTGTCAGGCTAAGTTTCTGTTCAGTGATAACTTTGTTGAGGAGTTGGCGCTCAATAACCTTGAATTTCTTTGTTTGATACAGGCGCGTTATCAACTCTTCGGCGAGAAAGCGCCCGAAGTCAGTGATGTTCCCGCGGAGGTCCACAAATTCCACGACCGCGATGGTATGCTTTTGGTTCTCACTCATCTCGCGCGATATTTGCTGGCTTAAATACGCCATCCGCTGCTCAAGGCTGTTCTGCGGGTCTGCCTCAACAAGCTTAACGCTACGTGATTGATCTGAGACGGGCGAAGGCGGATTACTGCTCCTCTGCCGCTGGGCGGGAACGGAGACTGTAAAAATAACCAGGAGAGAAAGCCCGCTACAGATTGTTCTTCTCATATTTCACCCAGCAGCTTCTTGAGCATGCTCTAAGTTAAAGATAATCCGGATATTTGCTTCAGCGCGCCTGAATTCAATGCGCATGTTTCGCGACGAGATCGATGAATGACTCGGAAATACCTTCTCCGGCTTTCTTGAGTACTTCGCCTTTAGACTGTTCAAGAGTGTTCCCAAATCCGCGTACGCGTGAGATTCTTTCGAACGCCACTACCTTACCGTCATTCGTATCAATTGCTTCAATCTTTCCATTAGCCTCTGTAACGTAAAGTCCGTTATAAGGCTCAAGGGTAGTAACTGTGATATTTACGTAAACAGCAAGCGCGAACGGGATTGTGCTTCCTGCCGCCGTATCGCCGGCTATTAATTTTTCTATCATAGACTTAAGTCGGTTTGACTCAGATATACTAAACTTCCTGTCTGCACCATCTGTCACACTGAGACCTTTGCCTACCAGCGATTGAAAGAATGGAGCGGTGAATAGAGCAATCCTCATATCAGAGACTTCGTAAACGCCGCCGGGCATTTGTATCCAGCTCATAACCAAAACTTTTTCTGACTTCATTCCCCTACTTGATGGCGACTTGGAATTCGCCGACTTCTCTAGGTTTTTTATACGATTTAAGGCCAGTTCAACGAATGTTCCGCCTGGATACCTCTTCAAATAAGCTTTGAAATCTTCCGGGTTAGTGCTCTTCTTAATTGTCTCCCAGTAGCCAAGTTCCATTATTGCTGGATCAATCGGCTGTGTCGTAAGCGGCGTCTTAGTCTTAAGGGATATATTGGGGTCTGCTACAGAGATAACTAATTCTTCAGCTTTGTATCCCTCTACGACGGCGAATGGTAGTTGCTCTTTACCCAAATCAATTCGCACTCGCTTTGGAACATTTTCCTGCAAATAACGGACAAGACTAGCCAATGTTACTTCGCCTTTTTCATTTGCTGCGCCCCCCTTCAGTGCTTCGACAAGCTCCCAACTGAAATAGCCCTGTCTCTTCTCCTTAAACTCATAGGCCCGCTGCCCAACCACAGTTGCGTAGAGGGTGACGAAAGCTAATACCTCTTTGTTTCTGACATCGAAATCGAACCCACGCGTATAAGCAGGAGTGAGCGGATTGTCTGCGCTAGCGCGCCCCACCGGATCATTGCGGCATGCATCAAGAATGAGCACAACTTGACCGATGCCTGTATCTCTGATGGCCTCTTTCATGCGCGTAACATTTATTGTTGTCTCCTCAATTAGCCGAATATCCCCGCTGACCTGCGCATCCGCTGGCAACAAAAACGCATGCCCCTCTCGTTCAATACCATGTCCCGCGAAAGATACCAGCAGCATCCCATCTCTTGGTGCGGCGCGGCGAAGATTCGAGAGTCTGCGCAGGATATTGCCGCGTGTTGGCTGTCGCTCAGCGGGTTGATCGGAGGCCAGCAAAATCACTTGGTCTGCCGGGAAGCCCGCATAACGGACGAGTGCATCGGCTATTGCTCTAGCGTCATTGGTCGCGCCGCCGAGCGTAGTAATTTGTGTGTCTTCGTACTTATCTACGCCGATAATAACGGCGAATCGCTTTGCTCTGATAGGCAATACTTCAATTTGTCCGAGCTGCTGTAATTGTAGGGACTGAGTGTCCGTTTGCCTTTGAGCTATGGATGGGGTGACAGTTGAGAGGACTAAAAGAAGGAGTAAAACAGCCGCGATTATCAGCGCTTTGAAGAATATTTCGAAGTGGAAACCAGCGTATCTCATAAGGCTTCTGATTTAATTGATTGCCATCTTACTTCTATTACCATATTCCACAGGACTATTTTGTTGAAGCAATTGTGATGGTAGTGTTGCAAATAATTTCTGACCACACCCGATGTTGTGCCTGCATGATCATCAAGGCTACTAGGTTCTGTTGACGTAGGGCAGTTAAACTGCGCTACGCGATGACAGTTAAGCTAACCGATGAGCAATGGCAGAAGATTCTGCCCGTACTGAAGACCATTCCCGAGATCAGGCTCGGCGCCGGACG
>Ga0196965_1000357_pt1 | contig 29980 bp, 37 predicted proteins | sample S1_20metaG_FD_148668 | JGI IMG/M metagenome (GOLD analysis project Ga0196965, IMG submission 148668) | Soil microbial communities from Anza Borrego desert, Southern California, United States - S1_20 | ecosystem: Environmental > Terrestrial > Soil > Desert | place: USA: California | collected...
AACCTGATTGGTGTAAATGCCAGTGAAAGTTTCCGAATCGTCTTACTTAGTGGATTAGCAATTTGCTTCGTGTTGAGTTATGGTCGCAGAAGACTGAGAAGGAACAAAATAAAAAGATCAGTTTATATGGCGGGTGAGCTTCCAGTAATTAAGAATCGTTCGAAGCGTATGCTCTAGCGCATTAAGCGAATTTTGCTTTTCGAAAAATCCTTCGATGTCGAGATTGCATGCTTTCTCTTCTGATGGTTTTCCACAAGTAGATAAAAATATGAATGGAATACATTTGCCTGTCAATATCTCGCACTGGTCGATACGCATTTTGAATTCAATACCATTCATTATTGGCATATTGATATCAGAGATAATCATGAACGGTTGATCTTTTGTTTCATAAAGGTAGATTAGCGCCATCTCAGCACTTTGAAACATAATGAGTTTGTTTTGTATCCCAATACTGTCAAAGGTTGATGCCAGCAATTCCTGGTCGTCACTATCGTCATCAACAATTATTATCGGACCTTTCTTTGACATGAGTTGTAATTAAACCTTCTGAACTGGCTACAGTGATAAAAGGTTCCAATGCCTGCTAATATGTTGATAGCTGGTTGCAAGCGGCAACGATAGCATGAGCCTGGGATGTATAAAGCGGGCGTAGAGTGCTGTTTTCGTCCTCTTGCATTCCAATAATGTTGGATAAAACAAAAACCATAGTCGGGACAAGCTTCCGTTTAAAATTCCAGGTACAGCGAGAAAACGGAATTGTACAGTATGAAGTCAAGGCTGTGCTGAATGTCTTTTATGTTGCGAGCTTAAGGATAGACATAGCACCGTGCCTAACAATAATGAAAACACAAGCGGAAACACCACGCCATGTTGAATAACAACGTAGAGGCTCCGTTAAGGGCAATTTTATAAGTAACAGCAATCCAACCAAAGTTACGCGCATCCTGAGCGGGGTCTGTGCTTACAGCAGCGAGCGAAGGATCTTACGTAAGTTAGTCGATAGGTCGAACTCGACACTTCACAGATTTCGGATCCTCTTCGTACCGAATCAAATTTGACAGTTGAACCAGAAACCACTTAAGCAAATCGGATTCAACACTTAACGGCGCTGAATCCGATTGCTAAGAGCAATTGTAAAAAGTTACAACTCCATTTTTAAAGTTACCGTTTACGATCGTTTTTTTGGATTAAAGTCGTTTGGCTATACTATTAAAAACTACGGGCTTAAGCCCATAGTTTTTAATGAAACTTATTAATGAGAGCAATAAGAAGCTCGAAGCTTACCCCACGAAAGTGCAGTTCAAAACTTGACACATTGGTACATAAGACATCTTAATAGCACGGTCTAACGCAGCTGCCTTCTTCCGGCGAGAAGTTGAGTACGTGAAGCAAATTGCATGTAGTTTATCCACCTGTGGACGTGCCATCAGTACCTGTTCCGGTACCGTCGGTTCCGGTACCATCAGTTCCGGTACCATCAGTTCCAGTACCATCAGTTCCAATACCATCAGTTCCAGTACCATCGGTTCCGGTACCATCAGTTCCAGTACCATCCGTTCCTGTTCCATCAGTTCCAGTTCCGTCAGTTCCAGTACCATCGGTTTCGCCTTCTGTCATAAGCATATCTTTAAGATCTTGCGCTTCGTCTAAATGCATTTCAATATGAGGAAGATATTTTGCAGCATACGATTTCACCTGCTCATCGGTGCCATTTGTTGCTTGTGATTGAAATAAATTTTGGGCGTTTTCATGATCGACTACCTGGGTGGCCATATACATGCTGTCAAAAGAATATCCTTCTTTTTCAAGCAGTTGGTCTTGCAGGGTGCGATGGTGCTGATCCATGTCGTCAGGCCAATCGATGTCGTCAATATCATCCGCGATATTCCTTAATTCGTTTTGGGCAGTAGTGTGTTCGTCAATCATATGTTGTCCAAAGTCTCTTACCTCTGCACTTTGTCCATGTTCCACAGCTAATTGTCCAAATTCAATTTCAGTCATGTTTGATAAGGCTGCTTTTTCAACGAATGTTTCATCTGCATCATTTACCGACCTGTCATTGTCGTCATTGTTATCATCGTCGTCGCAAGCCGTCCACATCATTAGTGAAGAAAAAAGGAGCCCATAAATCCACAATTTTGTTTTCATAAATTTTATCGTTTGGTTTAACATTATTCGCCTGGTAGCCAATACGTTGTATGTACATTTTAGTATCAGCCTCCGTTTTTTAACTGTTTCTGAATGTCCCTATACCTGAAAATCTTTTTCCCGGTGTTTATGCCCTGGATTTTACTGTAAGTGAAGAACTTAAACCTCAATTAGTCCCGAAGTGGGGTGCAGCTGTATTTTGAGGTGCTGTTATGATTATGGTATTAGCGTGTAGCCATTACGTTACTATTCAATGAGTCTCGTGTTGACCGAAAAGAAATAAAAAAGGCTGCCTTTTCAGGACAGCCTCTTTTCATAAGGTAATCAGAAAATTATTCTGTTGTGCCGCTAGTACCGGACGTACCACTACCACTAGTACCGGACGTACCACTACCACTAGTACCGGACGTACCACTAGTACCGGGCGTACCACTAGTACCACTGGTTCCCGAGCCGGTATCTCCTGTACCTGGTTCTGTATCAGCTCCTGATTCGGTGTCGGTATCATCTGCTGTTTCATCTTCAGGTGTTGCAGGATCGTTTAACCGATTAGACTTTGGTGTAGTCTCATCCTGACCTTGTGCATCGTTTTGTGAATCGTCAGTCTGGTACTGATTACTACCATCGTCCTGAAGGTCACGCTGATCCTGATTTATACTTGTTGTATCATATTGACCATCCTGCGTCGTTGACTGTTCCTGGGCAAAAACTCCGGTCAATCCAATGAGGAGTGATCCGGCAAATGTTAAAAATAATTTTTTCATATGCTTAAAAATTTAATTTAGTTTCGACATAGACATCCAATGATGTGCCAGCCCGTGACAGGATTTTTTATGTTCCTAAATGGCGTATAGATTAACCGTTGGACGACGTTATATTAGTTTTGTTTGTAAAACTTGCATTTTGTCGGTGTAGTGTCTGGCTGTGTGTTGTTCAACAACCTGTGGAATTTTGGGGAAAGAAGTGATGCGTATAGTTCATGCGCTAAGGCTGGATGGATTTTCTTTTGAAAGCGACAATATAAATCCACGTAAGAAGAAAGATAGTTTCTATGATTCCGTCCGCAAGGTAAATGTCGGCGATCACATCATTGAGCGCATAATAGAAGTCGACGGCAATAAATGCAACCGCGGTTGACATGCTCAAGACAATGACTGGCCTTGGATCTGTTTCTATCATTACATGCATTCCCATGCAAAGCGCAATCGGTATAAGAAGCGCACCGACAGTTTTAACCAACCATATGTCTGTTTTGTAACCGGTCACCATCATGAAGCTTTCAATATCTACCAAAGGCCAGATAGCCGTTAGCAAGGTATATCCGCCTTGTATGATTAATATAACTTTCAGAAGCTTCATAGCGCCTTGGTAAAAGAATCATCTTTTTTTAGGGCACTATCCCTTATAGCGCCATGGTAAAATCTAAAAATAGATGCCTGATTCAATTCTAAAACCGCGGCAACAATGCATAACTATAGTTAATAAACAATCACCTCGCTAAGTCAATCACACCGTGATACAAAGCAATCGACGAAGGCATAATGTTTATATGGTAGGGATTGTAAAACATTAATATTATGAGATTTATATCAACAAAAGCGCATGGGGTAGTAGACTACCTGATGAGCATATTACTAATAGCTTCTCCTTGGTTGTTTAATTTTGACCGCGGTGGTGCAGAGACATGGGTGCCCGTTATATTAGGAGCAGGAGCAATTGTTTACAGTTTGCTAACAAATTATGAGATGGGTATGTCAAAAACCATTTCAATGCGTATGCATTTAAACCTGGATCTTGTTTCCGGTGTTATGCTGGCCGCGTCGCCATGGATATTTGGGTTTAGCGAGTTCGTGTATATGCCACATTTAATTTTTGGTATTCTCGAAATTGGTGCCTCATTGATGACCAATCCGGTACCTTACAATGCAAATGATAGTGTTACAGCGCGATCCCATAAACACGCGCATTAGTTTACTTTCAAATAGTTTCTGTTATCACAGCCGGAGTTATTTCCGGCTTTTTTTTGTCTTTAATTTAATATAACTGGCTGGTACAGCTTTTTTTACTTCAGCCTTGTATGAATACATTATTTCCTGTTAAGCCTTTATTTCCCGATGGGTTTGAATACAACCCGGATTTTTTATCTCAAAAGGAACAAGATGATTTGCTTCAGGAAATAACAAAGTATGAACGGCATACTTTTAAGTTTCAAGGATACGAAGCAAAACGAAAGGTAGCGAGTTTTGGCTATGATTATAGTTTTGAAAAAAATATTTTGTCCATGGGATTGCCGATACCACCATCGTTTGACTCTTTACTTGAAAAAGTATCAAATCACCTTGGTATCGATAAACACGATTTCGCGGAATTATTAATTACCGAATATCCCGTAAGCGCTGTAATCAATTGGCATCGCGATGCTTTCCCATTTGACTTGATTGCTGGTATTTCTTTAGGAACAGATTGCTTATTTCGCCTTCGTCCCTATGATAAGACAAAGCAGGGGCGTGGTTCCATAATTTCAGTACCTGTAAGGGCGGGTTCATTATATATTATGAAAGGCGCAGCAAGAATAAACTGGCAGCATAGTATAGCTCCTGTAAAACACATTCGATATTCAATTACATTGCGAACTTTACGAAAGGGAAGTTAGGATTTTTATAAAATTATGACGTCTATATTTCGACTTAGTCTAATTGATTACTATCCTAAATTCGACTTTATTGGAAGTAAATCGTGGATCCTATTAATCGTTTGTTTTTAGTAACTTGGAATCAAATGAATAAAGAAATTCTCCCCGCTGTAGCTGCCATAATTTTTAATTCACAAGGTGAAGTGTTATTGCAAAAGCGGAAAGATCGAAATAAGTGGAATGTAATTTCGGGCCATATTGAGTTCGGTGAATCGGCTGAGCAGGCAATGCTCCGCGAGATAAAGGAGGAAATCGATACGGAAGCGCGAATTGTCCGGTTAATTGGTATTTACTCGTTGCCGGAATTTCAAACCTATACCTATGACGATCGTACGGTTCACTATGTTACTGTATTTTTCGAAGCGCATCTTCTTACTCCGTTGGATGAAAATTTAACCAACGGCGAAACGAAGAATATTAAATTTTTTCCGGTTGATGCTACGCCTGACGATATGGATTTGATTAATCCAAATTGGCTACGGGACGCATTGGACCGGAGATCACAACCTTATATCAGGTAACTACTCATCGCAGCAAGACTTTGTGATGTTCAATTTTGTCGTTATATCGGACACGGAGGATATAGATACCATCTGCGATATCATCAGGGAAGTCATACAGACATGAGCCGGTTGTCGTTCTGATAAAATTGAAATACATCGCGTGTGCTACCTTTCCCTGAAGATCGATCATTTCAATTGAATGAACCGATAACTCTCGCGCGTGAAGACTGATGTTTAACTTGGAGTCATCTGTCGGGTTCGGAAAAATATTCAAGGTGTTTTCTAAATTTTCAACCAACACCACCTGTAACCCGGAATAGTCAACCGTGCCATCAAAGTCAGTTTGTTTTAGCCGGTAGTATGATGTTCCTTCAATCGGGAAGTAATCCGTTGCCGTATAAGTTTGTTGTGTACTGGTTGTTCCATTTCCTTCAACTGTATCGACAGCAATAAAATCTGATCCATTGATTGAACGCTCCAAAGTAAAGAAGTCGTTGTTTAGTTCAGTAGCAGTACGCCAGGAAGCGTTCACGATTGGTTTATCGTAAGTTACGTTAAAACCGACGAGTTCTACCGGTAACGGTGTGCTGCCTATATCAGTACTTCCAATGGTAACATTGTCATCGTCATTCAGGTTAACGTTTGTAAAAGTTATTGTGTTTCCAACCAGTGTACCTGTTTGAACGAAATCGTTGTCCGCAAAACCATTATCATCCGTATCGATCAAAAGACGGAGATCAGCTTGCGATTTTGTTCCGTAAGCATCCGGTGAACTGCATCTTTTTCCAGCCTTTATCCTGCCCTAGCTTTGTTTAAAAATAAAGATAGCTATGGCAACAGATTTAACAAAGCAGCAACTCATGTTTTCTCTAATTGAAATTTGGAGAAAGGAAGGTAAAACGCAACAGGAATTTTGTAAAGAGAAGGAGCTGGATTACCATCAATTTCAGTATTGGCTTAGGCGTTACAAGCGGAGTCACGAGCCGGAACAAGTTCAACCTGGATTTACACAGGTGAAGTTAATACCGCAGTCATTGAATACAGCACCAATGGAATTGATTTTTCCGGATGGCCGAAAGCTAATCTTTCATCACCCTGTCGATGCTACGTTCCTTCGTAATCTCCTTCATTGATGCTTTCGCTCTCTCCATCTTGTCGTTATTTTATATATCATCCTCAGGCGGATATGCGCAAAGGTTTTGACAGCTTGAGTGGACTGGTTCGTGATGGGTTAGCCAAAAATCCGTTGAGTGGCGATGTGTTTATCTTTTTCAATCGGCGCAGAACGCAAGTCAAGTTGTTGCTATGGGAACATGATGGCTATTCAGTTTATTACAAACGCTTAGAGCGAGGATCGTATGAATTGCCTTTGCATGACTCGGTTGAACTTCGAGCGGATGATCTCCTATTGATTCTTCAAGGAATTTCGTTAAAAAGTGTTCGACGGCGAAAGCGTTTTGATCTCAATAAAAATAATTTTGAAACATCACGCCCAAATCATTCATAAACGGATAATGAATTTTATCTTTGCGTCGTGACGGAAACGGCAGACTACAAAGAAAAATACGAAGCTCTCTATCTTGAGCATATAAACCTTCGTCACGAACTTGATCAACTAAAACGTTTGGTGTTTGGATCACGACACGAACGTTTTATTCCAGCAACTCCAGAAGAACAACTAAGCTTGGGATTGGATGCCCAGCAGAAAGAAGTTACTGCTGCACCTATTCAGAAAATCGAGTATACCAGAATACAAAAACCATCTTCGACTGAGAAAGTCAGCACTGGACGTATGAAGCTTCCTGCTGACCTTCCCCGTGAACGTGTCGTACTTGAACCATCAGAAGACATCACAGGGATGGAAAAGATCGGCGAAGAAGTAACAGAGGAACTGGAACGTATTCCTGGAAAACTATTTGTTCGTCAATATGTTCGTCGCAAGTATGCGCGTAAGAACGGCGAGGGAGTAGTGATTGCATCGTTACCTGCTCGTCCAATCGATAAAGGTATACCTGGTCCAGGCCTGCTAGCTCAGATCATTATCGATAAATACTCTGATCACTTGCCTGTCCATCGTCAGCAACAGCGCCTTGAGCGAGAAGGGATAAAATTACCAAGCTCAACACTTACAGACTGGATTGGAGCAACATGCGCACTGTTGGATCCGCTTTACGAGGCACTAAAAAGAGAAGTGCTCTCTTCGAATTACCTTCAGGTGGATGAAACGCCAATTAAAGTTCTGGATAAAAATAAAAAGGGCACAACACACCGCGGATATCATTGGGTATATCATGCTCCGTTAAAGCGAATAGTCTTGTTTGATTATCGGGAAGGACGAGGACGTGAAGGCCCGGAAGAATGCTTAGAAGGTTTTATAGGTTGGCTTCAATCTGATGGTTATGTTGTATACGATCAACTCAATCGTAAAGAAATTAAGCTATTGAATTGCATGGCGCATGGCCGAAGAAAATTTGATGAGGCGAAGGATAACGATTTTGCAAGGGCCTCCTATGTACTTACCGAAATGCAAAAGCTTTATGCTATAGAACGCGCGGCACGTGAAGAAGGACTATCGCATGAAGATCGCTATCGACTCAGAAAAGAAAAATCACTTCCTATATTGATTGGACTGAGAAGTTGGATGCTCGAGAATTATAAAGTTGTTGTTCCAAAAAGTCCAATAGGTCAGGCATTGCATTATTGCTTAGAGCGTTGGGATAAGTTGATGCTGTATACCACTAATGGTGTGTTGGAGATTGATAACAACCGGGTAGAAAACGCAATCAGGCCAGTCGCAGTAGGTCGTAAGAATTATCTGTTTGCAGGATCCCATAACGGCGCGCAAAGAGCAGCAATGTTATATTCCTTCTTAGGTACTTGCAAGATCAATGATATCAATCCTTTTGAATGGATGAAGTCAACTCTGGAAAGGATCCCCAATCATCCAGTAAACCGGATATCAGAACTGTTACCACGCAAGACGTAGTTCACCGGACGCTTACTTTGTTCCCGGCACTGAGCTAAGGTCGAAACTAATGGTAACTGTTCCTGGACTTCCGGTTTCCTCGAAACGCCATACCCGGCTTAGGCGTCGTTTTACTATTGTCCCATCTACGTCTACGGTGTTTGGCGTTGTTAAACTTTCATTATTGCTTCCCCAAACAAGCGCATCACCATTTCCTAAACTTGAAGGGTTGGATACCGTTACAACATAGTCTGTGTTCTGGCTATGCGAAGTTTCCTGATCGATGGCTGCGTTATCATCCTCTATGATACCAGCCACATCATAACGGTATGGTGTAAAGTTTGCGTCGGTAGAAACTGGAAAAATGTTATTTGTCGAACTAAAGTAACTTTGTGGAGTTGATGGATCTAATGTAATACCATATTTAATCGCGAGGTAGGATTCAACTTGCCTTCGGTTTGCTGTAGTCAAAGATGCATTGTAAAGGATTACTTCAGCCAATTCTCCACGAAGTCCGTTATTGGCCTGAACCGCATGTCTTCCTATTTGTATCGTCGGTCCGGTAATCGCATCGTTTGTATTTGTGTTTTCAGTTACATCCTGGATGCCATCAAGGTAAATACCGAAGCTGCTGCCATAAATACGATAGAAATCAACAATAGTAAACACTCCTGTAGGTGCTGTGGCATTTGAAATTGGTCCGCCGAGGTTGCCATTGGAATCGTTTCGTTTCTGATAGTTATATTTGTTTCCGGTAACCATTTTGAATGACATCAACCCATTTGTTTCCGGCGTTCGATCGATAATAAACGAACCGTCGGCATCGTTGGGTGTTCCTAATGCATAGCTGTCTTGCTTCAAAACGAGAAACATAATAAAACTTCCGTTTGAAGCGATACCTGGTGTTGTTTCGGCAATTAAAAATTGATCGCCTGAAAATTGAAGCGTTGGATATCCGTTAATCCTTCCGGTACGGTAAATGGGTCGGTTCGCATTTGTTCCCTGAAGGGCATCATTATCCTGGGTACTTTGATCGTCCCAATTCGCGACAGCTTCATTATTGGATGCAAGATTACCCCCATTATCGCGAACCTGCGCATTTGATTTCAACCACCACCGAAGATTGGTGGTTATACCACCCGGTCCTTGGGCGAATGTTGTCATAGAAATTATTACAAAACCCGTAAAAATGATCAGCTTTCTCATTGGTAAAATGGGATGTATTGCCTCGTGTTAGGTTAGAACCGGGTTATTCAAATAGCAGCCAACTGATTACTAATGTACTGAGATTCAGTAAATAAAAAAATAATAATTTTAAAGTTGTAGAACGCACTCATTATAAGTGTAGTGAAAACAACTACGCAAAGGGTCAATTTTGTGCGATAAGCATGAACGGAATACTGATTTCGTTTGGGATCCGAATCCGACATACTGAAAGAGTCAAAATCGCCATCTCGCGCGATGGACTGGCCAATGGCGGGTACAGTGTCTGCCTCGGTTATCCGAGTGTTGTCTGACTTTAAGGATGAAGGCTTAATTGAAATTGATAAGGGTAAAATTAAATTATTGCAGCCAGCCAAATTAGAAAAGTAGTGCGTGGAATGTTGCCAGGTGATGCAGTATGCCTTCAGTCGAATCAGATAGGTTGTCTCACACTGGTATACCGTATGAAATAGTTGTACCTAGATCATAGGGGAATTATTCGATATAAGATTTTTGAAGATGCAGGTATAATTGTTAGATAGCTGGTATGTGTTTTTAATTACACACCGACTTGATTGAGCTTGCCGACCAAAAACATAGTGAAGATATAGCATCGCTTTTTGCTCTTCCTAATGATCGTCTACCTTATTATTAAGGCCTGCTTTGTCGGATTGCTTTATGTTACCCTACTTTTTAACTTGCTTAAGTTAAATTACCATAACTAACCTTTTATTAAAATGAAAAGAAACACACTCGTTGTCCTAATCCTGTTAGCGTTAAGTTTCGGTTGCTCAGATTCAAATGAGCCGGCCACAAAGAAAACACAGCAAAGCGATGGTGAAAAAATTAATCTCATGGTTGAATCGATTCAACCCATTTTCGCTTCGTTAAGAACCAAGGCAAATGGAAGAGAGGAACCTAAGGCAATAACCTATGAGGTTGTTACCGATCTGGCTACAGGGGAAATGACCTTATTGAATTTTAAGTTGGAGGAATTTTTTCCGATAGCGGGTAGAGCTGCTTACGCAAAGGAAGGAACAAAGTATACAGTTGAATGTACCGTTGGCGGAAAAACTACTTCAAAGACTTGTGACGGTAAGTTTAGCTGCGGCTCTGCTATTGCAGACTGCCTCGATAAAGGCGGCTGTGCGACTATTTGCGAAGCTCCCAAAGGCTACAATGTAATTCGAGATAGTGATTTGAAATTTTTTATAGATCAGGGCGTATCAGTTAACGATTTAAAGAGAATTACTGGATTGCCAACGCTTGATCTTGAAAGAGCACGTGCGACTGGTACATTGGCGAGTGTTAAACTAACATCTTTGATTTTCTAAGAAAGATGTAATTTAGATATCTAACGAGTTTTCAAAAATTGGAATTTCAAAAGAGACTTCGTATTCAAGAAAATAAAACTAAGAGGCTGTCTTTTTAGGCAGCTTCTTTTGTTTAATTACCAGGTGTATTCGTTTCTAAATAAATCGTTACTTTCTCAAATTAGAATTATGGCTGGTGGGTTGTAGGACTAAAGTCCTTCGGACATACAATATTTAATAGCCATGTGCTTTAAGCCCGCGCGGGCATTAATGAAAACGTGAAAGGGCTTTAGCCCAAAGGGAAGCAGAACTTATGCACAGGTGGTATAGCTAAATTTATTAGCACTGTGTAACACGGTAATTTGCTTTCATTGACAGGCAGGTTGGTTGTCGTTTCGTGATGCGGTTTAGCAATTTTGCCACCACTCATAGTTAGATGAACCGACAAAGTAGGATTTGATAAATTTCAATAAAAAGGAACAAGACACTGGAGAAAAATATCATTACCTAACGTGAAGCTACTAATCCATAAAGAACCGCAGGAGATCTGTCATGCGGTTCTTTTATAAAGACATAGTTGAATTAAAACGCTGTATTCTTGTTATAGAAAGAAAATGCTGACATCAAATTCCTGAGGAATTACTTCAACAGGCCCATCCTTAACTGGAAGACGGTTGCAATGCTTTCCGCGCGCTGCTTCACCTCTGACGCAGTTTCTCCTGAAAAATTTTCATCTACCGTTGCCTTGAACAATAAAAGCCATTGCTGGAAATGCCGGGGTTGAACAGGAAGCGGCAAATGCTTTTGTAAAGGATTACCACGATAAGATTGTTCTCCCAATAACATGGACGACCAGAATTTGTACATAATTGGTAAGTGATGCTGCCAGTCAACATGACTGAACACCGGCCCGAGCAAGGAATCTGCCTTTACTTTATCATAAAATTTATTGACAAGTTGCTCTACGTCTTGCCGGCTTAAAATATCATCTTTTACTTCGTCCATAAGAATTAATTAAATCGTGATGACAGAGATGTTTTCGATTTTAGATATAGGGATCTCTGTGGAACGCTCCTTTAGCTTAAACGTAAATTAATGAAGAAAATTAACCTGGCAGCACAGCGAGGTTTTTTACAATTCGTTTTTGATGAAGATCCACGTTGCAATCAACAATGGTATTACGTTCAAAGCAGCAAAATCCGAGGAAAAGAGAATAACGGCGTAATGAACAGGGGGCATTAGAATGATAGAAGTATGAAACACTTTTAGCCATAGTAATTTTTAGTAAAATCTCAAACACCAACTCCAAGCTTCAACCTTGAACTTTCCACAATCAATATCCCGCCGCAAGGTCGACCTGGTTTTTTATTTTTTCGCCGTCTAAAAACCTTCGTGCATTTTCGATAAATAAATCTGCTTTACCTTCATCCTCCATCTTATGACCTCCGCCAGTATGTTGGGTAAGAATCACGTTATTCATGGCCCAGAGCTGACTTGAATCGGGTAATGGTTCCTGTTCCGTAACATCAAGGATTGCGCCCGCGAGTCTTCGGCTCTCAAGGGCGCGAAGTAATGCTTTTTCGTCCGTAGTATTTCCACGGCCAATGCTGGCATAAACCGATCCTTCCACCATACTATTAAAAAATGTTTCGTTGACATACTGGTTTGCTTTTCCAGGAAGCGTATTGATGATCAGGTCTGCAGCCGGAAGTGCTTGCATGAGCTCTTCGGTTGATCGTATTTGCGCTTTTGCATTTGTCCGCGCCGTCATCTTCACTTCACATTCAAAACCTGTAAGAAGTTTTTCTATACACAAAGCAATGGTACCGGCGCCGAGTATAATCACCTTTTTACGGCTCAGTAATTCAAGTTTATAACGAAGTGGTTTGCCAACCCATCTCTTTTCCGATTGAAAGCGCACCAGGTCATGGATATGCCTGTAATAGGCAAGTATACCAGCGACCATTGTCTCAGCACACATGATGGAAAAAAAATCGCCCATGTTAGCAACAACAGCGTTAACTTTTACATCCGCATATTGGTCGAATCCGGCAGAATCAAGCTGCCAGAATTTTAAGTTATCAGGTAAAGGTGTAAACCAGTTTTTGGGCGCATTTCCAAACAGGATAGTAGCAGCCTGAAATTCGTTGATGGCGTTATCCGAAAGCTCGGTTCTGAAAATCAATTCTCCATAGTCACCCAGTGCTGATTTAAGCCTGGATTGAAGTTTTTTCGGAAGGTCGGTATAAATAAAAAATTTCATGGTCTTTGTATCTATGGTCGTTCTTTATTTGCATCACAAAGCACGGCAATTTAACACGTTATACTGGATAAAATGTAAGCAAATAGCATGGTAATGAACATCAAAATTCCAAGATTAACGTGTTTAATACTAAGCCAGCATCTTTACTTCGGAACTACAAAGTGAATGTCATTGCTGAGGTCATTGAATCCATTACTTGTTATGGATTTACATTGTGCACTTGTATTGTACGATATTGCTGCTTATGCGTTTGAAAGGAATTCGAAGTTTCATTTGACGTAATCACTAAAACTTAACACAGCATTTCAATAATAACTGAGTATTTAAATTAATTTTGATTTTTTAGTGTTCGGGAAAAAATGCAGGATTGTTAGAATAGTGAAACAAACTATTTGAACCTTCATAAAAAGAGGCCTAGTCGGCCGGCAAAAAACATGAATGAAAGATCGACTAATAGGACATTTGATCTGGCAGTGAAGGAGGCATGCCATTTCCCACACAATTTTTAAGGTTAAAGCTCAGGAAGCGTCTTGCACAAGATTTGACAACAGAATGAAAGATATCGTTGGTTAACAGCTTTAACATCGAAAGAAGAAGATTACGAAAAGCAAACCCAGATTATTTAGGATATGTAATTTCGACGCGTACCTCTACCTGCTCTGCGATATTCTGCCAGAGCAGGGTGGGGATAGTAATATTGTGATCTGCTAAACGAACAATAAACTTAGTTTTAACGCGGATCTGATCCGCTAAATTTTGAATGGTACCGCGTACGCTTACCTGTCGTTTTATTCCATGGATCGCCAGATCACCGGTGGCAATAACCTGTTGAGCATCAGAAAGTGTGTGATCATATCCTGCTATGGTTCCAGAAAACGTTGCGGTGGGAAATTTTTCAGACTCCATGTACTTTTCGTTGAAATGTTCCTGCATGAGTTCTTTCTGGAAGATGAAAGATTTAATAGGTACTGAAAAAGCAATTTCGTTTGTAGCCGGATTGATCACACTACTCACTTTCTTATTCGCCGCCGTGATATCTTCAATCGCGGCGTGCGAATAAAAAGTGATGGTACCACTATGCGTCATGTATTGTTGTGCCGTTGCAAATCGGTAAACAAACACGAGGATGATAAATGTGATTATCCTGAGCACTAGTGTATGGATTTTTAATTGTTTAATGCGCCATCATCTACCCAGCAGGCTATCATGTCTTTTTCACTCTGAGGTAATTCAGGCCCGCCTTTTGGCATAGAGCCGTTTCCGGTTTTGGTTTTTATATTCGATGCATGGGCTTTGATCGTTTCATAGTTATTCCATTGCAGATCATCACGGACTCCGCCCGGGCCATGGCATCCAACGCATTTTTGAGTTAAGAGGGGCTGGATGTCGGTTGCAAAGCTTACATTAGAAAGTACTTTTACTGGAGCAGATGTGGTGGTACAGCCTGTGGCGTCTTTAACGGTTACGGTATACGAATCAGCTGGTAATTCAATAAACTCATCGTCTTCAACAAATGTGCCGTTATTAAGTTGATACATGTATGGTCCTGTACCACCCGTTGCCACTACACTTATAGCACCCGTGCTGGTTTCGCATCCTGTTTTCGATATCGTTAAGGCAAGCTGAATTGTACCAGCGCCTAAATTGGTTGTCGTTTCACGCTCGCAACCATTTTTATCCCGGACTGTTATTACGTAAGCACCCGGAGCAAGGGCATTGAAAGTTGCTTCATCACCCAATGGCCCATTGTTAATAGAAAATGAATAAGGTGCATCTCCACCCGAGGCCTCGACCGTTATTATTCCATTTGGACTTGAACAAGATGACGGGTTGGTTGAATTGAAATTGATGGTAAGATCAGATTGACTACAGTCGACTTTCTCCGGCGCTTCATTGTTGGTACAACTCATGTCCAGCAACATCACTGAGCAAAGCAGGAGTGTAGTGCGTTTAACAAATTGATTTGTTGTCATAATAAGATTTATGGATTGTTGATTTTTAGAAATGAATAGCGCAGATTTAGAAATCCGCCTATGCTGTTTAGCGAAAGATCACCTTCGCCTATTCCACTGAGTGAGTGCTTTACAAAAGGTTCTAGTTGAATTGCCCATCGCGATGAAATCTGCTTTTGTACACCAAGTGAAATGTTCAATATGCTGAACAATTCATTGTTTTTTCCTTTTATTGTGGTACTGTAGGTGTAGGGCTCGCCATACGAACCATCATAATGAAAGACATAGTTTTCTTCATTCATGATATAGGAAGATATACCTGCACTGGCATAGAACTGCATCGTTTTGCCTGTGTTAAAAGTATAGGTGATGTTCAAGGGTATATCAAGAATGCGGCAATCGCCATCTGTTCTGTCTGCCTGGATTCCGCTGTACGAAAGGTTCTCTCCGGAATAAAGTTTCTTAGACCAGATGGCACCGGTTAGTATGGACCATTTAGTATTCAGGTGATACTCCCCAAGGATTCCATAATTGGTGCCTGGATTTTCATAACCAGAATATCCAACAGAAGAAAAGTCAGGTGATAATGCAAGCTTCACGGAGATACGATTTAAAGGTTGATTTGATTTTGATGAGTTTTTAGCCTTGTTCGTTTCGTTTTCCTGATGCAAACTATCGGCGATTAGCGCGGTCGTGTCGTTAAGCGAATCTGCTACCGATGTTTTTGCATTACGTTGTTCAGATGATAACATCGTTTTTGATTCAATTTCCTGTTTGACATTATGATCAGGTGTAAGCGTATTTTTGACTTGGCTATTATTCAGTGTGCCTGGGATTGTTGTTTCTATTATCTGATCGGCGAAAGCATTCTCCCTGTGCTGCGTATTTTTTCTTGATTGTTTTTCTTCAGCAACCTGATCAGGAACAATAGTTTTTTCATGTCCGTCTTTCCTGTGATTCATTTTTTGTGGCATAGACAGTTGTTGAACTGCCTGCGGTTTTACAGAATCATGGTGACGTATTGGAGTTCCGTCAATGGACGAACTGGTGGAGTCCATTGTGTTTGTCTCAGATATAGACTGACGTTGATCAGACACATGCTTCGTGTCTGGAATAATAGTAGTGTGTTTTGTTGTTGCTGTTTCCTGCGGCGTTCTGTTATTTGTATTTTGAACGGCAACATCACCATTACGCTTGTCGGTTTTATTTGGAGTCTCTGCCTGCGATTTTGCAATGACTTGTTCCTGAGGTTTTAAAATCTGATCGGTTTCTGTTTGGTCTTTTACGCCATCAGCGCCAGTGTTGAAATAGTATACTGTGGAAAGCGATCCAACCATTAAGCATAATGCAACAATGCTGATGACGTTTCTATTCAGAAATCCAGGTCGTGGTTTTTCCTGATCAAGACGTGACTTTAGCTCGTTCCAATGCGTGGCATCGTATTGCGGCTTCAGTTCTTCTGCGGCTTTCCTGAAGATGTTATCCAGATCGTTGTCAGACAGATTTTGCATACGATATACTGCTCACGTTTTGTAACATTCTTTTTAAGTTTTCCCGCGCTTTCGATAGGTTCGACTTTGAGGTGCCTTCCGAGATGCTCAGCATTTTCGAAATTTCATCATGCGTATAACCATCAATAACATAAAGGCTGAATACTGTGCGATAAGCCGGAGAGAGTTTTTGCACAAGCGATAAAAGTTCGTGATATGCCAACTCATCTGCTGCAGACGCTGTTGAAGACACAGCGCCAGAAGCATCATCCAGGTCTGCATGATGATAGTGCTTTCGCTCTCTCCGGTAATGATCTATGGCCGTATTGATCAAAATCTTTTTGAGCCAACCATGAAAGGAGGTTTCGAGTTTATACTGGTCTATTTTCTGAAACACTTTCATAAATCCGTCATTCAAAACCTCCTTTGCCTCTTCTGCTGTACGGCAATAGCGTAAACACACGCTCATTGAAAAGCCATAGTAATGCTGATAAAGCATTCGCTGGCTTTCCCGGTCATGACGTTTACATCCCTGTATCAGCAGTAACATGGAAGGAGGATCATTCGGATTAGTTATACGCTCAGCCACAGGACGAAAGAGTTTCAAAAAGGGTTGCCTTTACCTGTTATAAATTTAAACCGTAAGTTCTCAAGCTTATGAAAAACGAGCCAATTTAGTATGTATGGGACGGGAAAAGAGGATTGCTGTTGTAGAAAGCGTAAATGACGGTCTGAGGCAAAAGCAACCTTTTGGTTTATCTATTAATCAATAGGTCAACAATCCATTTTAGATTGGCGATAATGTAACCAGCTAAAAATCCAGAAAGCAAAAAAAGTAGTGTATTATTCCGGTTTTGCTTAAGCAAATTTTTAATCAGGAGGGAAGTCGCCTCCTGGTCTTTTCTGTCGGTAAGTTCCTGTTTCAAAGTTGCGATCTCCTTTTGTAAGTTTTCAATTTCCAACGTATGCCTTTTTAATGCAGGACTATTTACTTCCCGGGCAAGATGCTCCTTTTTCCATTGCTTTTTATAGATAAGCCAACCTCCAAAGTTGGAGATTTCAAGTCCTTTTGAGGAGATCACCCGTGCGTCTTTACTGATTTTAAGCAGTCCCTTTTCCAGCATGATCTGATCCAGTAAATAGGTTTCCTCATCCAGTACAGGCACTTCATACAATTCAGCAAGCTTCATGGTAAGGTTCGGCGCCATTGAAATTTTATGGAGATAATAATCAACCTTATTATCAAATGTGGAGATCATATAATCCATTCCAAATCATTTAAGTTTTAACTTTCCCTCCACTTCAATTCATCTCGTGTTATATACAATCTAAGATTGTGCCCTTTATTGAGCGTGCCTTAAATGCCTTTTCTAGCATTTTAAATAGGTATAATTTGGAAATAAATCTCAAAAAGGGAAAGTACTTGGCAATCTCTACGCTTTGGGTTACAGTTGATCAGCCTGCACGTATATAGCAGACAACATTGTTTCTTATTATATTTGAATTGTCTGTTATTAATATGAAGACATTAATCCCAACCTACTTTTTAATCGCAGCAGGATTTTTTAGCTGTGGTTCAGATGACGATGATGTTTTGAAAGGCCCCAAGGGTGCTCCCGTGTGGACACAGGGCTATCCTCAAATCGCACATGGTGCAGTGTCGGTAGATCTGAATGTTCAGAACGATAAAACATCGAAGGTGTACTACATCATCGCGAACAAAGCACTGACATTATCGGCTTCGGAAGTGATGAAGTATGCTGTTAAACCAAACACCTCGAACATAAAATTCAGTGGTGTTATAGAAGCTCCTTCAGGACAGGAAACACGAAAAACGATAACCGGCCTAAGTGAACACACCACGTACCATACGTACCTTGTAGCGCAAAACAAATCCGATACATTATTTCAGTTTGATGTGCAGGGCGGGAAATTCACAACGTATTATCGACAAGATACAAGTGAATTTACATCCCTAGCCGAAGACCGAAAGGTAAAATACCTCATCTACAGACCGGAAGAAGCGTTAAAGTATCCGGACAAACAATACCCGATGTGTTATTTTATTGCGGGTAACGGAGAGGTTGCCTCACCGGATAAGCCGATTAATATGATTCGTAACGGATCATTGCCGGAATATATTTACAAGGGAAATAATGTTGACATGATGGTGATGTCGATACAGCATACCAAAAAAGACTGGAATGTATCCGTGATTGATGAAGGAATTGAGCATGGAAATACAACGTATCCGGTAAATCAAAAGAAAGTCTATCTTACCGGGATGAGTGGCGGAGCGTTTGGTGTGTGGAACTACGCCGTAGCACATCCGGAAAAATTAGCTGCGATTGTACCGATATCTGGTGGTGGCAATAAAGGTAAAGCATGCATGTTAAAGGATTTGCCAGTATGGGCCTTTCATAATCAAACGGATAATTCAGTGGCTTCTTCCAATACAACAACCATGATCAACGCCATTAAAGCATGCCCGCCAAGTAAGGAAATAAAACAACTTATGTTTCCCGATAAGGGTCACGATTGCTGGAGACGTGTTTACGATAAGAAACACGCCAACTGGAGTAAAAGTCCCAGTGTAGAAAAGTTTGATATTTATCAGTGGATGCTTTCAAAATCGAAATGACCCATTATTAATTTCGATCAGAAATCAGTGGGGTGCTTATATTATATTTCCACTGTACGGGTAAAGGCAAGGGTTGAGTAGAAGTCTGCGCTTGGCTTTTTTATTCTTTCCCTGGTCTTGAGATCACATTCGTATAATCCAAACTGATACGTAGGACCAAGACTCCATTCAAAGTTATCCCACGTACTCCAATGATAGTAACCACGTATATCAATTCCGTTAGCAATGGCATTGTGGATGATGCGCATGTAATCTTTAATGGAACGGATTCTCTTTTGGTCGTCCGACGTGCAGATACCGTTTTCTGTGATGATGATCGGCTTGCCGTAAAGTCTCCAGTAGCGTTGCATGCACTCCATTAATCCTTCCGGATAGTATTCCCACATGTCATCATGATCTTTGCGCTGGGTTTTAATTTTTCCAGGTGTTTGCATGTATGTGATCGGTGTCGGATCAAATCCGATGCGGGCATAATAACTCATTCCGAAAAAATCCATTTTGTTAAAAGGCTGAAGGAGATGATCCATATACCACCAGTCCATAAACCTGGCAGGAAGTTCGCCTAAATAATTTTCAGCTGCGAACACGGTACAATTATGAGATATGCCAACTGGTGTATCAGGAAATTTGGATTTGATGTAGTCATATAATACACCATGGGCTTTTGCCATGTTTTTTATAACCCGGTTGGCGACCATCATATTCTTTTTGAACGGAGGAAACTCTCCCAACGCCCAACCCATGCTTACATACAGGTTAGGTTCATTGAATGTGTTCCAGCTGCCAACATAGGTGCCGTACTCATCTACAATCTTTTTAGCGAAGTCAATCCACATCCCAATATTTTTTTCCTTCTCCCAGCCACCTTCTCTTGCAAACCATGTAGCATTCGCAAAATGATGCAGTACCATCATGATTTTTACATTACGATCACGCAGGGAATGGAGCAGCTTGTGATATTCCGCGTTTGTTTCAATATCAAAATCACCAAAGGGCTGGCGCTGAAGACGACTCCACATCAGGCTCATCCTGTAATTTGGCGCGACGCTTGAAATGATATCCACATCACCCGCATATTGCTTTTCATGGTCGGTGGTACATCCAAATGTGTAGCCATCGCGCGATTGCACACCACACCAGTCATGCTCAAAACCTGTTTCAATCTGATAGGCTGCTGTACTGGTGCCGAATTCAAAGTAAGGTGGGAACGTTAATTTCATTTTTGGGGTATGCATCCTGACTTGTTCAGGCAATTCCATTGACAAACCTGAATACGCCATCGGATTCAAGTAATTAATAAATTTTTAGTGCACAAAGTAAAACCATCCGAATTGTTAACATGTTAGCACTTGGATTGAAGCAGATTACCTATGCAAGGTGTTGTGGAAAATGATTACCAAGCTTCTTTTTAAGACTTAAGATATAATTATCCAGCGTTGCGTCAAGCAAGTAGGTTTCTGATCCCCAGATGTTATGGATTAAACTTTTATGGGTGATGCGCTTTCCGTTATTCTGGACAAGGAAGAAAAGCAATTCAAATTCAGGTTGACTCAGCGTAAAGGTTCGTTCACCGGTCTTAACGGTATTGGTTTCCCGGTCGAGGTACAGACCGCCTACTTTGAGATGGAGTATTCTTTTCCTGATTACGTATTTACTTTTTAGTACCGTATTTACCTTGTAGGTAAGCGCCCGGAGACCAATCAGTTTTTCGATGTAATCATCTGCACCCGCTTTGTATGCTTCTTGTTGATGGTCGGAAAGGGCAGTGAGAAAGAAGATGTAGATTTCCTTAAACGATTGGATCGTTCGCAAATCCCGGCAAATATCGATACCGTTGCAATGCGGCATCATCATATCGAGTATGATAAGGTGTGGAGCAAAAGTTTTCGCTTCTTCAATGGCCTGCCTGCTATCTTCGAGAATCTTCACGCGAAATCCTTCCTTCCTCAGATTGTACTCCAGCAAGTCCAGAATATCTTTATCATCGTCTACAACGAGGACACGGAATGTTTTTGAGTCGCCCATGCCTTAAATATCGATAACCAAAATTACGCCACGTTTATAACCATGTTACTTCGCCGTTAAATGTTTTGTACTGAGGAAACTAACCGAATAGCTGTGGCTACTGCTTCACTTGTAGTGTCCGGATAATCGACCTGAATATGCTGACCCGAATCCAGCCAATGTTGAATTTTTTCCAGGCTCTTCGGCTTCTTTAAGTTTTTCGCTACCGGTACGCCCATCTCTTTTAGTGCAACAGCATTGTAGTGTTGTTCCAGTTGAGACTTCATTGGAATTACCAGAAGCTTTTTCCTTAGATACAATGCTTCGGCAGGCGTTTCGAATCCCGCCCCACACAAAACTCCTTTTGAAGAAAGGAAACTTTCAGTAAACGCCTCCTTTTGGACCGGATAAACGGATATCGGCCCAACGTGATATGCTTTCCGGGTATGTTTCGAAAATATCTGCCACTTCACACGTTTATAACGAAGCAAAGCCGGAACGATTTTTTTGTCGTCGAAAGCGGGAAGATAAACCGTGTAATGATCCTTATCTTTTATCTGTGCAGTTCGGATTTCTTTCCTGATCACCGGGGTAAAAAGCGACGGCTCGTAAGCCTTGAAATGAAAGCCCGCGTATTTTTGAACCGGTGCATAATGATGTAATAACCATTCACCTATGGGATCGTAATGTTTTGGTTTAGGTATGGCTGGCGATAACAGCGCAGCCTGATGACTTAGTCCAACACAGGGAATTTCTTTTTTCTGGCATGCCCACGCCGATATTGGTTCGAAGTCATTAACCACAATATCGTATTTCTCCACAGGGATATTTTTTATTTCCTTGTAAACGGATTTCGAACTATTTTTTTTAAACGTTTTCGAAAAGTCGATACCGCCGTTTTTGCCAAAATAAAAGCTCAAACCTTTGGAGTTGTATTTTACAGGATACGGCAAAGTGATATCAGCCTGTGCACCGCTTACAAAGAGATCCACTGTACCGTGTTGCTCAAGGCAGGGAATGATATCACCGGCACGCGCGAGATGACCATTTCCTGTTCCTTGAATTGCATATAATATTTTCATTTTTTTAATTGCATAAATTCGGTGACCAGCCCTTTGAAAATTGCGTTGTTGTCCAACCGCTGATTAAAACGGTGGTGTAATTTTATCGCTTGAGCAACTTTGTCGTTTTTGTATTCATAGATGCTCCAGTTCAAACCATCAAATTCCAATGCTGTTAAGTTCTCCACCCAGTCGCCGGAATTCAAGTAAGTAACGTTGCCCTTTTCTGTTGATACCCGGCGAATTTCCGGTTGATGAATATGCCCACAGATTACGTAGTCGAATCCATTTTCAATGGCGATGTCCGCAGCGGTATTTTCGAAGTTGTTGATAAATTTTACAGCTGATTTAACACCGTCTTTAACGCGCTTAGAAAGCGATATTTTTTCCTTGCCAAGTTTAGTCAGGCACCAGTTAACGAAAGCATTTAGCAGAATGAGTGTATCGTAACCTATTGCGCCAAGTTTAGCAAGCCACTTGGAATGTTGCATGGTAACATCAAAAACATCACCATGGAAAATCCACGCTTTTTTATTGTTCAGTTTTAATACAATTTTATTGTCGATTTGAAAACAACCCAGTTTAAATCCAGCAAACTTCCGAAGCATCTCATCATGATTGCCTGTCAGGTAAACGATTTTAGTGTTTTTAGTTAACAGGCTGGTAATGTGTTTAACCACTTGCATGTGCGAAACGGGCCAGTATCTTTTGTTGAACTGCCACATGTCGATGATGTCGCCATTGAGTATAATTTTCTTGGCACGGATGGTTTTCAGATATCGGAGTAATTCTTCTGCGTGACAACCGTAAGTTCCGAGGTGAACATCTGATATAACAACCACTTCCAGTTCGCGCTTCTTTCTTTTATTCATGCATCCACAAATACAATGACTTGATGAAAGCATTGTATAGCTTCATAACAAAGATAACAGGGATGGACCGTTATGATATGAATTCTATGTTAAGATTTGGTTAATAAATGGCGATGGGTGTATATCTTGCATTAACAAAAAAAGGGTTATCAAACTGATAACCCGAATCATATAAATTGAAAGTTAACGATTATTTACCTAAAAATCTGAATCACGATCTACTGAGTCAGCCTTCATGCTGTTGTCGTCGTTCAGGTTGTTATTGTCCATGTTATTGTTATCATTGAGATCATTATTCTCCATGCTGTTGTCATCAAGATTGTTATCATTGTTTATTGACGTAGTATCTTCATCATCGGCTTCCATGTCAGGATAAACGGTCGGTTCCGTATTTGTATTTTCGGTTTCATCGCGATTTGCTTCAGAGCGATTAGCGCCATCTCCACAAGCGGCAAGTGCCATACTGGCAAGTACGATCATCATTATTTTTTTCATAAGTCTTTCGTTTGGTTTAAATCCTTTTATTTTATTGGCGCAACGGTCGGCCTATGCCTTTGTTGCTGCCTTGCATGCTTATTAGGGTATAAAAAATTGTTCCAGCCTAAATGTGTGGCCTGTGTTGCGAACGCTTTCATATGAAAACGAGACGAATGTCATAATCACGAGCCACACTTTACATTTTAACGACGAACGGATGTTTCGTCTTTTGCCCATCTTTTAAATGATATGAAAACAGATGGAGTATTGAGTAGAAGCGTCGTCATTTTTTAGATTATAATGTAAAATTGAACTCAAAGTTGTTTGTTGGAACGAGTGGCTTTTGAAACGTTCGAGTTTGATGTTGGTCTGTGAAACATTAACCTACCGGAAATCGAATTCATAATTTAAAATTTGGGCTTATCGCGATCGGATAAGTATCATACTTGAAACCGGTAACTTGAACCTCAAGCTGCTCGAAAACACTTTGGCTGAAATTTGAATACGGGTAGCCACAACGTTAGCATGAAGGTTTGGATGTCCCTTTTGTGAGGAGTTGCACAAAGGCATTAAATTGTTAGGGGCTAATGGAAAATGGTTGAATGATGAAGCTGCAATGCCTGTTAACGGTATATTTTCTTTTTTCGTCGCTGATGATTTGTGCTCAGGACGATTCGTTGCATTATATCCACGGGTTGCCTCATATGGATGAAGATTCTTCGATGCAAAGTGGTGCACCTGATGTGGCTCCGTTTGATAAGCATGTATCGGTATCGGTGGAACAGCTCCCACCGGCCATTGTGAAGACACTAAATAGCGGCGATCAATATAATGGATGGGAGAATGCCTCCATGTCGCTAGATAAAAATACCAAATTATACTGGCTGCATTTTACTACAGACAGTCTCAGGCGATCTTATGGTTTTCACAAAGATGGGAGTCCGGTGCGGGTTGAAGAAAAGGTGGATGTAGATTAATCTGAATCAACTTTACAATGTTGAACGTTTAGTTTCGGAATGATCACCAAAGAATAAATTGATCAACTTAAATGACGAATAGCCATGAAGCAAGAAATTGTAGAACACGAAATTCTTGAAGAAGTAATGAAACTCCTTGAGAAGGCGGCATTTGATGCGATTGCGCCAATGCCATCCAGTATGGAAAACAGTGAATCTCATTCACTGGAATCTTCCTTAATAACACTTCGAAACCTCAACGCGCGGTATGACAAGGATGATGCTGTTTCGCACATCCGAAGTCTGATGCACCGGTACAATATTCAGCTAGATGAGTTGATGGATTCACGTGGGGTTTTATAAACGTATCGCACCACGCTGTTTTCGATTTGGCAAACTTTGCAGAATGCTGTATCTTACCTAAACCTAACTTTACCTTAATGAGTTTAAAAGCCCTCAATAATGTTTGGGTTGTTGATGACGACCCCCTGCAAGTACTTATTTTAAACCGGTTGCTTGCAGATCAGCCGAACATTAAAAATATTAAATTCTTTTCTGGCGGTGATGCAGCGGTTGCTGCACTTAAGGGAAAAATTAGCAGTAACGAATTACCTGACCTTGTTTTTTTAGACCTCGTAATGATGCGCGGTGACGGGTGGGCGTTTCTTGATCACTACAAAAAGTTAAAAGGAAAATTAGGCCTTCAGGCACACATCGTCGTTATATCTTCTTATTCTGAAGACAATTTAAAAAAAGCAAAGCAATATGCAGAAGTAGTTGATTTTCTTCCCAAACCCTTGGATAAAAAAGAATTCGAGGCGTTAATGAAGTTGTTGGATGAGAAAGAAGAATAATTATCTGCTGAAAACAAGCTCTTTCAAACCTTCGAGTGTAATTGGTTTTTGAACGTAAGCCTTTACACAAGAGAGTGCCTCTGCGCGTTCAATATCTCTGCGGTGACCTGATGAACTGATGATACAGATCTTAATATCCTTGCTGAGCTGGTCTCTAATGGCAGAGAATTCCTCCAGGAAACCCCAACCATCCAATTCAGGCATATAAATGTCAAGAAGAATACAATCCGGCAGGTGTTCTAAAGATTTTTTATGGTGAAGCAGGTAATCTACAGCACCACGCGCCCGATCATAAATGCTGATAATGCTGGCCAATTCGCCAAGCTCAGCCAACCTTTTTATGTAGAATGATGACATGGGGTCATCATCGATAATCCAGAGGTTGGCTAATTTCGTTGTCATTTTTACATTAAATCGACTTCAATATACCTACACCACACCGGGCTTTAATTTATAAGTAAGCTTATACTTTACGTTGTAATGAATTTGTACATTTTAGAAGGCAAATCTATTAAGGCTAAAGCTTTATATGTGAAGGATTTGAAATGGCGTGACACAATAGAATTTCCGTCGGAAAGAAACTGAATAGCCTTCGGACAGCCTTTCAATGACATGTAAGAAATCCTTGATTTATTGAACTACAACGGCTGTCCGTTATACGTTTGAACACTGATCTTTGACGCTTACCCAGTCGTACTTAGCCGGCAACTGGTTCAATTACTTTATCGATGTCAAATAAAAAAAAGGGGCGCTCAAAACCGGCCTTTTGCAGAATCGGTTTAGCAACGTTAAACACTTTTACACCCGCCGATGTCTGGCCCTCCAGGGTTCCTATGTGTGCATGCCCATGAAATGCTGCCAACACATTTTTCCGGTTTAACGGTTCGGCTAGGCGTGAACAGCCAAGAAATGGATGGATGGCTTCTGGTTCACCAATAACGGTTTCTTTGATTGGCGAATAATGCATAATTGCAATCTTTTGAATGCTGTTATTCTCAGCATCCAATCGCGAAAGGGCTCGCTCCAGATGCAACGCTTCATCTACTGCTTCCTGAACAAATGCCTTCATCGCACCTTCCCCAAACATGGATAACATGTGATTATCAAATCCACCACCAAAACCTTTCACACCGGCAAAGCCGAGATTACCAATAACCACCGCTTCGCCATCCAGGATGTGAACGTTTTCACTTTGCACAACCTGGCGAATGAGTTTATGACGTCCTTTCTCAAAATCATGATTACCCAATACAGCGATCACAGGTATGGTGCACGACTTCAATTCGTCCGCGAGTATCTGCGCTTCCACTTCATCACCGGTGTCGGTTAGGTCACCACAAATCAAAAGCACATCCGCCTGGCGTGATATTTCCTGAAAGTATTCAGCCCACTTTCCTTTTTCGCTTTCGCGTACATGAATATCACCGACTGCAGCGATACGCTTTATTTTTTTAGGTTCGTCCATAGTTATACCGATCTCATGGTTTGTACTTTATAGTTCCATGCTTTGATATCAATATCATATTGTGTTTGATCAATGATCGGACCGCGGCAAACTTTAGCAATAGTGCCTGGAATATCATACTGCTCCTGTGCGCGTTTAATCAATTCATCGAATAGCCACCGTGGAATGATGTTCATGTAGTCGGCAGGGTAGACGAATTGGAAGACCAATAGTTGCGCAAGTAAAAGATGCCAATGAATGCCCAGCCTGGAAAGCAGCCGTTTCCAATCCAATGTTTTTCCTGCTTTTAGAATAACGTGATTTACGTCGGCACCATCAAAGCGTTCACGGTTTTGGACGTAGATTTTACACCAAATTAAATCTTCCGCAGAAAGAAAAAGTACAGGTGTTTCTGCAAACTCGCCGCTGGCTGCATGATTAAACCAACTATCGTCTACAGTGCAAATGTTATTTACCGTATCAAATATAATGTCGATGAAATAATCATCTTTAAAAACTTTCGCGAGCCAGCGTACATCCGTGAGTTCGGTACGATATCCTTTGTCTGCAAAGTGCTTCATGATTCGCGGGTAATCCACCGAGCGACAAAAAATATCAAGGTCTTTTGTGTCACGATAAATTCCGGTATGATGAAAAAGGGCGAATGCACCGCCTAACATAAACTCTGCCCCACTTTCCTTCAATTCATACAGGGCTTCCTGGTAAAAGGCATGCGCTTCTTTTTTCTGTTCTTCTGTAATAACCATGCTGTGTGTTTTCGACGCTTCAATGCAATCAAGTCTCAAACACAATAAAAAGAATATGCCATGAGAATTCGTTTCATGGCATAATTCGGAATATTCATTTCAGGGTCATCTCAATGTGGTCTATTCCATCCTCATCGTAAACGGAACTGCTTTGAATGAAACCTAATTGAGCGTAAAACTTTGCAGCATAGCATTGCGCGCCAATCTTAACAGGCCCTTTCCCGAAATGATGATAACACTGCTCAATGGCAAATTCCATCAATCGTTTACCTGTCCCTGTGCCCCGGATAGCAGCATGTGTTATTACCCTTCCAATTGACATTGCATCATAACTGATTCCCGGAGGGACTAATCGTGCATACGCTTTTAAATCGTGATCGGCCATCATGACGTGAAGGCAATCTTGATCTTTATTATCCATATCCTGGAAGATGCATTTTTGTTCAACTACAAAAATTTCACTCCGCAATCGAAGCACCTGATATAATTCATGAACGGTCAGTGCTGAAAACGGTTTGCAGGTTAGAAGCATTGGCGATGATAAATGATGTGGCGTTATTAGCTGTAAAAATAAATGTTTTTGATAGATTAAAGTATGGTCATGGTGGTCAACACTTGCTGGAATTATATATAAAAAAAGCCACCCCAAAGGATGGCTCTCACTGATTAAAAAACACTAAACTTTATGCTTTTTGAATTCGGTTGATGCGTTGAAATTGTTGCACCCAGTTTACCCATGGTTCTTCTTCACTGTTGATGCGAATGAGCTCATCTGAAGATTCTCCCAGAATAATTCTCTTCCAGTCACTTTTAGTGAAAAAGCTGTTGACCATCCGTACTTCATACCGGCTGCGTTTGAAAGCGGATTTATGTCCGTAGCGTGGATCGAAAATCGGGTAAATAAACGGCACGATCAGCGGGTTACTGCAATGATCGCGGAAGAAATAATCAAATCTTGTTATAAAATGTTTTCTTTTTTCGAAATAGCGGTCGTTGATTTCATCGGCAAGTTTCCAATCCTGTGCTACGATGAAACTGAAATCCTCGAAATCTGCAAAGTGATTATTATAGTTCTCTTTTATCTTTAGAAATAATGAGCGGTCTATTTTCTGCTCAATGATTAAACGCTGTTCAGGATGTGCTGCATAAAGTCCGGTCAATACAGTTTCTATGGCTTTGATTACATTTTCCAACGGCGTATAACGTAAAAACAGGTATAGCCACTTGGGCATCATTACAATGAAATACTTATGGTTTTCATAGTTCAGCGCATTTGTATTGCCATTCACGAATTCCCAAAGCTTTTTGTTTCGTTCTATCTCCCGGGATGAACCTGGGAAAAATGAAAATAACAAATCACGGGAAGTTCGTATCCTTTTAACGCGTTGTACTTTTTGAAGAAATTGTCCGGGAGATAAATCTTCCTCTTCATAAATCCGTGTATTGTAAAGAATAATATTTCCACTATTCTCCATAGGTGTTGTATTTAGTGTTGTTAGATCAGGATCGTTGTGCCTAGCGTATTACGCTGAAAACAAGTTCAATAATAGCAGGAAGCTAACGTTTAAATTTGCTGAAGATCGGTGCGTTTGTGCGTGTGTAAGATTTTGTCGCCACAGGATAATTGTTTCTACAGATGAAACAGGGTGGTTTCAAAATGAATTGTTTACAACGGTTAAGTAACCAGGTATTTTAATTGAAAAGGCAGCTAGTCCATACGTTGTAAAATCGTTCCACAAGGTAAGTAAGAGGTGATTTGATCAAGTAAAAATGTGGAAAATATCAGGAAGGCTGGTTGGTATCACTTTTTAGCAGCAGTAAGACAAGTTTTTACCCCAACTCATGGCACAAACTAATACACGCTTTGTTCATCCTCAGCAAGAGGCTGTTGTTATTAAACTTTGGGAAATCTATCTCTTATATCACCCCGCAAATCTATATAAGACATTAACCGACAAATCTGTTGATCATGGCCCGCGCCCTGACGAGCGTTTATCCGGCCGCATTATATTTCGCTTTGCGACTGAAACGTGGGAGAACGACATCAAGCACTTGCTTTATGAATATCGAATTCCGGTTAGTATTCAATCAAATTCGCTAACAGGCGCACGTGTAAAAGGCCGTGCGCCTGTTTTACGCTAGAAGTTACCGCAGACGCGTTTACCCTCAGTACCTTTTTAAATTAGGCGATGATATTTCTATAGATTTTTTCTGCTCCAGCTTGCTGTTCCTTAATTCAACATTATTTCAAGAAGTAATATTCTGCATTAATCCTGTCTAATGGTTTAAAAATGCTAAAATTTATAAGACGTACAAATTGCGGTTAACGGATATCCTCCACGTTATTTAGAGTATTTTGCTGGTTCTAATCC
>Ga0196965_1000358_pt1 | contig 29969 bp, 28 predicted proteins | sample S1_20metaG_FD_148668 | JGI IMG/M metagenome (GOLD analysis project Ga0196965, IMG submission 148668) | Soil microbial communities from Anza Borrego desert, Southern California, United States - S1_20 | ecosystem: Environmental > Terrestrial > Soil > Desert | place: USA: California | collected...
ATCATAAGGCCCGCCGAAATCAGCGTAGCCTTCTCCGAATGAATCCGGCCTTCGCGCTTGCGGATCAGGATGATAAACGGGATGGACCCGAGAATATCGATTACCGAGAAGAGAATAAGTGTTACCGAGAATATTTCTTTAAGACTAACCATAGCGAAAGTATAGGGCAAAACTACTGTAATTAATCACTGCTCATTAATAATCAGATAAGAATTCCTGGAGCGTTTTAATCTCCTTCTTTTTATGCTGCGGGAAGTTCGCGATTCTGAATGTGGATGATTTAAGATTCCCATAGCCCTCTCCCAAAAGGAGGTCGCGCTTCTTTGCTTTACTTTTGATTTTTTCAACGAGCTCATCATCGGCCGTCACAGGAATAACCGTGTAAGAGTGTGCCTGCTCGTTTGCAACCACATGCCGGATCCGTTGGCGTTCCCCAAGGAAGGTTCTCCATTGTTCATATCGCTTAACCGTTTTCTTATGTGTATCGCTGATATGCGGCGCGTCGTCCATCACGCGCATCAGCAGATAAATTCCCAATACATTCGGGGTGAACGGCGTTTGCCATTTCTCCATCATCGATAACATGAACGGCATGCTGTTGTAATGTTTGCGCTCGTCGATCTTCACCGCCTGGGCAACCGCAGCCGGAGAGCAGATCATTAATCCGAGGCCTGCTGGAAGTCCGAAACATTTCTGCACGCTCGCAAACCAGATATCACCTTGAACGAAATCGAGTGTAATGCCACCCATGCTTGAGGTTGCATCAATTGCAATCAGGTGGTCTGGATTATTTTGTTTGATCTGGCCAATAACTTCATTCGATACCTGCGTTCCGTTTGAGGTTTCGTTTTGTGTGACGCAGATGATACCTCCTTCGGATCCGAACTTTAAGCGGTTAACATTCATCAGCTCGTCCGGTCCGAATGGAAAAGCGCGCGCGCCGCCTTGCATTCGTTTCGTGTACTCGTACCATTTCTCACCAAACGCGCCATTGAACACATGATAGCTTTTTCTCGTCACCAGCGACTGCCCAATGATTTCCCAACATTCGGTTGCTGAACTCGTAAAAAGCACTGTGAAATCTTCCGGGATGTCGAGCTTTTGCTTCAGTAGTCGAATTGTTTTTTGTGAGATGTCAGTGAAGCTTTCGCTGCGATGATTGATGCTGAGTACACCTTTTTTATATGCATCTTTTACATAGTCTGGTATCGACTCATGTACTTTCGACGGGCCGGGATAAAATGAGATCATTGTTTTGGAAATGCCTTTTCAGTTTTGAATTTCTTGTACTCGTCGATGGCTGAACCAATGTTCTCCAGTTTGACCTTTCTTGCAAGAATCCGTTTTCGCAGATCAGGATGGTCGGGGACTATATTGGCGAATTCTTTTAAATTCCCTTTGTTGAGTACCGTGAGCTTGTTGCCGGATTGAATGATATACCGGAGCTGTTCATCTGTTACCAGGTGGGCGCTTGATGCGTGTCCGCTTTTTTTCTGGACCGACAACTCGTGCAGGTATACGGTTCCATTTTGTGTGCGCAAGGTGATCCTGGCGAAATCCATCGCGAGTACTTTACGATTCGCCAGCGGTATCTTTTCGATGACAGCGAAGCTATCGGCAGCGATGACGAAAGCTTTTACATAGTCCGGGCCGTACGATTCTTTTTTGCCGTTTTTTGATTCACGGAAAACGAGTGCTCCCGGATTTTTTCCATCGCCTGGCTGAAGGATTAACTCACCGTCGTACCGTTCACCGAACTTGTCAATAAAGTAACCCGTTTGAAATTTATCGCTGGCTTGTCCTGCAACCGTCAGGTGTAGCGTTAACAGTAAGAGTATTGTGAGATTGACTTTCATTTTCTGTTTTTGATGTATTCAAGTGCCAATGCATATCCTTCGAATCCAAAGCCGGTGATCAGGCCAACACATTTTGAAGTGATCAGGCTTTTATGTCTGAACTCTTCCCGTGCGTACACGTTAGAGATATGGACTTCGATCACAGGGGTTTTTATAGCGGCGATGGCATCATGCAAAGCAACGGATGTATGGGTATAGGCGCCGGCATTGAGAATAATGCCATCGAAAGTAAAACCCGTTTCATGCAGTTTGTTAACAAGCTCTCCCTCAACGTTTGATTGGAAGTAAGCCATGTTAATCATCGGAAAACGTTCGGTTAACCGCGGGATCAACTCGTCGAAAGATTCGCTCCCGTAAATTGATGGTTCCCGTTTTCCGAGAAGGTTAAGGTTAGGGCCGTTGATAATCTGGACTTTCATGCTACAGCTTTGTCAGCAGAAAGATAATCAATCGGAGATGAATTGAATGACCGGCTAACTTTCTAAATTTCGGATTCAACCCGCCTTCTATTGAATTGGAAGATCTACATCAAACAGTTTGCTGAATACCTGCGACTGGAGCGGTCGTTGTCGGCGAACTCCATCGAGGCGTATGCACGCGACGTCGAAAAGCTCGATCAGTTCCTTCAGTTGCGCAAGATTGCTGTTACGCCGATGAAAGTTACGTCGAAGCAACTGCAATCGTTTCTTGAGTATGTCACCGAACTTGGATTAAGTGCACATTCGCAGGCGCGGATACTTTCGGGAATCAAAGCGTTCTATAAATATCTGATGTATGAAGAGATGATTGATGTCGATCCGTCTTACCTGATTGATGGGCCGAAGCTTGGGCGAAAGTTGCCAGATACGCTTAGTTACCCGGAGATCGAACAGATGCTGAATGCGATAGACTTATCGACTCCCGAAGGCGCGCGCAACCGGGCAATGCTTGAAGTACTCTACAGTTCAGGTTTGCGGGTTTCAGAACTCGTCGATTTGCGGCTGAACAACATTCATTCAAAGGAGGGTTTTATTTCCGTGATCGGGAAAGGTGACAAGCAACGCCTTGTTCCGATTGGTCGGGATGCCTTGCGTTACACCTCTATATATGTTGACAGCGTTCGGGGCCGGGCGCCACACAAGCCGGCGCAAAAGGGCTTCGAGTCACACGTATTTCTGAATCGCAATGGCCGTAAACTCACACGGGTAATGATCTTTACGATCATCCGGAACCTGGTCGCAACTGTCGGCATCAAAAAGACGGTCAGTCCCCATACATTCCGCCATTCTTTTGCAACGCACCTGATTGAAGGCGGCGCCGATCTTCGCGCCGTACAGGAAATGCTTGGCCATGAATCCATTACCACTACTGAAATTTACACGCATCTTGACCGCGATTATCTTCGGCAGGTTATTCTCGAATTTCATCCGCGCAGCTAGCGACAAATTTTCGCGCCTCTCATATTCTTCCATCATCGCCTTTTATATTTGCGGCCATGTATAAGTCGCTGATTCGCCCCCTTTTGTTTTTTGTCGATGCCGAGAAGGTTCACCATCTTGTTTTTAAGGCATTGAAGGGCGCAGGAGCGATCCCCGGAATGCGTGGGTTTTTGAAATCCGGCTTTGATCTTGAATCAAAGCAGCTTGAAAAGAAATTGTTCGGCATCCGGTTTAAAAACCCGGTTGGCCTCGCGGCGGGCTTCGACAAAGACGCAAAACTCATTGACGAGCTGGCTTCACTTGGATTTGGTTTTATTGAAATCGGAACACTTACACCGAAAGGTCAGCCGGGCAACGACAAGCCAAGGTTGTTCAGACTTCCGAAAGATGGCGCGCTGATCAACCGCATGGGATTTAATAATGAAGGTGTTGATGCTGCTGTTGCGCGTTTAAAGAAACGTTCTTCGTCCGTGATTGTAGGCGGAAACATCGGAAAGAATAAAGCGACACCCAATGAAAATGCCTTTGATGATTATGGATCCTGTGTCGAAGCGCTTCATCCTTACGTAGATTATTTTGTCGTCAATGTAAGTTCACCAAACACGCCAGGCCTTCGTGAGCTTCAGGAAAAGGAGCCACTTCAAAAACTCCTCGCGCATGTGAAGACGCTCAGTCAACAGAAGCCCAATCCAAAGCCCGTGTTGCTGAAGATTGCGCCCGATCTTTCACTCGGACAACTCGATGATATTGTTGAAATACTTCAGTCGACCGGTATTGACGGGGTGATTGCAACCAACACGACTATTTCCCGCGAAGGGTTGTCAACGTCGGAAGGGCTCGTTAATAAAATTGGCAATGGTGGATTGAGTGGCAAGCCCCTTACAGACAAATCAACACAGGTGATTAAATATCTGCGCGCAAAGCTGGGCGCTCATTTTCCGATCATTGGCGTAGGAGGAATTATGACTGTTAAAGATGCAATTGATAAACTGGATGCTGGCGCTGATCTCATTCAGCTTTACACTGGATTTATTTACGAAGGCCCGGGCTTTGTTAAAGAGATCAACAAAGCATTGCTGAAAAGACTTAAGAAGTAAATAACAAGCCATTCTTTCGAACAGCCTGCTGTATAAACTGAGAGGGGAAAATTCTATTACTTTGAAAAGAAGTAGTTGATACCCCAAGATATGTAGACAGGTAAAGGATTCATACGAGCTATGTGGGTTATTTAAATGTTAGGTTGTTCTTACTAAAGCCGCTGAAATGCAAAAAGGCTGTCAATTATTTGACAGCCTTTCTTATGTGGAGGATTCCCGATGTCTACTCCATCTTTCCGGCGAGGTCTAGCAGGAACGCGTACTCCTGCGCAATCTCTCTGTAAACTTTGAATCGTCCGGATGCGCCGCCGTGGCCCGTCTCCATGTTCGTTCTCATTAATAATGAGTTGTTGTCCGTTTTCATCTCGCGCAGTTTGGCAACCCACTTCGCCGGCTCCCAGTATTGCACCTGTGAATCATGAAGCCCTGTTGTTACAAGCATGTTCGGATAATTCTGCGCTTTCACCTGGTCGTATGGCGAGTATGAAAGCATATACATATAAGACTCCAGATCCTTTGGATTACCCCATTCGTCAAACTCACCGGTCGTTAATGGAATTGATTCGTCAAGCATCGTTGTGACAACATCGACGAAAGGTACTTTTGCAACTACCCCTTTAAATAGTTCGGGCCGCATATTCACTACCGCGCCCATTAGTAAACCTCCCGCGCTTCCACCCATTGCAAAGAGGTTTTCCGGAGAAGTGTATTGCTCGTCAATGAGAAATTCAGCGCAGTCTGTGAAATCGGTAAACGTATTTTTCTTTTTAAACATCTTCCCATCTTCATACCACTGTCGACCCATCTCTTGTCCGCCGCGCACGTGCGCGATTGCCCAGATGAAACCGCGATCTATTAAGCTGAGTCTTGTCGAAGAAAACGTTGGATCAGTACTCGATCCGTAACTACCGTATGCGTAAAGCAGCGTCGGGTTCTTTCCATCTTTCTTAAGACCCTTCTTATAGACGATCGACATTGGAATATTGGTTCCGTCGGTAGCAGTAGCCCAAAGACGTTCAGTCTTATATTCTTCTGGATTGTATCCTCCCACAACTTCTGTTTGCTTCAACAGTTCCTTCTCGCGTGTGCGCATATTGTAGTCATACGTCGAGTTTGGCGTAGTCAACGACGTATAGCCATAGCGTAACATTTCGGTGTCGAAATCAATGTTTGTCGATTTATACACGGTGTAGGCTTCTTCGCCGAAATTCAGATAATGTTTCTTTTTTGAGCGCTGATCGATAATGCACATGAGGTTATTCGCTTTCGCTCTTTCCGTCAGCACGAGGTAATCTTTGAAGATCTCCATGCCGCTCAACAACGTGTCCTTGCGATGCGCAATTTTCTCTTTCCAGTTAGGCTGAGCCGTTTTCGTTTCCGGCGTTTCCATCAGCCTGAAATTCTGCGCGTCCAAATTGGTCTTTACGTAAAACTTATCCTGATAATGATCGATTGAATATTCCAGTCCGCGTTGGCGTGGAGAAAATTCTGTAAACTTTCCTTCTGGTGTATTTGCATCCAGGATCTGAAAATAATCCGTAAGTGTGCTGCCAGATTGTATTACGAGATACTTGTCGGATTTGGTTTTGTCGATGCCAACGTAAAACGTTTCGTCATCTTCCTTGAATACAACGGGATCAGTCGCCGGGTTGCTTTTTAATTTATGACGAAGTATCCGGTCAGACCGCAGCGTTACCGGATCTTTCATGGCGTAGAAAAAATTTTTGTTATCGTTCGCCCATACAACGTAACCCTGCGTGTTCGGAACCGGTTGATCGATAAGCTTTCCTGTCCGCAGATCCTTGATAAAAATTGTGTACTGGCGACGGCTGACGGTGTCCATGCCGTATGCGAGCAGGTTGTTGTCTTCACTTACCTGCAAGCCCTGCACCTGGCAATACGATTTTCCTTCTGCAAGTTCATTGACGTTTAATGTAATTTCTTCCGGTGCGTCAAGCGAACCTTTCTTCCGGCAATAGATCGGATATTCTTTACCTTCCTCGTAGCGTTGGTAGTACCAGTATCCATTGTCTTTGTATGGAACTGATTCATCTTTTTGCTTGATCCGGCCTACCATTTCATTGTAAAGTTTTTCCTGGAAAGCTTCGGTGTGTTTCATTTTCGCTTTCAGGTAGTCGTTTTCGGCATTCAGATAGGTTAAAACCTTTTTTGTCTGCTCATCTTTTTCTTCTGCGTTCTTTTGTTCGTCAGACAATTTCATCCAATAGTAATTGTCTATTCTTTTATTGCCATTGCTGGCAAGTTCAAAAGGTACTTTCTCCGCGGTAGGCGCAGGAATCGTATCCTTTGGTTCCTCCTTTCTAACCGTCGAGCAACTGACCGACGCAATTGTTAAAGAAAGGACAATGAGTGATTTAAATTTCATAGGTTGATTGATAAGTCGCGAAAAGTAGCGGTCGCATTGTGAAATTCCAACAAGTCATTACATGAGTGGAGAATGATTTAATTCGTCAACGTATATCCCATGAAATCTGCTAGCTTTGTGGTGTTTTTATCTAGTTTTGCAGATTCAAGGATGGCACAAAACACGTATAAGTCAAACACCTTTAAGAAATCTGAGAAGGAGAAGAAGGGGAAGTCGGCGAAGAAAAAACTGACCTTTGATTTTCTGAAAGATCCGCGTTTGAAGCTGGCACTCGGGCTAACGCTTATGATCGCCGGGATGTATTTGTTTCTGGCGTTGTTTTCATATTTGTTTACCGGAAAAGCTGACCAAAGCGTCATTGTTGCTTTGCAGGATTCTACGCTGCTTGAATCCGGTAAAGAAGCCGAAAATTGGCTCGGATTGTACGGAGCAGTTGTCTCTCATTATTTTATTTTCCGGTGGTTTGGCATTTCGGCGTTCTTTATTCCACCATTACTTTTCCTCATTGGATTTAATACCGTCTTCAACCGACAGTTAGTCAGGATCTTTTCGTTTACGGTCTTCGCTATTTTTTCCGGCGTATGGCTTTGCCTGCTTTTAGGATACATGACGTTGAAAAATGATGGTGCCAGTGAATGGAGCTTCCTCGGTGGCGGATTGGGCTTGCAGCTTGCGGTATTAAGCGACGGTATGTTGGGATGGGGCACATTCCTGTTGCTGATCCTCGCCCTTTTTATATTTATCGTTTACTTCTTCAACGTTACTTCCATCCCTGCGTTTCAAGTCGCTGATCCTAAACCAATGGGTTCCGATGCTATCGTAATGGAAGGCGAAAATATTGAAACTGCCTTTACGCCCGCGTATACGGATGAGAAGGATAACTGGCCGGAGCTTGTCAAAGAAGAGGATGAAATTCCGGAGCCAGTCTTAGTTGTAAAAGATCCGGAGCCGCCTGTCGTGGGCGATGAAGTGAAACTGGATTTAGTAAAACCGGCAGAGGCACCTAAAAAAGAATCTAAGGAGCCAACTTTTACGATCGAAGAACGTGTCGAAACCGATGAGGTCGCTGAACAGCTGGTTAATGAGCAGGGAGAATACGATCCTACCCTCGATTTAAGCAATTATAAATTCCCAACACTTGAGCTGCTGAATGAATACGATACCGGAAAGGCCGGTGTTACGCAGGATGAGCTTAATCAGAATAAAGATAAGATCGTTGCCACGCTCGTAAACTTTAAAATCGGAATACAAAGTATCAAAGCGACGATCGGTCCAACGGTGACACTATACGAGATTGTTCCAGATGCCGGCATCAAGATCTCCAGGATCAAAAACCTTGAAGATGATATTGCGCTGAGCCTTTCTGCGCTTGGCATCCGTATTATCGCACCGATTCCCGGAAAGGGAACCATCGGTATTGAAGTTCCGAATAAAAATCGGGAAATGGTGAGCATCCGCTCGATGCTCGGCGCTCCTGGCTTTGCGAAATCCGATAAGGAACTCCCGATCGCATTGGGTAAAACCATTTCAAACGAAGCGCTCGTCATCGACCTGGCAAAGATGCCGCACTTGCTCGTAGCAGGCGCAACCGGACAAGGGAAATCTGTTGGTTTAAATGTGATCTTGACATCACTCCTCTACAAACGCCATCCATCACAACTGAAATTTGTTTTGGTGGATCCGAAGAAAGTTGAGATGTCAATTTATTCGAAGATTGAAAGACATTTTCTGGCGAAGCTGCCAAATAGCGAAGAGGCAATTATCACCGATACAAGAAAGGTTGTTCATACATTGAATTCGCTTTGTATCGAGATGGAGAATCGTTACGAGATCCTTAAAGATGCCGGAACCCGCAATCTGAAAGAATACAATACGAAGTTTATCTCGCGTAAACTGAATCCAAAAGAGGGTCACCGGTTTTTGCCTTATATCGTACTCGTTATCGATGAACTTGCCGACCTGATGATGACGGCAGGTAAGGAAGTTGAGACGCCGATTGCGCGGCTTGCACAACTCGCACGTGCCATTGGTATTCACCTTGTGGTTGCAACGCAACGTCCTTCAGTGAACGTTATTACTGGTGTAATCAAGGCGAACTTCCCGGCGCGATTATCATTCCGCGTTACCTCCAAAGTAGATTCCCGAACAATTCTTGATACAGGTGGGGCTGATCAGCTCGTCGGGCAGGGTGATATGCTTTTGTCGTCAGGATCTGATATTATTCGGATCCAGTGTCCGTTTGTTGATACACCGGAAATCGAAAAGGTTGTCGAATACATTGGCGCCCAGCGCGGATATGACACGGCTTACATGTTGCCTGAATTTGAAGGTGAGGACGAAGGTGGTGTATCGAGCGTTGATTTATCCGAAAGAGACGCTTTGTTTGAAGACGCCGCGAAATTGATCGTAATGCACCAGCAGGGAAGTACATCCCTCATCCAGCGAAAGCTAAAATTGGGTTATAACCGCGCTGGAAGGCTTATTGACCAGCTGGAAGCGGCCGGTATTGTCGGTCCCTTTGAAGGAAGTAAGGCCCGTGAAGTTTTAATTAAGGATGAGATGAGTTTGGAACAATTATTGAATGCTCTCCGCGAAAAACACAGCCAATCTTAAATTTTGAATTGTCTAAAGTTGTAATAATGAAAAAATTAATCCTTGCATTTCTCCTGTTAACATTCGTTAAAGTCACTTTTGGTCAGTACGATCCAAAGGCACTCGAAATACTCGATGCCATGAGCGACAAGTACAAAAACATTAGCTCATTCGAGGCAAACATCGCTTACACGTTGACGAATGATACGGAAAATATCAACGAGGAATTTAAAGGAAAGATTACTGTAAAGGGCGATAAGTTTAAGCTTGTACTGCCTGAACAGGAAGTAATCAACAATGGTACAACACTTTGGACTTATTTACCGGAAGCAAAAGAAGTTAACATTGACAACTACGATCCGGCATCCGACGATTTGAATCCTTCTAAGTTTTATGAGATCTACAAGAAAGGATACAAATACCTGTATCTCGAAGACAAAACCGAAAATGGTGTGCTTTGTGAAATAGTGGATCTTGTTCCTGAAAAGAAAGATGCGCAGTACTTCAAGGTGAGGATGAATATTGTGAAGAAGGACAAGAGTATTCAGAGCTGGACCATGTTTGATAAGGGCGGTAACCGTTACAAGTATACCATCACCAAGTTTGTTCCAAATGCGCCGGTGACTGATGCCACTTTCATCTTTGATACGAAGAAGCATCCTGATGTTGAAGTAATCGATCTCCGATAGAAAATCGTGACTAAACGCTACTCCATAGTTTTAGAAGGCCGGTTAAGTAAATTGTGACGACGGATTTTTGAAATACTCCTCGATCTTATAGATCGGCGTTGTTGCCGTAGAAAACTTCGAAATAACATCTTTCATTTTCGAGCTATAAGCCAGCAGATCCATAAAATATTGCATGTGGCTGCGGTCATCTGCGCGCAGATATGAGTCGAGTTTATCAGGATCCTGTTCATACTCGATAACAATACTCCTGGTATCGGCCATGCCCATCAATGATATTTCTTTGAAATATTGACAATCCATGATATTAAGAAGTATATCGAGGAGGTCTGGCTCAATATATATTTTAAAATCATCTATGAAACGCTGGATCTGCTTGCGCAGCGTTTCGTGATAATTCTGAAAACAATCTTTAATCGTTCTGTTGTTGAAAAAAAGATCCCATGACTCCGGATGGTGAATGGTTACGAATTGAAACCTGTCAGTAATTTTCACCATTGACAACAGTTCTGTATAGACGTTCATCAACTGGCGCTCGTCCTTCAAAGTTATACCCGGCATATAGTGCCATGTTATATGTTTCCAGATAGAGTAGTACGATGCAATGATAGATTGAAGTTCACGCACGATCCGTTGGTCGATCGAAATGCGCTTCTGACGTTCGCGGTTCTCAAGTATTCGATTGATGATGAAAACCGTCAGCGCGACGCCTGCAATCTCGGTCAGAAGGTTGATGCCAAAATCCCTGTCAAAAAAACCGATCGCAAGAGCTACAGCCACGCTGATAATGAAAGCTAACAGCAGGCCGGTCTTTTGATTGATGTATTTTGACAACGTTTACTGGATTACTACGCCTCGGCTGTCACAGGTTCTATAATTGTGGAAATGCGACAAACATGATTTGCAGGAAAGCCACCCATTTTTGCGTGTTGGAAAATGAGATCGATGTCGGAGGCAACATAAACGCAGTAAAAAATTTTGTTGCCCGCTACATAGCTCTGAATCCATTGGATTTCCGGGCCGATTTTACAAATAACATCGCGCGATTTCTGTGAAAGGGCCCTCAATTGCTCTGGCGTTAATTCGCAGGCTCCTGGTACTTCTCGTTCTATGATAAATTTAGGCATCGACTTGATGGTTAAGGAGTAATTGGCGCAGTTGGGTTTACGATAATAATAAAAATGAATTGATTTTCCTAGGTGGTAGCACGTCTGCGAACGAATGGTGGATTTTGCTTCACTGATTATCTTATTTTAGCGACATGAATTCGTCTGAAATATTTGAACAAATTAAAAAGAAGAACTCTTACCTGTGTGTTGGTCTCGATACAGATCTTCAAAAAATTCCTAAACATATATTGAAAACGGATGACCCGGTTTTTGAATTTAATAAACAGATCATCGATGCAACACATGAACACTGTGTTGCCTATAAGCCTAACATTGCTTTTTACGAAGCGCTCGGTGCAAGAGGCTGGGAGAGTTTACAAAAGACGCTCGAATACATTCCGAAAGATATTTTTACGATTGCTGACGCGAAACGAGGTGATATCGGTAATACATCTTCATTATACGCCCGTGCTTTCTTCGAGTATCTGAATTTTGATTCCATCACCGTCGCTCCTTACATGGGTGAAGATTCGGTTAAACCTTTCCTGCAATTCAAGAATAAATGGGTGATCCTGCTTGCGCATACGTCCAATCCCGGTGCCGCCGACTTTCAACTAATTGAGTCGAAGGTTACTGGCAGGAAATTGTATGAGGAGGTGTTGCTCAAATCAAAAGAATGGGGCTCGGTTGATCAACTTATGTATGTCGTCGGCGCCACACAGTCGGATAAAGTTGAAAGTATCCGACGGCATGTTCCAGGACATTTCTTTTTAGTTCCTGGTATCGGAGCGCAGGGCGGCGATCTGGAGGAAGTGTCAAAGTATGGCATGAATGATAAATGCGGGCTGCTCGTCAATTCCGCAAGAGCGATTATTTATGCTTCGCAGGGCGAGGATTTCGCGGAACGCGCCAAAGCTGAAAGCATCAAAGTGCAGGAACAAATGAAAGTGTTGCTTGATCGTTATATGTAACGATTGACTTTCCGTCAGGAATATCTTAAAATCGTATAATAACTAAGCCTCTCGCGTCATGCAGGAATCTTTATTGCACTATATCTGGCAGCTTCAGTATTTTGACTACACTGATCTAAAAAGCGTTTCCGGCGAGCCCATCCAGGTGCTGCATCCCGGTTATCGAAACACACACGCGGGCCCTGATTTTTCAAATGCGCGAATTCGCATAGGCGAAATTGAATGGATTGGCAATGTCGAGATTCATATTTCTTCTTCCGGATGGCATGATCACAAACATCACCATGACCCCGCGTATGAGAATGTTATCGTTCACGTTGTATGGGAAAATGATCTGAATGTCAACCGGCGCGACGGGTCGTCGATTCCAACTGTTGAATTAAAAACCCGCGTGTCTCAGCATCTGCTGTTGCGATACAACAACCTCGTTTTAAATCCTGAAACTATTCCTTGTGCTTCGTCTATTTTGGAGGTGAAAGAGTTAACGCGTCTGTCGATGTTCGACCGCGCACTCATGTTTCGGCTTGAATCGAAAGCTGAAAACGTATACCAGATGTTGAAATTAAATCACCATGATTGGGAGGAAACAACCTATCAGCTCTTGTGCAGGAATTTCGGGTTCAAGATTAACAGCGATCCATTCACAATGCTTGCGAAATCATTGCCGTACAAAATACTGCGAAAACATGCAGACAAACCGTTGCAGGTTGAGGCGTTGCTGTTCGGCCAGGCAGGATTTCTTGAAGACGAACATGTCGATGAATATTCACAGAATCTCCAGCGCGAGTTCTCGGTACTCAATAGAAAGTTTTCACTACTGGAACGTCGGCTGAATAAAGCGCAATGGAAGTTGCTTCGGCTGCGACCGGCGAATTTTCCAACAATACGGCTTGCGCAACTTAGCTCGTTTATCGCCTCACAGCAAAACATTTACTCTGCTTTTATCTCTGCCGAAGGATATGCGGATCTCGCGGCTCTTTTGAATATTGAAACCTCTGAATACTGGAAAAATCATTATCTCTTCGGAAGGCGAGTAAAAGGAACGGTTCCTTCGATGGGAAAGATGAGTATCGATAATATCATCATCAACACGGTAATTCCTTTGCTTGTCGCGACTGGGAAGATGCGAGATGATCAGATGTTTGTCGACAAGGCAGTCAGCATCCTGCAGTCCGTTTCCTCCGAAGAAAATGTGATCATAAAAAAATGGAACACGCTCGGCATTAAATCAAAAGCTGCTGCTGATTCGCAGGGCTTACTCGAATTATATAACAACTTTTGTTTACGCAAACGCTGTCTTGATTGTAATATTGGATCAGCTTTAATCCGGCCAACGCCATCATGAATATTCTTGTCGTTTTTGTACACGTTCTAATAATCAGTACGATTACGGTGTTTGTATTCTCAGCACAGGCGAAAGTGTTGCGCCCGTATTTCTTTCCTGCGCTGTTGTTCAAATGTATCTGTGGACTTCTTGTCGGCTGGCTGTATATGAAATTTTATCTCGCTGGCGACACCTTACTTTTCTTTCAGGATGGAAAGACACTCACCGCAATTGCGCGTGAGAATTTCGCTGAATATTTATCTGTTCTCTTTGCAGATAGGTCATCGATTGGATTATCAATCAATGAACCGCGCAGCGTTTTTTTTATTAAGCTGGCAAGTATTATTCTTTTTGTGACGTACGACAGCTACTGGATCACGGCTGTGTATTTTTCCATTGTAAGTTTTGCAGGTGCTTGGTTCTTCGTAGCGGTCATTCATCGATTATTTCCTGAAGCTACAATTGCTGCTGTTATTTCGTTTTTATTTTTTCCGTCTATTGTCTTTTGGTCGTCGGGACTCATCAAAGAAAGCTTTGCATCCGGCGCTTTGTTTTTCCTTGCTGGATGCTTTGTTCTCGGGATGAAGCGCGAGCGACTCACTGTTCTGCATGTGTTGCTAATCATTGTATCGATGTGGATCCTTTGGAGTCTCAAATATTATTATCTCGCGGTATTTGGGGCCGTGGCGATTACAAGTTTGATTTCATTCCTTTTGCTACCGCGAATATTCACTACAACATCTTCATCACAACGACTTCTGTCCTGGCTTGGGATATTCATGGTGTTACTTGTGATTGTTAGTTTCCTGCATCCTAATTTTTATTTGTCAAGAATTATGACGGTGATCGTGGATAATTATTACGCGTTTGTCCAGCATTCGTCTCCCGGTGACATAATTGTTTTTGAGGGATTGAAACCGGAATTCACAAATCTGGTTGCAAATGCACCGAAAGCATTTATCTACGGTTTATTCAGTCCGTTCGTTTGGCAGGCAACGAACACGCTTCAATACCTCGCCGCGACTGAGAACATCATTATTCTGTTATTGGCAATTCTTTCCTTGACTCAATACAAAAGGATATTGACGGTTGACCGGCAACTTGTTTGTCCATGGTTGATGTTCATCGTGGTCATGTCAACATTTATTACACTCTCCACACCGAATTTTGGAACGCTGTCACGTTACCGCGTTGGTTATCTTTCATTCTTTGTATTCCTGATACTTATTAATAATCCGCTAGTCAACCTGATTGTTAGGAGATTCTCCTTGTTCAGCAAAGCGTGACGCTTTACATTTGCACAACTATGGAAAATCCGGTAATTATTTTCGGCGCTAATTATCTCGGCCGGGCGGCGAAAGAGATATTCGAGGGCAATGGTAATGTTATATACTGCTTTCTTGATGATAATAAAGCTTTGCATAATACTGAGATTGATAATATCACCGTCCTGGGCTCAACCGATGACGATGGTTACCTGAAATTGATCGGAAAGAAAACGGATGCGTTCGTTGCACTCGATGATAACAAGCTTCGTAAAACCGTTGTGAAAATGCTTCAGGAAGTTCGCCACGTTCAACCTGTCAATGCTGTCCATGGGTCAGCTATCATTGCATCGTCGGCTTCGCTTGGTCACGGTAACTTTATCGATGCAGGTTCGCTGGTTGGTGCCGGCGCTGAAGTGAATAACCACTGTATCATACAGGCTCGGACGGTAATTGGCGCGGAAAGCAAGATTGGAAACTTTGTACAAATTGGTGCCGGTAGCATCATCAACGCGGGCGTTGAGATTGAGGATGAAGCGTTCATCGGCTCGGGTGTAATCATCGTATCGGGTATTACAATTGGGAAGGGTGCGCGTGTCGGTGCCGGCTCAGTCGTCATCGCTCCCGTGAAGGCAGGTGAAACAGTTTTCGGAAATCCTGCCGAGAAGGTCAACGCCTGATCATGCCGATATCTCAGACAGATCTTATTCTGAATCCTGATGGTAGTATCTATCATCTTAATCTTTTGCCCGAGCATATTGCGGAAACCATTATCACCGTAGGCGACCCTGACCGCGTCGCGCATGTTAGCGATCACTTTGATGTGGTGGACGAAAAGATTCACAAACGTGAGTTTGTAACACATGTTGGTTACATCCGAAAGAAGAAGGTCACTGTAATCAGCACGGGCATCGGGACAGATAACATCGATATTGTTTTAAACGAACTGGATGCGCTTGTAAACATTGATCTCAATACGCGCGAGCCGAAGCCAAACACGAGGAAACTGAATATCATTCGGATTGGAACATCAGGCGCGTTGCAGGAGAACATTACTGTGGGATCGCACCTTGCAACTGACTACGCTGTAGGTTTTGATAATCTGATGAGCTTTTATCCGCTTGAAGTCGACGACTTCGAGGCAACTTTATCGAACGACATTCGAGAGAAATTCACTCTCCGTTTTAGTCCTTACGTGGTGCGAGGATCGGCATTATTGAGGCGGCAGTTTGGCAGGCAGATGATTTCCGGAAATACTGTCACATGTCCCGGCTTCTATGGTCCGCAAGGGCGGAATTTGCGAAAAGAAGGCGCTTTCCCTAATCTCGTTAAGCAATTTCAGGATTATCATTCCCAAATACTGGACTTCAGACTTACCAATTTTGAGATGGAAACGGCTGGTTATTATGGCCTGGGGCGGTTGCTGGGGCACGAAATACTCAGTGTAAATGCCATCATTGCCAATCGCGTCAAAAGCGAGTTTGCCGCCGATCCGCACGCCGTGGTTGATACCCTCATTAAGAAAGTCCTGGAAAATATTTAATCAGTGCCAACCAGCAGTAAACAACTGACAATCAATATTTTCATCTTCCGTTGACGGCACTGTCCATACGGATAATATGTCTTCCTGCTGTCAAAGGGTCATCGTTATAGAACCCGGATAGAATCCGGTGCGCGATTTGTTCTATCACTAGCTCCTCATCGGATTTACCTTCTTTTCCACGCCAGTAAACCCGGTTAGGATGACGTTTCATATCTTCAACATAAGTCCGGGCGCGCTCGTACTGTTCCTGGGAGAATGTCAGTGTGAAACAGGTTTTTACTTTTTGTGTGCTCATAGTAAAGAAAAAAATTACAATCCTTATGCCATTTAAAAACCACTATAAATTACAAATGGCGCAGGGTCAGATCAACACGATGACCGTCTTCGGGCGAAAGTGTTCGACATCGCAACAGTAAACTTATAACTGAAAAGGTTAAATGAAAGACATTAAGATCATAACACTATCCAACGGCATCAGGGTAGTTCATCAGCGTATCACCACAACGAAGATTGTGCATTGTGGTTTGATACTGGATATCGGCAGCCGTGACGAAAATATTGACAATCAGGGCATCGCTCACTTCTGGGAACACATGGCTTTTAAGGGAACCAAGCGCAGAAAGTCATTTCATATTATCAGCAGTCTCGATGCCATTGGGGGAGAACTCAATGCCTACACCGATAAAGAGAAAGTGGTGTTTTACGCATCTGTGCGCGATCAATACTTTGAAAGAGCGGTTGATGTATTGAGCGACATCACGTTTAATTCGGTATTTCCTGAGAAACAAATTGAAAAAGAACGTGGCGTTATTCTTGAAGAAATGGCAATGTATCTTGACAGCCCTGATGATTCATTGCAGGATGAATTTGAAGCCATCGTCTATAAGAACCACCCGATGGGCATGAACATTCTCGGCAGAGCTGACACCGTTCAATCTTTCCGCAAGCGTGATTTTGTAAACTTTGTCAAAAATCACATGAGCACTGACGAAATTGTTTTCAGTTGCGTCGGAAATATTCCCGTTGATGAATTGGAGCGCGTCACTGATCGTTACCTGGAAGCGATCACCAAAAAGAAGGCGGTCGCGAAACGGAAGAAGTTTAACATTTATAAGCCATCGGAGGTTGTTTTGAAGCGAACAGTGAAACAGGCAAAATGTGCAATCGGCAGGGATGCCTATCCCATCGGGCACGAAAACCGTATTCCGCTTTTTCTTCTTGTCAACATTCTTGGTGGCCCAGGAATGAACTCGCGTTTGAATCTGGCCTTGCGCGAAAAATATGGCTTTGTGTATTCAATCGACGCGCACTACATTCCTTATACAGACACAGGCATGTTTGCGGTTTTCTTCGGCACAGAGCCACGGCAACTTGAAAGATGTATCAATCTTATAAGAAAAGAGCTCTATCGCTTTTGCGAGAAGCCGTTGAGCAGCCGTCAGTTGTCTTCCGCCAAAGAACAGATCAAAGGCCAATTGGCAATGGCCGAGGAAAACAACCTTAGCCTCATGCTGATGATGGGAAGAACCTTGCTTGACATGGGTTATGTTCCATCGCTCGACGAAATCTACCAGACGATCGACAAGACAACGTCAACAAAATTACTTAGAATTGCACGTGATATTTTTGATGAGAGCATGCTGAGCTACCTGATCATGGAGCCCGAGCATAAGCTCGTTACAAACGGACATGCAGTTTTAGCTTAAATGGAATTCATAGATCAGAAAATTCAGCAATACGCTGAAACGCACACATCGAACGAAAGTGATTTGTTGCAGCAGATCACCCGCGATACACACGCCAAGGTCATGATGCCGCGTATGCTTTCCGGCCATCTGCAGGGGAGGGTGTTAGCGATGATCAGCAGCATGATTCGTCCACGGAACATTCTGGAGATCGGAACCTATACTGGGTACTCTGCGCTGTGTCTTGCCGAAGGTCTTCAGCTGGGAGGGAAGCTGGTCACTATCGACATCAACGATGAACTCGAGGACCGCGTCCGTGGTTATTTTGCCAGTTCAGGTCTTGGATCGCAAATTGAATTTTTACTCGGCGATGCCACAGAAATTATTCCACACTTAGATCAACGCTTTGATCTGGTTTTTATCGATGCTGATAAAGAAAATTACAGCCGTTACTTCGATTTAGCGATAGATCGTGTAAATTTGGATGGGTTTATACTGGCTGATAACGTATTGTGGAGTGGAAAAGTGCTGAACGACAAGGTCGACAAAGACACAAAGGCCATTATCGACTTCAATGCGAAAGTGCAGTGCGACAAGCGCGTGGAAAATGTTCTGTTACCAATTCGTGACGGAATTATGATAATGCGAAAAGTATCTGAGCAGGCATGATGCTTTTCCACCGGATGGCAACTTTTTTAACTTATGAGAATACTCACTGCGTTATTTTTTGCTGTGACATTTTTTGCGGCAGCGCAAACGCCACAGGTTCCGCACAAGATGTCTTTTGCAGGAATGACCTTAACGATCCGCGATGACGCGCGGCGTCTGATTCAGAAAGATGTCGATGCGCTCACTCAGTCACCGAAACATTTTAACATTAAGGCCGACCGTGCGAGAACTTACTTCCCGATCATCGAACAGATTTTTAAGGAGGAATCGGTACCTGACGATTTCAAATACTTAGTGCTTCAGGAGAGTGCGCTCATCGCTGATGCAGTCTCGGTTTCAAATGCTGTTGGCTTCTGGCAGTTCAAAGATTTTACGGCCATGGAAATGGGATTGCGTGTTGATAAAGAGATCGACGAACGAATGAACATAGCTTCGTCCACACGCGCGGCGGCTCAATACATTAAAAAGAACAATACTTTTTTTGACAACTGGCTTTATGCGTTGCAAGCCTACCAGATGGGTGCGGGCGGTGTGATGCGAAGTGAGAAGAATACACACAACGGCAAGAAGGACGCCGTCATTACAAGCGATACGTATTGGTATGTGCGTAAGTATCTTGCTTACAAGATTGCTTACGAACCTGCGATGAGAGGGAAGGGACAGATCGAGCTTGTCGCCTTTAAAACAGATAATGGCCAGCAGCTGCGGGACATCGCCAAACAATTTTCGGTTTCCGAAGAGGAGCTCCGCAGCTATAACAAATGGGCGCTCAAAGGTGACATTCCGAATGATAAAGCTTACACGATCGTCGTGCCGAATTCAACGGGAATTGCACTTTCAAGCGACAATATCTTTCTGACGTCATCGCAGCAACCAATATCACAACAAACAATTGTCTACAGCAACGTTGTTCAGGAGATCAATTCTGTAAAGGCTGTGCAGGCATTACCTGGCGAAACAACGAAAGAACTCGCCGAACGCGTTCGTGTTGATCTTGCCTCTTTCCTGAGATGGAACGAAATCAATTACAAGACACCCCTGGTGCCGGGGATGTATTACTTCATTGGAAAAAAGAAAGGACGCGCCGCGCAGGATTATTATACCGTAAACGCTGGCGAATCACTTTGGTTCGTGAGCCAGAAATTTGGCGTGCGCGTAAAAAAACTAATAAGGTTTAACCGTTTGGAAAGTGAAATATTAACAGCAGGAACAACACTGTGGCTGTCACACAGAAAACCGAAGTCTGGAAACGCAAATCCACCCGTGCCGGTAGAAGAAAAAAAGGAAGAAACGATTCAGTGGGCTGACGACAATGCCGTGGTTCAAACATCCACGAATGTGGAAACAGATAGTGTTTTGTCAGATCAAGGCTTGAAAGATACGCTGGCAGTAGCGGCTGTTAATGATTCTACTGGAAATATTGAAACTGCTCAAACACTTGCTGATCCCGTGGCTACGGATACTGTTGCAATTGCCTCTACAAACGAAACCAACGGGGTGCCCACTGAGCCAACAACCGGGTTCCCTACACCTGTAAAGCAAGTAAATGCGAACAACGAGCACGTAGTACAACCGAAAGAGACATTATACGGCATTGCGAAGGTGTATGAAGTAAAAGTCATGGACCTTGTCCAATGGAACAACCTGGACATCCAGCAGGGACTTCGAATTGGTCAGATTTTGAAAGTAAAAGGTGAAACATCTAAAGACGAGCCAGTTGCGAAGATTGAGGAGGTTGTCAGCACCGAAAACTCCGCGTTCCATGAGGTAAAGGCCACCGATACATTGTACAGCATTGCTCGCCAGTATAACGTAACCATTAAGGAGCTGATGGATTTGAATGAAAAGAAAGATTTCACACTGTCCGTTGGCGAAAAGTTGCGGGTAAAGGCACAGTAGTTCTACTCAATTCAGTCTTTCGTGAATAATTGCGGATACGGTCGTGTTTTTTTGACGCATTGCTACCAAATTTTGTAAAAAAGAATATTTTTGTGAATTGTGAGTGTATTGTGATGCTCTTGATCTACTGAATTTAAATGCAAACGGATACTAAAGCCATTGATTTGGTGATGCTTGTGGATGATAATGACACTGATAATTTTATCAGTAAGCGTATCATTGAGATCACCAAGTTCGCAAAAAGAGTTGAGGTAAAGGGTTCAGGGAAAGCTGCGCTCGACTATCTGAGAGAAAACCAGAACAGTGCTGAAAATCTTCCAAGCCTGATCTTTCTTGATATCAACATGCCGATCGTCGATGGTTTCGTTTTTCTTTATGAATTCGAAAAATTCAACGAAATAGTAAGGAACAAGTGTAAGGTGATCATCCTTTCAAGCTCCGATAACAAACGCGACATCGATAAAATTGTCAACAACAATCACGTCATCAAATTCATCACCAAGCCGTTGACTGAGGTCGCACTCGACGAGATTAAGCTAAATAATTATTAGTAAGTCGTTCCTGATCTCCCTGCCGTTTCTATTTTTACTGTTACACTGATCACACCTAAATCAGGTGTTGCACATGAATTATACAAGAATGGGAAAAATCTTCATCACCGGGATTGTCGCAGCATTATTGATAATCTCATCCTCCGTTTTTGGACAGAGCACAGAACCTGATACGCTTCAATGGAAGCGCAAATTTAATTTTGCAATCAATTTCAATCAGGCTTCATTTTCTTCTAACTGGAAAGCCGGCGGTGTGAATTCGCTGGGCTTTAACACGCTGTTTAATTACAAAGCGAATTACAAAGATGATCGAAGGTCATGGGACAACGACCTTGATTTTGCGTTTGGATTTGTCAACAATTCCGGCCAGGGTTACAGGAAAACAATCGATAGAATCTTCATCGATACAAAATACGGATATGAAATCACCGATGACTGGAGTGTCTTCTCGTCTCTCAGTTTTGTAACGCAGTTTGCTCCGGGTCACTTGTACGCTGAGGACAACAGCAGACAACTCATTTCTGATATTATGGCACCTGCGTTTATCACTTCTGCATGGGGCTTCGAATATCACCCGGTAGATTATTTCAAGTTAAGACTCGCACCGTTTGCGCCGAGGTTGACGATCGTTACAGAGCCGCGCCGGTTTACAAAAAGTGTTGGTACTGAGCCCTACGGTGTCGACTCAACCGAGACAACACGTTTTGAAATTCTCGCGTTTCAACTCCTGGCCGAATTCAACAAAGAAGTTGTTAAGAATGTAAACCTGAAGTCGCGGTACATGATGTTTGCAAATTACAATACATTCGAACCGAAGACGCTCGATCATCGTCTCGACATTGACATCGTCGCGAAGGTGAACAAATTCATTAACGTGGGGCTTGGGGGTATTCTGCTTTACGACTTTGATCAGGATTCTGGTGCACAGATATCGCAGGTCTTTTCGTTTGGATTTTTATATACGTTCCAGAATTACACGGAGGATAAATAGCAAATCATTTCGTTACATAATCGTAGTATCACCCTTTCAATTCAGCAAATCTCACCTGTCCTGTACCTTTAAACCTGATTCTTAGCCCGACGATCTTGCCAAGATCATCCGGAACCCGCGTTTCAAAAGCTGGCGTGCCATTCACCTCGATTAAGGCAACACTATTTTTAGTGACGATCTTTACATTTACCCAATCACTAAAATCCACGCCAAGCCTGGAAAGGTCAGTAGTTGAGCCTTCAAAAGTCGTTTCATTCACAATCAATTTTAATTCGCCGACACAACCCTTGATCGATAACGGTACTACGATATAACCGTTGGAGCACATCAATGCAATTTTTGTATGCTGACATACTGCACCTCCCTTGTTAAAAGTACTGCGCAATGCTGTTTCAAATTCAAAATCTGAGGCGGGCACCGTGCCGAAATCCTGAACGTTGTAAAAGCTTACCTCTGGAATTGATGCATTTAAGTCGATGTTCATCTTCTTCAAATTATCCTCGGTGACTTCAAAGATGCCGTTGTGCGCCAGTTGGCTTTCTGTAATGTATTGTGGTATTCGCCCTGCGTTAATGGTGGCGAGCCAGCCTTGGGTTTTTACGTAAACATCGTGCTCTCGTACGACGGAATCATTCAGGACAAGCTTTGCGCGATAATAACCGGGATAATAATATGTGCTTGCATACTGCTTTTTGTTCTTATCAACTCCCTGCCTTAGCCGGGGATCCCAACTCTGTTGAATGAATACGCTATCGGCATTGGAATCTGATGCGTTGTAGTTGAATATAACTGTATTCGGCAATCCATTTGTCACAGGACTGCTCGAAAAAGAGATGTCGCTATACTTTAATATCTTAACAGACTTCCGAAAGGCAACAATCATGGCGGCTGCCACTATACACAAGGAAACAGCCAACATCCACAACAATGGCTTTCTAAATCTTTTGGCTGGTACTGCATTAAATTTTTTCTCAGATACCTCTTGATGAAATGATACAAATTTTCGCCAGGACTCATATCCCGCAAATTGCGCCAGTGCATTTAGTGTCGTAAGATTCGGCGAGCTTGTGTATTGAACCCTTCCCCAGAGTCTTTTGAGCGTACTGCCACTCAATGACACCTTTGTTTCGGATAGTATTAGTTCGGAAAGGTTTTCAAAATCCTGGTTTTGCCAGCATTCACTGTCTCCCCAGGATAATTTCTTCTCAATGAGTAACCTGCACTTTTCCAGGCTCGCAGCTTCGGTTTCCATCAATTTTTATGCTTGAACGATCTTGAACAATTATGAACAGCGCTTGAACAACAGGTATTTGGTCCCGTGACAAACTTGCACCGTATAAGATACTAAAAATAATACGTGCATGAAAAAGCTAGCAATGACTGTTTTAATGTTCTTCATCCTTGTCGACACGTTTGCGCAACAATCAACGCAGTTTGATTCGGCGAACTGGCAATTCCTTAACGATAACTATACCGTCGAGCGATATAAAGGGAAGGATGCCATTCGATTAAAAAACAATCAGGCGATCTACAAAGCTGGGCAAATAAAAAACGGCATCATCGAATTCGATGTTGCATTTCCTGACGCACGGGCTTTTGTCGGCGTGGCTTTCAGGATGAAGGATGAACGGAATTATGAAGAATTTTATCTGCGCCCTCACCAGTCCGGTAATCCGGATGCCAACCAATATTGTCCTGCATACAATGGCGTAACATCCTGGCAGCTTTATACGGGGGACGGTTATTCGGCACCAACGTCATATCTCTTTGAAAATTGGATTCATTGCAAACTCGTTTTATCCAATCAATTGATGGATGTGTACATCACAGATATGCGCAAGCCCGCGTTTACCACTACATTAAAAAGACCTGTCGACAAAGGTGATATTGCCTTGTACGCTGCAGTAGGAGAAGCTCGCTTTTCTGATTTTAAATTAACTGCCAACGAACCTTCACTTTCCGCGCCGGTAAAAACCATCGACAATGTTCCAGGCGTAATTTCTTCTTGGCACGTCTCGAATGTTTTTAACGAAGCGAAAATTGATTCAATAATGGAAGCCGGTATGCGACCAGATGCGTTAACATGGCAGCGGGCTTCGGCTGATTTGAACGGGCTTGTGAACCTCGCCACGGTTTCAAACTGGACAAGGACTAACAACACGGTACTTGTAAAACTGGTTGTATATGCGGATAAACCGCTCGTCAAAAAACTAACCCTCGGATTCAGTGATCGGGTTAAGCTGTACCTCAATAATCAAATCCTGTTTGCAGGTCAGGATAAGTTTCAATCACGTGACTATCGGTTTCTCGGTACCGTTGGATTTTACGATGACGTATATCTCCATTTAAAAAAGGGAAAGAACGAGCTCTTGATCGCCGTGTCAGAAGATTTCGGTGGCTGGGGCATTCAGGCTAAGATCGAAGATCAAAAAGGAATCAGGATTGAAAAGTAATGTCAAACCAATAAATCAAAACAACTATGAAACAATTATTAGTGCTGATGATCGTATGCATCGCTGCTGCTGCATTTGCCCAGGAAGATAAGTCGCAACGCCCCAGCCCTCCGGCTCAGGCAAGAGGTAAGTCTGGGAACACTTCCATTACAATTGACTACAGTCAGCCTTCGGTAAAAAACCGGCAGGTATGGGGTGCGTTGGTTCCTTATGGAAAGGTGTGGCGAACAGGCGCAAATGAAACCACTACAATCGAATTTTCGGCGCCAGTTACAATCGAGGGAAAAAAGATTGATAAGGGACGTTATGCTTTGTTCTCTATCCCGAATGAAAAAAGCTGGACATTTATAATCAACAAAGGTATTAAGTGGGGAGCTTTCTCTTATAAAGAGGACGAAGATGTTATCCGTTTTGACGTTCCCGTGAAAACCGATAATCAGCCTGTTGAAAAGTTGACGTTTGATGTTTCAAACAAAGGGGAAGTGACTTTCCGTTGGGCGGACGTTGAGACAGGGTTTAATGTTAAGTAGATGCTTTTAGTTTGCTGATGGCAGTCAGGAGGGTTGATTTGACCATCAGCCCTTTTGAAGGCCACTTCTTCTCAACCTTCAGCTTCAAGTTTTGCCCTGATATCTTTCGTCGCGTTATCAAGCTCTTTGGCTGTGGTTCGAAGCTGTTCGAGAATAGTTTCGTTTTCGGATATATTCTTAAAATCAAGCAGATGGATTAAACCCAGTACGCGAGCGACCGGTCCGCGTAGCTCATGGGCATTGATGAAAGCATATTCTTCCAACTTTCTTGTTTTCTGCTGCAGCTCCGCCGTTCGGTGCAGCACCTTTAGTTCAAGGTTGGCGTTCATATCCCTCAATGATTCATTTAACACACGCAGTTCTTCTGATTTTTCCTCGATGTCCGCTCTTTGTTTACGGATCTCTGAATTCTGATTTCGAACGCGGTTGATCGAAACATGGAGAACGTACGAATTCGTGACATAGTGAATGATGCCATGACCCGCGGTAAGCAGATTAATTAATTGACTGCTTTCGAAATGAAAACTGAAATCGTCAACCAGGTAGATCACAAGGCAACCCACTGGGACAAGAAGAATATGATGCAGTTTGTTGAAACCACGCGCCGCAACGTGATTTGTAATGCCCCCCAAAATGAACACAATCGACGGTATTATCGAAAAGTCAATGATGCCGATAATCCACCCGATAAGAAAAAAATCAACCTGTAAAGCATCGAAAACAACACTGGTTCTTCTGCCGCTTCGTACAAAAACATACAGAATTGCGTGGGGAACCGTCGCGACGAGAAAGACTGTCAAATATTCAAGAAACCCGAGTTGGAAGTTTTGCTCATGGTAGTAGGCGATCATCATGAGCATTGCACTGACGTAAGCCATCATTCTGAAGGTATAGCTTAACCTGCCAATACCTTTACTTTGCTTCCAGATGTTGCCGGGTGATCTCAACATGGCCACCTATAAGATAGTCATACTTGCAATCTTCTCCAATTGATTTAGGATGAGCTTGGTGTTAAGGCACGGATGTTAGAAATCAGTATCCAGCCCAAGTCGGTTTTTTAGTTCTCTGAGAAGCGGGTTTTTCTCCGCCAGGTAGTCAAATTTCTCGCGATTGGTGTACATGACCTTTCTTTCATCTGGCCCCTCAAGCAGTTCACCTGTAACTGTGATCAGATTGTTTTTAAGACGTTCGCGTAAATGTGCAGTGATTTCGCTCTTGATACTGTTAAGCATTGTTTCGTGCACGGGACTCAACAACGTAACGACAATTTGTTTTTCACGTACAGCGTACGGTTGCGAAAGCATTTGAAACTCGGCCTGGAATTTACGCCGCTGCTCCGCGAATTCGTTCCATGCATTGCGTAACTGTTCTTCTGTAAACGCATTGTCTTCAATCTTTACCGGACCGTCGCCTTGCTGTTCTTCTTTTTTGACCTGGGTCTTTAACAGATCTGTCAACTTAACTGTCTTCGGTATTCCTGCCGTCTTTGGAGGTGACTGAACGCTGGGCGGGAGCGGTGTTGCAGCTATTGGTTGACCGGGAGCAGCGATTTCTTTTGAAACCGGCTGATCGACGTCGACGACTTTTTCGGAAGCAGATTCCGGTTCGTTCTCTACACTAATTTTTTTTTTAAGTCTCCCGCATTTACGGAGACGCCATTGGCTGCAAGCTGCGATGGCGGGATGATATGCCCTACATGCGCCATTTTCATCAGTGCAAGTTCAACGGATAATCGCTGGTTCTTGCTGCTCTTGTAGTTGATATCGCACTGGTTGGAAATATTCAGCCATGTGAGCAGCAGGGAAGGAGAGCAGCTTTGGGCTTGCTCAACATATTTCTTTTTCACGCTATCCGGAACTTCCATCAGTTGAACGGTTCGTGCATCCTGGGAAATCAACAGGTTTCGCAGATGCTCACTTAATCCGACAATGAAGTTATGGCCGTCAAATCCTTTTTTCAGGACTTCATCGAAGAGGATCAGTGGCTGCGTGTGATTCTGCGTAAGCAAAGAGTCGATCACTTTGAAATAGTAGTCGTGATCGAGGATATGAAGATTCTTAAGTGTGTCTTTGAAAGTCACTCCTTTCCCGGAGGAATAAGTGACCATCAGGTCGAAGATGGATAATGCATCGCGTAAAGCGCCATCAGCTTTTTGTGAGATCAGATGGAGTGCTTCATCTTCCGCAGGGATGGATTCGTGTTGCGCAATTTTCTTCAGGTGATTGGCGATGTCGCTGATCTGAATCCTGTTGAAATCAAATATCTGGCAACGTGAAAGAATGGTCGGAATGACTTTATGCTTTTCCGTCGTGGCGAGAATAAAAATTGCGTAAGAAGGTGGCTCCTCAAGTGTTTTCAAAAAAGCGTTGAACGCTGCATTTGAAAGCATGTGAACCTCGTCGATGATATAAACCTTGAATTTGCCAAACTGGGGAGGATACCGCACCTGGTCGATCAGATTACGGATGTCTTCAACAGAGTTGTTGGAGGCCGCATCGAGCTCAAAAATATTAAGAGAATTATTTTCGGTCCGTTCTTCGAATCCGTTAATGAGTTTGGCAACGATCCTTGCGCATGTTGTTTTGCCCACCCCGCGCGGGCCGCAGAACAGAAGGGCTTGCGCGAGTTTATTGTTGTCAATGGCGTTTTTTAACGTCGTTGTAATATGTTCCTGGCCAACAACCTCATCAAAGCCCGTAGGGCGGTATTTCCGTGCCGAGACAACAAAATTTTCCATTGCAGGGTGCAAGATAAAAAGTTTACTCTTACGGGTAATAGCGCTTTAGGTTTTTCCATGCTTTTTTTCGGAAAAGCCAGATGGTCACATTTTTAGAAATTGTCCAGATGGATACTATTGTTCTGCGATCGCTCTCACCGCCAGCTTGATGTTTTCAATACGCTGCGCTTTCATGTAAACCAGCGGCTTTTGTTTTCGCTCGGCGCAGTCCGTTGCCGGACAACGTTCGCAGGTTTCGCCAACCATCCTGATTGGGATTGCGGGGTCGTTCCAGAACTTGACCTTCTTTTTCATCTGATCAGTCAGTAGCAAACCTATCGTGATGCTGTTGTTGAAGTTAGAACCATTTAGCAATGGTTTGGCAAATGTGATGATGAGATATTCTTTGTCGGTACCGATATACTTTGAACGCTGCGCGCGGCAGAGTGGGCGACGATATGTTCCGGCTGTAACCTGTTTGGATAAATCTTTCAGCACGTTCGTTGACACCCATCGTCCGCAATAATTTTCGTGCTGCATATTTATATGTGGATCATGCAGGCCAGAGAGATGCATTTCTTTCGTGAGTTCAAATTCATTGCTTTCATTTCGGTTAGAGAATCGCAGGAAGAACAACTCCTGAATTCCAAAAAATCGCGGAAGTAAATTCGTTAACCTATGTGTGAATATTTCAGGTGACGCATTGAACTCGCCGATCATGTTGAGCAGGATTTGCGGCTGGAAGGTTCGTTGCGTAAAGAACATCTGGATTCTTGGAATCAAGATATCCTTATTGAGAAATAACGCGCACGCGAAGTATGAGCCTTTAAAGTTGTTCAGCACTTGTTCAAATGAGTCAATCTCTACCGGAGGACTTGTATTCGATCGTTGATTTAGATTCGGCAGAACCTGAAATCCGATTTCGCGCGCATAAATAAAAGCACGTTGTGAATCATTGAGATTTTTATTGATGAGCAATCGCCGCGGTTTTCCGGGAAGCAAAACAGATCGCAACGAATCAAGTTCCGGCTGTGCGGAAAGTCCATCGTCATGGATCTGGTAATGGTAAAATTCTTCCAGTACGTTCTTAAGCTTTTGAAAGTCGAGCGGTTTCGACCAATCGAAGTTGTGCTTCTTGATAAAATCTTCGACAGCCGTTTCGATGTCTTCGAAATAATTTTCCTGCATTTCCTGGTAAGACCTTAAAGCAGAAAAATAGAAGTCTTCGATTTTCAATCCGTAGTTTCTGCTGATTTCAATCAAGGTTGTGAGGAACGCATTCAGTTTCACCGGCGCAGCAGAAAGTAACTCGAGCAATTCGGCACGATTAATACCGAACACATCGAGCGGAAGCTCATGTAAAATTTTCGATTGAAGTAATTTTGAAACCGGAGCAAGACTTTGTTTCAACTGCAGTGAGATCAGCCAGTCATAACTAACGCCCAGGGCTTCGGCAAGAGACGCGATCTTTCCTGCTTTCGGAAATTTTTTTCCTTTCTCAATTTCTGTCAGGTACGAAATGGAGATGCCCGAAACCTTTGAAAGATCGGTGAGCATCATGCGCTTCTCCTGTCGGAGTTGACGAAGCTTGAGTCCGAAAATGAGTTTGACATTTGCGTCGTTGATGAGATTTTTACCCAACATAGATTTGATAGTTTAGGATCGACTGTAGCGTTTTACCCGCATCGGGACGAAGATGCGAGCGAAGAAAAATATGTTTCGAATGGATCAAACGGCCTTTCCAGCTCCTAAACGCAATTCAACCTCCACTAAGCGGCTCTATCCGTTTCGCTGTCCCGCGAATACCAGCGAAAAAAACGTACCACGCGAAATTTCGCGTGACTGAACGCCGAGTCGGCCCCATTTTATTTTCAATCGATTGCACTATGACAACAGCTACTGAAACCATGATCGACGGAGTCGAAGTAAAAGCCGCCGTCCATCCATCCCACAAGAGAATATTGTCACAAGACGCCCTTCAGTTTATTGCCGTTCTGCACCGACAGTTCAACAAGCGCCGCGAGCAGTTGCTGCAGCAGCGTGAGGTGAGACAAAAAGCAATTGACGAAGGTCGTCTGCCAGATTTTTTAACTGAAACCCAGAACATCAGACAGTCCGAATGGAAAGTGGGGCCGCTTCCCAACTGTCTCCAGGATCGCCGCGTCGAAATCACAGGACCTGTCGATCGTAAGATGATCATCAATGCCCTTAACTCCGGTGCGCGCGTA
>Ga0196965_1000359_pt1 | contig 29827 bp, 23 predicted proteins | sample S1_20metaG_FD_148668 | JGI IMG/M metagenome (GOLD analysis project Ga0196965, IMG submission 148668) | Soil microbial communities from Anza Borrego desert, Southern California, United States - S1_20 | ecosystem: Environmental > Terrestrial > Soil > Desert | place: USA: California | collected...
TTAACCGCGAAGCCACGCGGATCGCGCTCAGAATCTGCGCTTCCTTTTTCACCACCTACTGTTGAGAACCTTGCCAACACACGGCATTCATTTCCGACATTACCGAAGAGTTTAGCACGTGTATACTTAGAAATATCATGGGTTACCTTAAATGTACCATACGCTCCGGTTCCTTTTGCATGGACAACACGTTCAGGAATTCTTTCGCGGTTGAAGTGCGCCATCTTTTCATGCAAAATGAAATCCTGAAGTAAAACCGGACCACGCGGTCCTGCAGTCATACTGTTTTCATGTTCTACATAAGGCTTTCCACTTGCAGTGGTGAGTTTGTGTTTTTGTTCTTTTCCGTTTTCCATGATAAGCAGTTGTTATTTGTGATACGAAGGTGTCCCAGGCCGTGCGCTAAAACAAAGCGAAAGTTTTTATATCCGTATAGACAGAATCTATTACTAAGTTCAAGGTTCATGATTCAAGGTTAAAAGTTTGTGTTCTGTAACGAGTGGCAGACGAACTAATTTGAGGTTTGAGGTTTGAGGTTTGAAATGCCCTCATAGCTTGATACTGATTGGATGCAAAGCTCGCTTTAGCATTCAAAACCTAATTATAATTAGTTAACCGGAAACCAACCTCCAACATCAAACGTCAAACCTCAAACAGTTCTGCACAACCCGTCACCTCCACGTCACCCGAATGTACTTTTCGTTCTTTTTAAAATGTGCGGGAATAGCTTTTAGTATGGCTTGCCTGAGTTTATCAAGAAGCATTTCCTTGACAAATCCGTTGTGTACCACCAGGCTTACTTCGCGTACGGGTTCCGGTGCGTTGAAATGTTTGACGTGTTTGTTCTTTGAATCAACCGCGAGTTCGGGAATGAGTGTATAACCGTAGTTGTTATCTACCATTGCTTTCAATGTTTCAAACGAACCGCTCTGGTAATTCAGCTGATTATGGGTTTTCTTTTGTTTCGCAGAGCAAAGGTTTTCAACCTGTCCACGGAAGCAGTGTCCTTCTTCCAATAAAAGCAGGTTGTCGTACGAAAGCGATTTAACGTTGATTTTTTCCTGTTGAAAATACTTGAGATGTTCGGCAGTGTATAACAGAATAGGTTCGTAAAAAATCGGGATCTCCCGGATTTCGCGGTCGTCAACCGGTGTTACCAATATGGCAACATCCAAACGATTTGTTTTTAACATTCTGATAATCTCTTCGGTTTGCAATTCCATTACCGTAAAAGATGTACCGGGATGTTTCTCCAGGAACTTATTTAAAAACTTAGGCAATAGGTAAGGCGCTAACGTAGGAATAACACCGAGGCGAAATTCACCTTCGATGGAATCTTTTTCATTTCGAATGAACTCCTTTAGATTCTTAATCTCTTGTAAAATCTGCCGCGCCCTCGAAATAATAATTTCCCCTGACTTTGTTGGCTTTAACGGCTGACCTTTGTCAAAGATTTTAACGCCGAGCTCATCTTCAAGCTTTTTAACCATCATACTGAGCGTGGGTTGTGTCACGTTACAGAAATTTGCGGCTTTGGCATGGTTCCGATGAATATCCAGCGCAATTATATATTCCAGTTGTTGCAAGTTCATTCGATTGCGCTCTAATCTAAAACGGTGTCATAAACAAAACTAATAAGTTGATAACAAATATCAATATTGTTTATAACATTTCCATTGCTATTTTCGCGGCATCATTAAATAAAAAATTTTTAAGACGTATGACAAAAGGTATTTTATCAGTAGGTCAGACTTTCCCTAAGTTCAAGAAAAGTGCAGTAGTTTCCCTTGAAAAAGGAAAAGAATTTTACGACGTCTCTTCGGATGAATTGGTAAACGAAGAAGGTCGCTGGACGGTGATGTTTTGGTGGCCAAAAGACTTCACATTTGTTTGTCCTACAGAAATTGCAGAATTCAACAAAAATTATGGAGAATTCAGAGATCGTAATGCCAACTTAATTGGCGCTTCAACAGATTCTGAATTCGTTCACCTGGCGTGGAGAAAAAATCATGACGATCTGAGAGATCTTAAGTTCCCTATGCTGGCCGATACATCAAAAACCCTGGCCGAAGATTTGGGTATTCTTGAAGCAAATGAAAAGGTTGCTTATCGTGCAACGTTTATCATCGATCCTCAGGGTATCGTTCGTTGGGTAAGTGTAAATGACCTCAATGTAGGCCGCAACGTGAAAGAAGTAATCCGCGTGCTGGATGCATTGCAAACCGACGAACTCTGTCCTTGTAACTGGGAAAAAGGAAAAGAAACGATTAAAGCTTAAAGGTTCAAGCGGTTCAAGGTTCATGGTTTAAGGTTCAAAGTTAGGCGTTCGAATAACACCAGAATTTCGACATTGTTTGAAATTTGATGTTTGGTTACGACGACATGGAACTATATTAAAATTAAAAATTATGGAACAAGTAATCTTAACATATTCAGAAAGCACGCAGGAGTTTCTCGAGTTTTTACAATTGGAGAAAGATTATCGTACGGAGGCGCTCGACTTGCTGGAAGAAGGAAAGTCGCGATACCTGGCCGATTTAAAAATCAATTTTAAAAATTCTTTTGAGAGTGAGTTTCTTTCTAAGAAGGAAATCGTGCTTCTTGGTGTAGCGCTGGCTGTCAACGCGAGCAATGGTATACTTCGTGATTTCTTTAAAAGAAAAGCAGAAGCAGAAGGTGTTACAGCGGAAGAGGTCGCGGAAGCCGTGGCATGTTCGTCCTTATTGAGCGCAAATAATGTCTTTTATCGTTTTCGCCATTTTCTTAACAAAGAAAAATACGACGAGATCCCTGCACGTATTAAAATGAATATCATGGCTCGCCCGGTAACGGGAAAAGAGTTCTTTGAACTTATTAGTCTTGCAGTGAGTGCCGTAAATGGTTGCGAAATGTGTGTAAAGTCACATGAAGCATCCCTGCTCGAACTCGGCAGCAAGGAAGAACGGATTTTTGAAGCCGTACGCCTTGCTTCAGTTATCACGAGCTTAAGCAAAGTGGTGTATTAACATTCATCTGATTTATTTTCTAAGGACCCGGGCAAAACGTCCGGGTTTTTTATTATAAAACACTGACAAGCACGTGTTAACATCTTGATTTATTGATAATCTTTCGGACTTACCACTTTCGGCAGGCATTTTGTGTCTAAGTATAAAAATTAAAAATATCATGCGTTATACATTCATTCTTGTATTCCTTTTTACCTGTTCAGGTGTTTTTGCACAACACGAGGCATTTGAAGGCGAACCTTTTATTGAAGTAACAGGTATTGCCGAAACCGAGATCGAACCAGATGAAATTACCTTGTTAATTCGCTTAAAAGAATTTGAAGAAAACAGGAGTAAAACTGATCTTGAAAAACTCGATAAAGATTTCCTTGCTGCCCTAAAGAAAAGCGGAATTGAGAAGAAAAGACTCTTACTTGCCGACGCGGGTTCTAAACTTGACAAACTGGGCAAGCGAGATAAAGATGCATTTCGGGAAAAATCATATGAATTGATGCTTACGGGAGCTGCAGAAGTTGACAAATTATTGACTGCGTTGCAACCCGTTGCCGTAGACCTTGTTACTATCACCCGTGTACATCATTCACAATTGGAGAAGCATAAGCTTGATCTCAAGCTAAAGGCGCTTCAGGTCGCCCGATCGAAAGCAGAATTGTTGTTAAAAGCAATTGGTAATGAAGTGGGGAAACCCCTGATGATTCGCGAATGGGATAATGAGCCAATACCGATGGCAAAAGCCAACGTTATGATGCGGCAAGAATCTGTCGGTTTTGCAGATGAAGCCAGTATGGAGTTTAAAAAAATCAGGCTTAGAGCGCAGGTTCACGCGCAGTTTGAAATTAAATAACAGATTCAAAAAGCTGTTTATATCTCTTAAACTTTGAGAATTTTGAACTTAAAGTGACGTCTATTCACCTTACGTTAAATGAAATTGTGACTAAGCTGACAAAGTGAAAACTAATGATGTCGTCTCATTTCATCATTCAATCTAAAGGCATGCCAGAAGAAAGCCACAAAGAATAATATCACCGACACTAAAACGATCAACATAACAATAGTTGTTGTTTGCAATCCAAAGATCGGCATAACAGTAAGGGCTATATTGACCAAAGTGGGGGGCTTGTAACAAAGGTAAGATCGGTTGACTTTTTGAAGCTTTTACCGCAAACCGCGGGTGTAAATTCCGAACATAATTATGGATCCTTGCGTTATATTTGCAACTGTTTAATTGAAAACCAATAATTTATGTTAAAAAGAATGATTCGAGTGCTGTTGGTTGTAATGATGGGAATCCTCCTCAACCCGGCTATCCAGGTATATGGGATGTATGAATTTCAGGATACCACGCTTACTCCCCGGGACTGGTTCTTACGCGATCCTGAAACTGACAAGGTGCAAGGCTTGAGCGTTGAACGCACGTACGAGACCTTATTGAAAGGGAAACCTTCACGCACCGTTTTGGTAGCGGTTATTGATTCGGGTATTGACATCGAACATGAGGATCTCAAAGATGTGCTTTGGATTAATGAAGATGAGATTCCTGAAAACGGTATTGATGATGACAAAAACGGATACGTCGATGATATCCATGGATGGAATTTCATTGGTGGAAAAGAGGGAAATGTGGATGCCGATACCTATGAAGTTACGCGTGAATATGCTCGCCTTAAACCGAAATACGAAAACTTCGACGAAAAGGATCTCAACAAAAAAAATAAAGCAGAATACGAATATTGGAAACGCGTTAAAACCAAATATGAACGCGATTCTAAATTTAATAAAGAACAATTCGATCAGTATAACCAGCAATTCGAATTGTACACCAACGCACTCGCAACGATTAAATATTGTGACAGCATCTTAACTGTTAAACTCGGTGCGCCAGTTTCAAAGTCATCGCTCGCCAGTATCGCTGAGACGAACGATACCATAATGTTCGCTAAACAAACTTTAACAAAAGTGCTTGAAAATGTGCAGGGCGATATCGCAGTGAATGAGTTTGTCACTGAACTGGCAGCGTATCTTGAACAACTCAACGAAGGTGTTGAACACTATCGCGTAGCGGTTGAGTACGGTTACAACACGGAGTTCAACTCGCGCACCATCGTGGGAGACGATATCAATAACCTCAAAGAAAAAGGTTATGGCAATAACGATGTCGAAGGACCTGATGCAAGTCATGGTACACACGTGGCCGGTATTATAGCCGCCAATCGAAAAAACGAAATCGGAATAAATGGCATTGCCGACAATGTTCGCATCATGTCGGTTCGCGCTGTGCCAAACGGTGATGAACGCGATAAGGATGTGGCGAACGCTATTATCTATGCCGTGGATAACGGTGCACAAATCATCAACATGAGTTTCGGAAAATCATTTTCTCCGCAAAAAGAAGTGGTGGACAAAGCGGTGAAATATGCTGAATCTAAAGGCGTACTTTTAATTCATGCTGCCGGCAACGATGGTAAAAACCTGGATGAAGAGCAGAACTATCCTACTAAAAAGGTAGGCAAAGGAGAAATAAAAACGTGGCTTGAAATCGGTGCGTCTGCCGCGGGAGCAGAAGATGAACTTGTGGGATCGTTTTCAAACTACGGAAAAAAATCAGTTGATCTCTTTGCTCCCGGTGTAGAAATTTACTCTACTACGCCTGATAATACGTATAAAGAATTTCAGGGAACCAGTATGGCATCTCCCGCCACGGCCGGAGTAGCTGCCATCATCATGTCTTATTTTCCACACCTCGATGCTGAGCAGGTGAGGGATGTACTGCGCAAATCAACCCGTACTTTCGATGAGCTTAACGTTTCCAAGCCAGGAGACGATGAACCGCAGGAAGTTAAATTCACAGAACTAAGCAGTACAGGTGGTATTGTCAACGCTTACGAAGCGGTAAAACTTGCTTCCACCATTCCGGTGAAAACACCTAAGAAATAACCGAACACAAAACGTCCGGTTTCGATACAAAAAGTACCGTCATTACAATGGCGGTATTTTTTTGTGCCACCTTTATCTTAAAAATACCACGGCTAACGGTATGGATATACGTAAATTATACCGACCAGTATACCGAATAACCGTGTAACCCTTGTATCTAAAAACCCAGGTGTACTTTTAAGGATGAAGAAATATCCGCCATGAAGCGGGTTACACAGTAATACAAAGTGGACTAGCTTTCCTGTATACAACAACCGTATACATGAACCCTTTTCCCCGACTGATCTTCATCATCGTACTTGCCGTGCTTACCTGCAACAGTACGAAGGCTTCTCCCCGTGCCGGATTTTATTTGCCGGATTCTCTTCAGCAAGTCACATTAACCTATCGTAACATCAACAATCTTATTCTCCTTCCAGTGATCATCAACGATAGCATACAACTGAATCTCATTCTTGATACAGGATGCAGAAACCTCGTCTTATTCGGAAAGAGATTTCAAAAATTATTTATTGCTGAGCCAGGAAAAAAAGTACAGTTCTCCGGACTTGGTTCAGGTCGGGCTATTGTCGGGTCACTTTCCCTGAACAACAAAGTAAAGATCGGCGCCGTGTTAGGTGAACACATCCCTATTGTGGTCATCCCGAATCGCAATCTGTTTGGATCATATCCCCGAATAGACGGCGTAATAGGTTATGAAGTCTTCACCAGATTTGAGATTGAGCTAAATCCGGTACATCAAAAAATTACCTTCCGCCCCGGGTATTCCGGATCATTACCTTTGGGCTACACGCACATTCCGTTACGTATAGAAGATTCAAGACCAATTATGGATGGCAAAGTGGTCTTCGATGTCAATGAAACACAACAATTTAGTTTAATGATAGATACGGGATCAACATTGGGTTTACTTTTAAAGACATCTTCGTCCAGAGAAGCTACTACTAAAGGAAAACGATCAGTACTTGGACGCGGCTTCAATGGCATCATGGAAGGAATTCTAAGAAAAAGCAAAAAGCTGATTCTTCATAAGATGGAAATTGATATGACTGAAACCGCCGTGGTATATTCATCTTCTTACACGCATGCTTCCCTCGGCATGGAAGTATTGAAAGATTATTCCCTTATCCTGAATTATAGCAAGGCGTATGCAGGATTAAAAAAAATAATCCAGGGTGACATTCCCGAAAGTATTTAAAAGAAGTACTGACAGGATTTAGTAAAGAAAAAAAGCATTATTACGGGAAGGATTGTATTAAACCAGTGTGATTATATCGTACCTGACGGCACTAACAAAAATCCAGATTCGTTTTCTACCCTTATTGCATCCTTACGGGGTTAAGCAACACGTTCATTTCATCCGATCTTGTGCCTACATATAGGCAGGGAACATATTGTTAGTAAATAGAGTTTCGTTAGTGGCATTAAATTCTAAAGGCACGCTTTGTGATGCCACAGAGACAAAACGACACCAATAAATGCAACTATGAAGATGGCATATCTTCTTAGTGCCCTGGTCTCTTAGTGGCGTTAAATTCGAATGGCACGCTTTATGCCAATGTGGTCGTTTAAAAAAAGAATAGTAAATTTAATACTTAGTTTTTTTAACATAACCCACACAACATGAACCAGGAAGTACATTGGAATAACATTGCCACCAGTTACGATGATGAAATCTTTGATGTATTTAAATCCGACAAGAAAAAAGTTCTCGCCAAATACTTTAAAAAACATGCAAACAGAAGAAAAGATGCAACTGATTTCGGATGCGGCACAGGCAAAGCATTACCCTTCCTTTCTCCTGGCTTTAAACATGTGCTCGCGCTTGACATTTCGCAGGAGTGTATCGTGATCGCAAAGGAGAGAAACTTCAACAACGTTACTTTTAAACGTGCGGACCTTACAAGACAATCCGTTAAACTTCCCCCCGCACATTTTGGATTGTGTGTTAACGTGGCCATTCTTCCAGAACTTGCACAAAATCGCGCCATCATTAAAACAGTAAAGCGTGGATTGCGAAAGAATGGTACAGCAATCTTTGTGGTCCCTTCTATGGAGTCTATGCTTTTTGCCTCATGGCAACTCCTGGAGTGGTACCGTAGAGAGAAGGTCTCACCGGAGCATATTCCTGGCGACGAATTGAATTATTTCGACCGGAATAAAACAGATCTTATTCAGGGTATCATTAACATTAACGGTGTTCCTACCAAGCATTACACAGCACCTGAGATACACGTGTTGTTTGAAGAAGCGGGACTAACCGTAACCGCACTCAAAAAACTGGAATACGATTGGAACACAGAATTCGATTCGCCGCCTTCCTGGCTTAAAGCACCATACCCATGGGATTGGCTGATTGAATGCAAGTCTGTTAATTAAGGACTTTAACATTTCATTAACGCGCTATAGTTGGTAAGCGTGTGTATATTTTCCACCATTATAAAAAATGAATATGAAAATCATACACACACTCTACTTTTTTCTGCTGAGCGGAATTGTCCAGGCGCAGTTGCATCTACCCGAACTTAGCCCGCGAAGTTACCTGAAACAAGAAGTAGGATATACAAACATTACTATTTCGTATGGACGACCCGCAACGCGTGGTCGTGTGGTTATGGGGGAAGTTGTTCCCTACAACACACTATGGCGAACTGGTGCAGGTGAAGGAACCCAGATTTCTTTCGATCGACCCGTTACAATCGCAGGTAAAAAAATTCCAGCCGGGACTTACGCATTCGTCACTATACCTGATCGCGATCAATGGACCGTGTTACTCAATACCGATACCAGCAAAATTTATGGCGACCCTGCTGAATATGATTTAAAATTTGAAGCGCTTCGATTTAGTGTAACTCCGCAAAAATCATCGCGGTTTTATGAATCTCTTACCATTGACTTAGATATTACCAACTACAATGCTGACTTATACCTTTCATGGGAGAATACACAAATTCATTTTCCAATTCTCACACATACAGATGAAGAGGCACTAAAACATATTGCACTATCCCTTGAGAAAAATCCCGGGAACGACGAGATGTACGCTGCGGCAGCTTACTACTACTTTGTGAACCAAAAAGATCCTGACCAGGCGCTTCAATTCATCAACAACGCCTTAAGCATAAAAGAAGACCGGTGGTATTACCTACAGAAAATTGACCTGCTAATCCGATTAAAAAATCACAGTGAAGCTATTGTTTTAACCGAAAAAACAATTGAATTCCTAAGAAGAACAAAACCAATTGAATGGGAGCATACTGTAAAAAGCATTGAAGCAAAACGCAATAGCTGGCCCCATAAATAAGGATGCAGCAATAGCTAAAGACCCTGCCGAGGCATGGGCCGTCCATCTCAGCAAGCTTGGAAATGACAACGTGGCTAGCGTTAAAGCACCTTAAATCGTTCCATCATGCCATTCATCAAAATCCAAGCTTCCGTCTAACCAGTTTCAATTTCGCATTTCGAAAAACCATTACCTTCGTAGGCTAAGATCGATATGCATACAACCTTATTTACCTTCAACGCCTTAAAACTAATCATCCTTGCAGGATTACTTCTAACGTACAGTCATGCCGTTAAGGCGCAAAATCCCAATGAGATTACAATCACCGGCAAAGTGATAGATTCGGTATCTGCGGTTCCCGTAAGCTTTGCCACGATCCGGGTTTTTAAAAGCAACGCAGGCACGATCGTAACCGGAAGTATTAGCGGCGAAGATGGATCATTCGCTATACCAGTAGCTCCAGGGCAATATTACGCAGAAATAGACTTTATGGGCTTTCAATCGCAGCGCACAAAAGAATTTACGTTAACGGAGAATCAAAAAAACTATGCGCTACCGGTTATAAGACTGACTACTTCTGTAAGTCAACTTGATGAGGTAGTTGTTCAGGCTGAAAAAAGCAGCATGGAGCTAACGCTCGACAAAAAAGTTTTTAACGTCGGACAGGATCTGGCAAATGCAGGCGGATCAGCAACAGATATTCTTACCAATATACCATCCGTCTCTGTTGATCCGGAAGGAACTGTTAAACTCCGCGGGAGTGATAATGTTCGTATTCTCATTGACGGTAAGCCCTCCGGACTGGTGAGTTTTAAAGGTGGCAGCGGATTGCAACAACTCCAGGCTAGCATGATTGAGCGTGTGGAAGTGATTACAAATCCTTCTGCACGTTATGAGGCAGAAGGCATGGCAGGAATTATTAATATCGTTTTGAAGAAAGAAAGAACACAGGGCTTCAATGGATCTTTCGAACTGATTGGCGGCTATCCAACCAATTTCGGTGGCGCAGCTAATCTGAACTACAGGCATAAGAAACTCAACTTTTTTATCAACTATGGGATTGCCTACCGGAAACAACCTGGCGGAGGAACGTTGTACCAGGAAGTTACGGATGAAAATAGTAATATCACATCCATCCTCGACCAAAAAAGTGATTTCTCCGTCATCGGATTCAACAATAACATTCGTGGAGGGCTGGATTACTACTTCAGCGAAAAAAGTATTCTTACCGGATCGTATCTCTACCGCAGAAGTGATGGGCAACGGATTACACACATCCGCTATAATAATTTTACATCCCCTAATGATCTTCAAAATACAATACGCCGAAAACAGGACGAAGATGAGATAGAGCCGAACTCCGAGTATTCGCTGATCTATAAAAAATCATTTGCTAAAAAAGGCCATGAGTTGACTGCTGAAATTAAATTTTTAGATAACTGGGAAAACTCCGACCAACTTTTCACGGAACGCTACTTTAATCCTGACGGCTCTGCAGATCCTTCACGTGACAGTGTTGAGCGATCTGTGAATGACGAATTTGAAAAACACTACCTTTTCCAGTTCGATTTTACAAAACCAATTGGAAAAGAAGGAAAATTCGAAACTGGCATACGCAGCAGTTTCCGGGATATGGTGAATGACTATATCGTTACGCAACGCAATGTGTCAGGTGAGTTCGAGGCCATTGAAGGATTGGATAACGTATTTGTGTACGACGAAAACATCCATGCCGTGTACGCGATCTATGGTAATAAAATCAATAAGATTTCTTACCAGGCTGGCCTGCGCGCGGAATGGACGGATGTAAAAACGACGCTGCGAAAAACCAGTGAAGTTAATCCCCGTGAGTATGCGAATCTTTTTCCCAGTGCCCACTTCACCTATGATATGCCACGCGACAACGCCATTCAATTAAGCTATAGCCGAAGAGTAAGGCGCCCGTTTTACAATGACCTGAGTCCTTTTATGACGTACTCCGATAAGCGAAATTATTTCAGCGGCAACCCTGATCTTGATCCTGAATTCAGTAATGTGTTTGAAGTTGGTCACATAAAATATTTTGATCTTGGATCATTGTCTTCGTCCATTTATTATCGTGACACGCATGGCAAAATCGATCGTATCAGAACGGTGGATGAGCTGGGCAACGCCGTTACCCTTCCGGAGAATTTAAATTCCGAAAAGGCCACAGGAATTGAATTCGCCATGGGTTACACACCTTATGAATGGTGGAAGCTTGATTTTAATTTTAATTTCTTTTATTCCGAAATCGACGGAAGCAACATCACGGAAACGTATAAAGCCACAACATATAGTTGGTTTGTTCGTCAGACGTCACGTTTTACGTTGCCTAAAAATTTAAATATTCAGTTGCGTGGAAATTACGAAGCGCCTCAAAATACAGCACAGGGAAAACGGAAGGCGCTGTACTACGCTGACTTTTCCGTCAGTAAAGATGTATTCAACAGACGCGGCACGATTACCTTCAACATTTTAGATGTATTCAATTCCAGAAAAACGCGATCAATAACAGAGGGAACAAATTTTTATACAGAGAGTGACTTTCAATTCAGACAAAGACAGTTTAACCTTACGATAAATTACCGGATCAACCAGTCTAAAACCAAAAAAGATCCGCTCGATGAAAACTAATACCAACGCAAACACGCCGATTATGAAATTCTGTTTACCCCTGCTCCTGACTTTTATGTTCGTCTCCTGTAGCGACGCTACTAAAAACCAGGATAGCCCATCCGTTGATATCGAAGGAACCTGGCAGTTGGTTTCTTCCGTTCAGATACAAAACGATTCTACGCATACCGATGATCTCTCCGGTCAAAAGATGATTAAGATTTTGAACAAGACCCACTTCTCTTTCCTGCGTCACGACTTAGACTCTGGTAAATCGGCATCACCCGTTTTTGTTTCAGGCGGCGGTCGCTATTTCTTCGAAGACCAAAAATATACTGAGCACCTGGAGTATTGTAACTTCAGAGAATGGGAAGGCCATGAATTCGATTTCGAAGTAAAATTTATTGGCGATACACTGATCCAGCAAGGTGTTGAAGAGATTAAAGAACTTGGGGTGAATCGTACGATTATTGAAAAGTATGTTAGGATCTAGGAAGGTACGGGGACGAGGTAAAAGGTACGAAATACGGGACGAATACAAAGTACAAGAGACGAAGCACGAGGCATGAAGTGTGAGTGACGATGTATAAGGTGCGTAATAGGACAACGAAGATATGGAAAGAGGCTGCCCATGTTGGGCAGCCTCTTCTGGTTTAGACCAATACTGGTGCGTTTTCGAATACCGGATAATCAGTATATCCTTCAGCTTCCGCGGAATATAATAAATTATAATTCGGTTGATTGAACGGTAACTTTTTCTGAAGTCTTTGTACAAGATCTGGATTTGCAAGGAAGGGCCGACCGAACGCTACCAGATCGGCTTTATCTTCAAGTGCTTCTCTGGCTTTATCTGCATTGTAATCGCCGGCAACTATCAGTGTATTAGTAAAATTTTTCCGAATAGTTGTCAACAGGTCATTTGGAAGTGACTGCGTAATAACGTGTAGATAAGCAATATCAAGATCGTTCAATTGTTTTGAAAGATAATCGTATGTTTCATCTACATCAGCATAAACTGGTGTTTCATTAAACGTGCTGTAAGGCGAAAGGCGAACACCGACCTTTTCTTTTCCGATAGCACCAATGATGCCTTTTACAATTTCCAATAAAAAACGTGAACGATTGGCCACGCTTCCACCATACGCATCGGTGCGTTGATTTGTATGTGGATTTAAAAATTGTTTTACAAGATACCCGTTAGCGCCATGAAGTTCTACACCGTCAAATCCGGCTTTGATGGCATTCTTAGCTGCTTCAATATGTTCCTTTATGGTAAGGCGAATGTCTTCAGCGGTCATTTCTTTTGCTACTGGAATATCGAGGCTACCTTTTCCGTCTACCCACATTTTTGTTTCTTTCAGTGGCACAGCGGAAGGAGCCAGTACCTGCGCACCTTGCGGTAAATTATCTGGATGAGTGATGCGTCCTGTATGCATGATCTGTATAAAGATTTTGCCATCTCGTTCGTGAACTGCATCCGTTACTTGTTTCCATGCAGCAACCTGTTCTTTATTGAAGATACCAGGAATTCGCGCATAGCCAAGACCGTTGGGTGAAGGAGATGTACCTTCAGTGATAATCAACCCTGCCGAGGCACGTTGTGCATAATAGGTTTGCACCAGTTCGTTGGGTTTATTGCCCAGCGCGCGACTACGTGTCATGGGGGCCATCACGGTTCGATTCTTTAAGTCGAGGTTAGCTAATTGGTAAGGGCTGAAGAGTGTCGTCATAAAAATACATTGGTTTATTTAAACATTTATATATTTAAGTTTATCGATGTATTTAAGACGAAAAAAAACTCTTATTCGTTCCGTAATTTTTCTAAAAAAGTTGAAAATTGTTCTAAAGCCTTGGTATTCAAGGTATATTTTAGATTACGTCCCTCCTTTTCCGGTTCAATAAGCCCTGCCTGGACCAGAATTTTTACGTGATGGGAAATGGACGGCTGGGTCAGGTCGATCACGTCCTGAATATCAGCACAGGGTGCACAGCCACCCTTTTTGGTTATATGAAGTAATATACTGAGGCGGTTCTTATCACCCAAAGCCTTGGCGATCGTTTCAATCGCCTTGATATCAATAGTTTTTATTGTTGCCATGATTGTAGGTATACAAACGTATGAAGCATTTTATCGTTATAAAAGTTCAGACCTTTCGATTATGAAAGATACCAAGTAAGGTCATTACAAACAATAAGAACGCAACGACAACCAAAGCGATACGAAGGTTTTGCCAATCGGCGATGAAACCGATAACCGGAGGCCCTAACAAAAATCCAGTATATCCTACGGTGGTTACCATGGCGAGGCCAACTCCGGAAGGAAGATCTTTTGTGCCTCCGGCAATGCTATAGGTAATGGGGACGATCACGGATAACCCCAGACCGACAAAGAACGATCCTGCGATTACAATACCCGCCTCAGGAAATACTAAGGCGGCGCATAAACCGCTGGTGCTTACAAGTCCCCCTGCAATAATGAGTTTCCAATCGCCAAACATAGCCCTGGCTTTATCGCCAAAGATTCTACCCAACGTCATGGCCGTAGCAAATGTGGACAGGGCAATGGGCGCTAAAGTTTTACTGGTATGTACAACGTTTTCCATATAGTTTACCGACCAATCTGCCATAGAACCTTCTGCTAACATACAACAGAATGCAATTATTCCTATTCGGACCAGCGCACCGTTCGGCATCCTGAATAACGGGCCTTCATGTTTTATTGATGGATCGGGCTTATCGTGTACGAGGCGTTTGCTAAACCATATTGTTACCAGCAGCGCCCCTGCTACCACTGTTGAAAAATGATAAAACAAATCGAAAGAGAACTCAACAAACAAGGCACCACTCCATGCACCCAACGCCATGCCTATACTAATAAAGCGTGAAACGAAGTCATGATGGGACGATTGTATGCTTGCTCTACCATAACTGCCTGTGCATTCATGGCTACGTCGAACATGCCTGTGGCTATACCCAGCAAAAAGTATAAGCCCATCAACACCATCCAATTTGGCATAAACGGAATTAGTGGAATAACGGCACAATAGATTAAGGCTACAACGATGGTGATCTTCCGGCTTCCGTTTTTTATGATTGCCCATCCGGTAAAGGGCATGGCACCTACCGCTCCCATTGAACACGCCAGTAACACCAAACCGATGGTTCCATTGTCGGCACCATAAAGTTCCTGTATCCTTGGCAATCGCGAAACCCAATTGGCATAGATAAAGCCATTGATAAAAAACGCGGCATTAACAGCAAGGCGATTTTTGAGTAAAGGTTTCAATGCCGTTTCAATGTGTAAGCCGCAGATGAAGTTAATTCAAATTCATTTCCTTCACGGAAAAAGTACACTGACCTGATCCTGCTAATCCGTTGGTGGTTAATCCCTCCACAACAACCTGATATTGTCCAGACAGATCAGAAGTATAAAATTCCAACTCATAAATTCCCTGATCATTGGTTGTTACATTTGGCGACCAGAAAAGTAGGTTTCGATGATCCGGTATACGCGCATTTCTTTCCGCTTGTTTTTCATATTGTGGTGAATAAAACTCCAGCTGACGTTGTAAGCCTTCATAATCAACAACCAAGGCCCGTGGATCAAGCTGGAATCCGCCCAGGTCGCCCTGATATGTTGAATAACTCACGATTCCAGGTGCTATGATCGGCCCCACGTAAAACGTATTCATCACTACGTCAAGCCGTTTAACTTTCAAAGGCGAAAAAGCCATGATTCTGTCTACATCGAACACTGGAACACCATCAAGCAACACAAGCGGATCATCGGGAAGAATACCACCTTCCTCCTGATTCACGACAAGAAAGTGAAATCCGTCCCGTTTCTTTCTCACCAAAACACCCGGAACATACTCTCGCATCACTTCTTCCATCACCGGGAAACGGGTATAGGTATCAAGAAAGTAACGCTGATTAGGTTTACCATAAAAAGGCAAGCTATCTGTGTTGCTCTTCACCACTTGCTCAAGGCTTTCCCGGTTATATATGTCCTGAATTTGCATGCCCATACTTCTTGTAAGCAGGGCATCAGCACGTCTTTCTGATAGATGTAACATTGGAACCTGTACCGTTGCATGCGCGGTGCTGAATGGATTATCCACCGTGATTGTTAACGTACTGTCGCGTTGAGTATTGGTTTGAATAACCAGCTTTCGTGCTCCTGAAAGGTTCGATGTTTCATAAAAAATCTCCCCTTGGGGGTTACTGCGCGCGCCATAGAGGGAAACCATTTTTCCCGGCGAAGACATGTAGGTCAAAACGCCAGCCACAGGACTTCCATTACTGGACAATACTTTAGCTTTAACAAGGTGCCCGCGATATTCAGGTATAAACGAATACGCAGGTGCCTTTCCAAAAACATCTTTCCAGGTGAAGCGTCTCCAACCATGGGTGAGCATTAAGTTATCTGCGCATTTTTTTACCAGAGAATCACTGCTGTTAAAATAATATGCCGGCGATTCAACCTCACCTTTTAAATCGGAGGAGAGAAACAGGTATTCAAAGATGCCATCCGTTGGTGGTAATGATAAGGAATCCAATTTATACACCGATATCGATAGATTTGCCTGTGCAGGTTCATCCACTGAGGCAGTGTTTATTTTCAGGGAAACCTTTCTTCGAATGCCATATTGTTTTTGATCCGTTTGTACCGTAGCAGAAAGTTTTTGTTCCGGCATCTTAAAATACAATCGCTCACACACCGGATTATTGTTCGTATCAAAAATTGTGAGGTGGGAAATCCCATCTGGCAGTTTATCTTTTGATATGACAAAGACGGCATCTTCAGGGTTAACGGGTTTAACTTCAGCATGGACGAGAAAATTTCGCGCATGAACCAAAAGTCCGGCAACGGCACGTAATCTCAAATTTTCGTCACTAAAGCGTACGAGAACTTTAAGCATAGTATCGGTGCTATCACTTACCTCCATGACATAACCGTTTTCTTGTACCGTCGGAAAGGGATGAACAGACGTGTGTCCTGATTCATCCACCAGCACAGCGCGGTACGTAACGTCCACCATCGGTGTAAAATAAAAGCTTCCAAGGCCGAATTTCAACGGTACTGCCATCGCAACGGTATCACTATTGGAATCTGTAATGATAACCTTTCCGGAGATCGCCTTTTGTTCAGTTCCTGTCATTTTAAATGCAATCCGACTTCTCAGACCGGCTACCAGGTTACCGCCTTCCGGAAAGAGGTCTAATGTATTCTTAATTGTTGGCGCGTCTTCTTCAGCACCTGACTCTGCTTTTACAAAGGGATTTACGATGCTGATGGCTTTATGAAAGTAAAAAGCAGGATCAAAGTTCTTCATCCATTGTGTATGGGCGCGCACATAGTAATTACCGGATGAAAGTGTAGCCGGAATAAACAAAGACCCACCGCCACCATTTTCCCGTAATGATACTTTGGTCTGCAATACAGGTTTATGATCCTTATCCATTACTTCAACATACGCTACTTTACTAATATCCATTGGCCTGTGCAGGCTTGCATCTACGGCATAAATTTTAAACCAGAGTATTTCACCGGTTAAAAGAAAAGTCTGATCCAGGTGGAGATACAACTTCTCCTGTAAAGCATGTTCACGATAAGATTTAAATGATTGCTCGAAATTATCTGTGGGCTTTTGCGCCAACCCTGTTTGTGCGATACAAACAAAGCATACCAGGTTCAATACAACAATTATTCTTTTCATTCGGTGTATAAAGATCATGGCCAGAATTCAGGTTTTGTAGTAACACCTCCATACACTCTACAATCCAGACATTGTGTATTGGCAATACTATAGCCAGCCGGCTTAGTGTCCATTCCAACATAAAACGGAGAAACAAGTAAAGTTCCAGTGGCACGAAGGAGCAGCTCTTCCATTACAACATTTGTTAATTCACAATAAGGCCACCTGTATTCCCAGTAATCATCGGGTAAGTCTTCTGGTACAATATACATGTGATGTTCACTCACCTTAGCGCCATAAAATAATCCAATTACAGTTTCACTGGGATCACTTAAGTTAGTTATGTTGCCAATAACCTGACCAGGCATTGGATCGAAAAGACCACCCACATTTTCCGTCGTTTTGTATAAGCTTAACCAATATGAGTATGCCTCTTCCGTAAGCGCGATCTGTTGTACCTTGAAACTATACCGCTTGGTGATTTTAATCGACTCCCTTGGAATGGTAAGCAGCACATTATTTCGAATCATGTCTAAAGACAAATCTTCAGTTGTACCGATTAATATCGAGGTTGAGTTATCTGTACGCCAACAACGGTATATCTGATCTTCCAGTGCGCGAGGTTCGACTTCACCACCTTTAAGAACATACCCGGAATAAAATGGAACGGTGTATTCGTATATTTCTTCAAACTTCCAGCGATAATATTTACTCTTACCTGAAGGGTCACTGGTATTCAATTTAATTTCAAGGCCTTCAGGTTTTGGGTCCCAAAATACATCTTCGATCGGAGGTGTTTGTTTTATTTCCACGAATGCCGAAGCATATTCATTGTTTTCATGGCTTATTTTTATTCTGTACTTTTTATCAAAATCAACGACAACTTCTGAAATGCTGTACGTGCCAGGAGGATGTTCAATCAGGTTCATAACAAAACCATCCTGCTCCTCAAGTTGCACTGTTGCGTCAGAAACCGGAAGCTGTAAGTTTTCTTCTAACCCCATTGTTTTCGAAAGTTTAACAACAGCTGACGCGTTTGTGGCGTCCACAAAACCATCTACGACCAAATAGCTCGGTGCATTTTTAATTGCAGGTGGATCGTACGGTTCTACGCAACCCGTAATCACCAGCAAGGCGACCACCACCACGTCTTTGAATATATTGGTAACGTTCATAGGTCAGAATTTAAAATTATAGGTGATGGTAGGGATCGGCCGGGCAAAAACGGAAAGTTTATACCCTTTTACAGCTGTGCCTTCGGTAACAAAGTACACAGAATACGCATTTGCTCTACCCAGTACGTTGTAGATGGAGAATGTCCATGAACTATGCGCCAGTTTTCGCACCTTATGATTGCCTTCAAAGTTCAAAGAAATATCAGAACGGAAGTAATCAGGTATTCTGGCTCCATTTCTATCCCCATAAAATATTCTTTCTGTCCCTTCAAAGTTATACTTTCCAAGGGGCAGGGTAATCGGACGCCCCGTGCTATATACAATGTTCAGCGAAAAATTAAATCGACGGCTGAACTTATAATTGCCAATAAAATTAACAGCATGTGGTTTGTCAAAATTGCTCGGGTAATACGCGCCTTTGTTTACCCTTTCACTATTAAAATCGGAGACTACTTTTAGAAAAGAACGCGAGTACGTATAACTGATCCAACCATTAACTTTACCGGTTGACTTCTTGATCATAAATTCGAGTCCGTAAGCTTTGCCCCTGGCGTCGAGAACATCGGTTTCTATCTGTTCGTTGGATATCAACTCACCGCCGTCTTTATAATCGATCGTACTAAGTGTATTCTTATAATAAGCTTCAACGGAAGTTTCAATTCGATTGCCCATCAGGTTTTTGTATAAGCCTACAGAGAATTGATCACCCACCTGTGGTTTTATGTACCGGTCACTTAATTTCCAGGTATCAATCGGCGTAATCGATGTTGTATTGGAGAGCATCTGAACGTATTGCCGCATCCGGTTATAGCTGAATTTAACCGAAGCGTTTTCGGACAGCGAGTAGCGAAGTGAGACACGCGGTTCCATGCCATGGTAAGTGATAACCTTTTCTCCTTTACCATAAGAAAGGGTATCCGCGATATTATTTTTATGACGCGGCACACCCTCGCGATAAACATACACATCGCGTTCGCCAAAATTGGAATACAACGAATACCGCATGCCGAGATACACCGACAGCTTCGGCGTCAACTCATAATTGTCTCCGACATAAACAGCGCTTTCCAAACCCCTGTCGCGCTGAAGAACCTTGCTGCTATGAATGGATTCTTCGCCTTTTGGTTGAAGATCTCCTGGCGATATTCCATACCGTGTTACGCTTACCCCTCCGGTTAGATTGTGTTTGGCGTTCGGAAAGAAATAAAAGTCTGCCTTACCATTGACCTGCGCAATTGAAAAATCCATGTTAAACGCATCAGCCGGATTTTCGACGCTATTGATCGAATAACTGTAATTGCTATACGTACCCGTGAGGACGCCGTAAAATTTATTATTGAAAACATGTTTCCATTTCAACGAAGCGTTTCGGTCGCTGTAGGCATAAGCCGTATCACCATTTAATTTAAACTTGTCTTTACTGATATAACCCGAGAGATACAGGTTATTGTTGTCATTAATTTTATGCGAAATGTTAGCCGTTACATCGTAAAAAGACGCAGAACTATTCTTAAGCGCCTCCTCATCTAAACGGCGAAGCAACCAATTTGAATATGTTGATCTTACACCGACAACAAACGAAGTGCGTTCTTTCAATATTGGACCTTCCAATGTAAATCTTCCGGTAATTGGGCTTATTCCCCCTGCACCTGAGAATTTTTTAATATTACCCTCCCTGCTGTGTACATCTAAAACTGAAGATAACCGGCCACCATAATCAGCAGTGATGCCGCTCTTATACAGTTCAACATTTTTTAATACATCGGGATTGAATGTCGAAAAGAATCCAAACAAATGCGATGGGTTAAAAACAACCGCGTCATTGAATAAAATCAGATTTTGATTTGTTGCTCCACCGCGCACATTTATCCCCCCGGAGCCTTCGCCTACACTCTGCACACCTGGTAAGGCCAGCATAACCTTCATAATATCGGTTTCACCCAATGCCAGGGGTAGTTGTTTCATGGTGCGGATGTCCAGTTTTTCCATACCCATCTGCATACCCGTCACACGAATGTCTCGTTCCGATTCGATCACCACTTCTTTTAATGGTGTTACATCTTCTTCAAGCTCGATATCAAGGCGTCCATCAGCGTATAGCATAATCTGGCGAACGGTATTCTTCATCCCGATACTTTGTATTTTAAGTTCATGCCTTCCTTTCGGCAGCGTTAAAGAATAAAAACCAGTTTGATCTGAAGCGGCACCGATCATTGGATTCTCAATGTAAACCGATGCACCGATTATGGGTTCACCTGTAGCCGCATCACGTAATCTGCCCAGCACCGTAGCAGTACCCTGCAAGTCATTCGTTCGTGCACCCAATGCATAAAGTTTTGCTTCGGCAATTCTTTTCTTCTTCTCCCGCGTTTCATATGCTGAGTAATCAAAATCAATCACCGTACGCGCATGGCCTTCGGTATGCTGGTTGAAATAATCATCCGGCAAAGTATTAAGAATCGCCCTCCCCTTTGTAATAAAAACGCGATCGTTTGAATCTATGGTATAAAACAAATCTGTATCCTGAAACAATTCAGTAAGGAACTCCTTCAGCGGTTTGTTTTTCACATTGACATTAACCTTCATACTATCGGTCCATACGGGCTTGTAATAAAACCGATATGAACTCTGCGTTTCTATTTTTGCTACTACTTCGTTGAATGACAACCCGGAGAAATCACCTTCAATCAAATCTTTTTTTTGCGCCAACGCCGAAAACGAAACAAAGCAAAAACAAATCAAAACTAAAAACCAGGTGTATTTCATTTTGTTCCGGGGGTTAACGCATCATAATAGGAAGCTGCTGCTGTAAGGTCTGCGACGAGTTTGTCTTTTTTAAAACGGACCCGGTTTTTTTTCATCCATGATTTCATGGCTTGCTTCTGATCGGCGAAAATACCGAGTATATCACCTTTTCCTGAAACACGTAAATAGATCTCATCCTTCAGCATGTAATAACGAGTCTTCATTTTAAAGTAACGTTGAATTGACCTGTCTTCAATTTGTTCATTGAGCGTCTTGGTATGCCTGGCTACCAATTTAGATCTGCCTCCATACAACACTTCGTAAAAACCAGAAACAGGCAATCCTTTTCCTTTGTTTTGGGTTTCTATAAATTCAAAAGGAACAATTCCGATGGCAAAAGCACTTACGTCTTCAGCAACCAGTGCAATAGGCGTACTGTTAAACGATTCACTTACAATTTTATCCGACGTAAGATCATATAGAAGCGGGACACGGGTATATAGCCTGTTCTTATAATGCACACTTCCCCATTGCCATTCTTCCGTCAAGAAAAATGGATGCTCACTGTTCGTTGTTCGGGGCTCAACATATCTGGCACCGTTGTACAAACTGGATTGGTGCGTGATCTGTTGATTGTACAGCTTAATACTATTTTCTTTTGCTGCGGCAAGAAAGACGGAATCATCGTTAATGGTTTGCGCCGCGATTTGAGAAGTACAAAGTCCAATCAATGTGATTGTCTTAAAAAGAATCTTTAGCATAAACATGAACACAGGATAAGAACCTGAAAATAGCATTTTAAATCCAGCCGAGAACATCGTTCAGGTAATTATCGATAAAATATATCCACACAATCATTTGTTAAGAAAAAAAAAAAAGACCCCGTCACCGGAGTCTTTTAATTATTATCAGAATAAAACAGGATTACTTGGCGTATGCCACACTTCGCATTTCGCGAATCACCGTAACTTTTACCTGTCCCGGATATTGCATGTCACGTTCAATCTTCTGTGAGATGTCAAAACTCAACTGGCTTGCACGTTCATCGGTAGCTTTCTCTGCATCTACGATCACACGAAGTTCACGACCTGCCTGTATCGCATAACATTTTTCAACACCATCAAAACTCAAACCGAGCTCTTCAAGCTCCTTGAGACGTTTGATGTATTGTTCCATCACTTCACGTCTGGCACCGGGTCTTGCGCCGCTGATAGCATCACAAGCCTGGATGATAGGTGAAAGAATGTTCGTCATTTCAATCTCATCATGGTGCGCTCCGATCGCATTGCAGATAACAGGATGCTCCTTATACTTCTGCGCCAGTTCCATCCCCACAATAGCATGTGGTTTTTCCAGTTCTTCGGGCCATACTTTTCCGATATCGTGAAGTAATCCGGCGCGTTTTGCCTGCTTCACATTTAAGCCCAGTTCACTTGCCATGATCGCACAAAGATTGGCCACCTCGCGTGAATGTTGCAGGAGGTTTTGTCCATAAGAAGAACGGAAGCGCATACGGCCCACCATTTTAACCAGCTCGGGATGTAAACCATGAATACCAAGATCGATCACTGTGCGTTCGCCAATCTCGATGATTTCATCATCAATATTCTTGAATGTTTTTGCTACGATTTCTTCAATACGCGCAGGGTGAATGCGACCATCCTGAACAAGGCGGTGTAATGACAGACGGGCAATTTCACGACGTACAGGATCAAAACCAGAAATAATGATCGCTTCCGGTGTATCGTCTACGATGATTTCCACTCCGGTCGCAGCTTCCAGTGCGCGGATGTTTCTTCCTTCACGACCAATCACTTTTCCTTTGATATCGTCGCTTTCAATATTAAAAACAGAAACACAGTTTTCAATAGCATGTTCCGTCGCTGTGCGTTGAATGGTTTCAACCACAATCTTCCTGGCTTCCTTGGTGGCAGTGAGCTTCGCCTGCTCCATAATGTCTTTGATATAGCTGGAAGCACGTGTGCCGGCTTCATCTCGCAGGGAGGCAATCAACTGTTCACGCGCTTCATCAGCGGTAAGCTTCGAAATATTTTCGAGAACCTGAATCTTCTGCTGATTAAATTTATCGAGTTCCTCCTTGCGTTTTTTAACATGTTCGAGCTGGGCCGCAAGGTCCGTTCGGATATCATCAAGTTCGCCTTCCTTCCGTTTCAGGTTCTCCAGCTCTTTGTTAATGGTTTGCTCACGTTGTTTGATTTTTTGTTCGTTTGAAATGATGAGGTTTTTCTTTTTGTTGGCCTCTTCTTCAAACTCGGAGCGCATCTTCAGGATTTTTTCCTTGGCTTCCAGGATGCGATCTTTTTTTAGATTTTCAGCTGCAATCTCGGCTTCTTTGAGAATGAGTTTTGCTTTTTCAGAAGCATCCTCTTCGTTCTTTTGAATTCTTCGCTTATACAGAAAAGAACCGATCAGCAGACTCAGCACAATCGTAGCGATTATGCTTACCAGAATTACTATGACGGTATCAGACATAAAAAAATAGGGTTATACATTAACCCGGAATGCCGCCTTGGCTCGGAACGCAGAGATGAAGATCACAGTATGGATTGCGAAACCAGATGATTAAGCTGATTTACTTTTTCAAACACGGTCTGGTCAATAACATGGGTTGTTTCTTCTGCTGCCATTTTATCCACAAGGCAATCGAAGGCCACCATGGCCAGTAAATCTTGTTTGTCGTCTATTCCAAATTGCTCCCGATAGAATTTCAGCTTTTCATTGATGAGTTTGCCGGCCATTCTAACCCGCTCCTCGTCAGATCGCTTAACCTTCATGGGATACTCCCGGTCAGCAATTTTGATTTTTATAGAAAGTTCTTCCATCAATGGGCTCTTACGGTTGCTTTATCTGCTCAGGTGAACGATGCATTTATCAATCTCGCGAATGTATTCGTCCACTTTCTTCTTCAACTCCAGAACACTTCCGTCTTCCGGATTTAAATTATCCACAATTTTAGTGATTTTCAATTGATTGTGAAAACCCGTAATTTGTTCATCACGCGCCCGAATGGCTGCTCTCAACTCCTGGTTTTCGGATTTAATACTTTTTACCTCTTCCTTGAGGTTTTTATGCTCATTGACGAGCACCAGTATTTTACGTTCCAGTCCCGAAAGGTTAGACTTTAGAAGTTCCTGATCCATTTAACTCAAATTACAGATTACAATTGCCAATTTTCTATAAACACCAAATTACGAGTCAATCGCTAAAACACGCACTACTTTCTGATAACCGCACCCAGCTTTTGCTCAAATGCTGTCATTAACCGTTGCATTGTTTTGTCGATTTCCTCATCGGTCAGGGTTTTCGTTTCATCCAGCAGTGTAAAACCCAATGCGTAGGCTTTTTTATCCGCCGGAAGTTTTTCACCTTCATAAACATCAAACGCGATTATGTTTTTAATCAGTCGCTTTTCCGTATTATAAATTAACTTTCTGATCTCATCAAAGGCAACCTCACGGTTCAACACTAAAGAAAGGTCACGCCTTACCTCAGGAAATTTTGCCACTTCCTGAATTACTAACTTAGGGTTTGCTGATTGGAAAAGCAAGGCTGTATTTAGCTCGGCATAAAATATTTCCTGCTTCACGCCAAAATCCTTTAACAAGGCAGATTTTACCTTTCCTAATTTTCCAATCTCTTCTTTTCCACGCAAAATTTTTGAACCATAATCAAACAAAGGATCATCAAGCTTCTCCTGTTTTACGGATGTTAATCCCGATTTGATCAGTATATGATGTACGTGTTGTGCCACATCATAGTAGGAAACCGCCTCGGTTTTATGCTGCCAGTTTTCGGTTTCCACATGGCCCGACATGTAAAGAGCAAGACGTTCTTCTTCCTTGTAGACTGCCTCTTCCTTATAGTAAATCTTACCAAATTCAAAAAGCTTCAGGTCTTTCTGCTTCCTGTTGATATTATACCCACACACCTCAAGACCAGTAAACAACATGGTTTGACGTAATACACCCTGCTCTTCACTTAGCTTATTCAATATCTCCACCGGTTCACCCCGGAAAGTTAACTTATGTTTCTGCTGATAGGCCTGATTTGTAAGTGAGTTGGTCCATATCTCGAAAAAACCATTTCCGGTTAATAACTCACTCACACTACGTTTGAACCTGTCAAGATCCTTTACGGGAAATTCAGCGAGGTAATCCGTTCCCGCGACATCGGAAAGCTCCAGGTTATTAAACCCATAGATACGAAGCACTTCTTCCACGATATCCGCCGGTTGCGTTACATCAACACGATAAGGGGGAACAGCCACTGTAAACCCATCCTCACGCTTTTCAATAACATGAATATCCAATAATTCGAGGATGCTTGTTACAGTATCTCGCGGAATTACTTTTCCGATCAGCTTATTGATATAATCATCTTTTACAACAATGGTGCGGTTCTCAATCCGGGAAGGATAAATATCAATGATGTCGCATGACACCTTTCCGCCGGCAATTTCCTGAATTAAAAGTGCAGCACGTTTCAAGGCATAAACCGTGATGTTCGGATCAGTACCCCGTTCAAAACGGAACGACGCATCTGTTTTAAGCTGATGATGCATCGACGTTCGGCGCACATAATCCGCAGCAAAATGTGCACTTTCCAGGAAAATATTTTTTGTATCGGATGTAATTCCGGATTTGCTTCCACCGAAAACTCCGGCGATACACATTCCCTCTTCAGCATTGCAAATCATCAGATCATTTGCCCGTAATGTTCTTTGCTTGTTATCAAGGGTCGTGAATTTACTTCCCTCTGGTAGTGTTTTTACAATTACTTTTGCACCTGTAATCTGATCAGCATCAAAGGCATGCATCGGCTGGCCCAATGCGTGACAAACAAAATTGGTAATATCAACAATGTTGTTGATCGGCGTAAGCCCGATAGACATGAGCTTGTTTTTCAACCATGCCGGTGATTCTGCTACAGTGACACCTTCTATTGTTAATGCACTGTATCGCGGACACGCTTCCACATTCTCCACTTCAACCGGTATAACACGGTTTGTATTATCGACCTTAAAGTGCTCGACAGAGGGCCATTTGATCAATCGGTTTTTGGAAGCACGAATATCACGGGCTACACCGATGTGTGATGCAGCATCAGCACGGTTGGGTGTTAATCCGATTTCAAAAATAAAATCGGAGGCGATATTGTAAAGCTCAGCGGCTGGTGTACCAATCATCGTTTGCGCATCAAGCACAATTATCCCCGCATGACTTTCACCTAACCCAATCTCATCTTCAGCGCAAATCATACCTTCAGATTGTTCACCACGTATCTTCGCCGCTTTGATCGTAAAAGGTTCGCCACCGGAAGGATAGAGCGTAGTTCCCGGAACAGCGACAACCACTTTCTGCCCTGCTGCAACGTTGGGCGCACCACAAACAATGTTCAGCGGTTTTTCTTCACCAACATCAACGGTGGTAACGGAAAGTTTATCGGCATTCGGATGTTTGGCGCATGTTAACACTTCACCTACAACTAATCCCTTCAGACCACCGCGCACCGTTTCGTACGGAATTACATGTTCTACTTCCAGACCGGTTGACGTGAGCAGGTATCCAACCTCTTCAGCGGTTTCCGGCAGATCTATATATTCTTTTAACCAATTGTATGATATCGTCATAGCAAAAAACAGGGTCTCCGCCTTGGATTGCCCCTTTAAATAAAGCGTCAAAAATATAGACTTAAGGTGCGCTTTACAAATAAATTAATGCCGTTGAAGGGCAATGTCTTAGGTTAAGAACAACCAATCAGGGCGCTTCTTTGCTATTCACCTCGCTATTTGCATCCTGAGATTTAAACCTGCGACTCAAAAAACTGAGATGACGATTCCTGAAGGAGTTTTCAACAAATTGGGTACCACTCGCCAACTAAATCAATGCGCCGGAGGAGCTGAATGTGAACAGCCATGAGCGCAGGCCGTGGTAGCGAGCGAAGAACTTTACGCAAGTGCCGTCCTCAACGCCTCGCAAACGAACCGAGCACAAGATTATGGATGGTAGCTCTTCTCCCCTGCCGCAATTGGAATGTTCAGCAGATTTTCAGGTGGCGGAAGCGGACAAGAAAATTTTTCAGTATAAGCACAGTACGGATTATAAGCTTTGTTAAAATCCAGTGTAATCGTATTGCTTCCGGGTGTTTTTTCAACATCCAGGTAACGGCCTGCGCCATATGTTTCTTCTGCGCTGGTCCGGTCGCCAAAAGCAAGAAATAATTTTCCGCGCGTCGGTCCCATGCCAATCATTTCCAGAATGAGAAGTCTGTTGTGAAAACCGTGAAGATCAAATTCAGCGTGAGCGTATTCCATATAACGTTCTTCCTTACCATCATTGGTAGTAAGCGTTACTTGTTTTTTATTCTGTATAGGTGTGATGGAAGCCGTAACCTTGTATTGCAGATTGGCCGGATAGTATTTCAACCCGGTAAAAGCCTCCACACTATCCGCGAAAGGCGACTCATTCGCCGTACGCATAAACTGATCCTTCTCTTCACGCTCCTCGCGAATGGCATTGATGTATGCAGTCTGATCCTTACTCCCGTACACGGTGTATAAAATTGATGCAATAATCACACTGATAACAAGGAGGATGAGGATGTTTTTAGCTTTCATTCGTTAGTTCAAGGTTCAAAGTCCAAAGTTCAAAGTTTAAAATTCAAGGTTCCAGGTTTGAGTTTGAGGTTCGAGGTTCAAAGTTTTAAAGTTCGAGGTTCAAGATTTAAGGTTTCGACAAAACTCAAAAGTTTCGAAAAACAACCTGAAGCTTATCGCCTGTAGCTTGCAGCTTATCGCAAAACCTGATAGCATCTAACCTCATATAGGTTTTTGCGCTTGTAACTGCTTTCGTCTCTCTTCTTCCCAGGCTACAATGTCTTCCCGGTGTTTCTGAAACAGATCGAAAAAAATCGGAATACCATTATCGGGAAGTTCGCCCGGGGCATTGGCCAGAATACAAATCGCGATGTTATCTTTTTCATTCACAGCAACCTCACTCCGGTAGCCGTTTACATATCCTCCATGATACACCAACGTATCATCCGGATAATGAAGGATGCGCCAGCCCAAGCCATAGAAAGAATCACTCACGCGGTGCGTCCGTCCATAGTTACGATTTTTGGAACGTGCATGGATCGCAGGTGAAAACATGGTCGTGAGTGTTTCCGGGCGAATCACATCGGGCCGATTTCCCAATAGCGCCAGCATCCAATTCGCCATATCAGAAATACTGGCATTAATTCCGCCAGCAGGGCTAACGTTGTAATACGTGTTTGTGATCTTTACTTTTCTCCACCCACCGCGTCTGCGTAAATGTGGTTTGGCAACATTCTTATTTGTAGCGATACTGAAATAATCAATGGAAGCATTTTTCATTCCCAGCGGACCAAACACTTTTTCAATCATCCACCCCTCGTAAGATTTGCCCGTCGCCGAATGAATGGCTTCGCCGATTAAACTATACGCCACGTTCTGGTAACTGTACAATTCACCAACATCTGCTACCAAAGGAACCCCCTGTAGACGCTGTAGCATCTCTTTCAACGGAAGTCCTTCTTCTACAAGATTGGTATACGCATGAACCGGAAGCCCCGTAGAATGAGAAAGCACATGACGAAGCGTGAGCCGTTGGGTTTGCTCTGGTGAATTCAATGAAAACTCAGGCACATAACGAAGCACATGATCGTCCCATTGAAGTCTGTTCTCCTCGACAAGTATACCGGTTAAAAATGAAGCAAAACATTTTGACACAGATGCAAGTCGAAAAACGGTATTCACATTAATGGAATCTTTCTTTCCCACTTCGCGAACACCAAACCCCTTCATGTATACGATGGTGGAATCTTTAACAATGGCAATTGCCGCGCCCGGCGTTTGTGAAAATAATTTTAACAGATGAAGCTGGTCCTCATACTCTTCCACCAATTCTTCCATATACGGATTTACTTCGACGCGGGCTTTCGGCTTGAGAAGGCGACGTTGAATAGGATGGTCTGATTTGATGTACATCTGCGCCACCAAAATCGGAAGCATAAGTAAAACCAAACCCACCCCAATCAAAATAAAATATTTCCTTTTGATTTTTTTTCGTCTCCACATGCTGGCAAATAAAGGATGTTACACCGATTATAGCAACCCCTCATCCGCAAAACTGAAATACTTGTTCCCCGCAATGATCAGATGATCAAGCACCTGGATCTCAAGTAACTTGCCACTCTCCTTTAGTTTTTGTGTGAGATTCGTATCTGCCTGACTCGGCGTGAGATTTCCGGAAGGATGATTGTGCGCCAGGATAAGCCCGCTCGCCAATTCTTCCAGTGCAAATTTAAAAA
>Ga0196965_1000360_pt1 | contig 29763 bp, 31 predicted proteins | sample S1_20metaG_FD_148668 | JGI IMG/M metagenome (GOLD analysis project Ga0196965, IMG submission 148668) | Soil microbial communities from Anza Borrego desert, Southern California, United States - S1_20 | ecosystem: Environmental > Terrestrial > Soil > Desert | place: USA: California | collected...
GGTGTTGGGTCCGTAGCTGATGTAAATAATCCAAAATCAAAAATTGCCTATCTAATGGGAAGTTTTTTTCTCATTAAAAAACAGGTATTAGTAGAAGTAGGAACATTTGAATCAGTTCATGAAGAATTACAAGAAGATAAGGCACTCGGCATTATTATTAAAGAGAGAGGCTACAAATTAAGACTGGTTAAATTAAAAGACATGGTATATACATTATGGGCTGATGATTTAGCTACTCTGTGGAATGGTATAGGAAGAACTGTGATACCTCTTGTAATGGATAATAAACGCAAAATTATGCTTAATTTGTTAATTATCTTTTTTAGCTGTGTAATGCCGTTTATACTTTTACCGTTTACATTATCTATGGCTCTTCAGTTTCTAACAATGCCTTTTATCCAAAGTATTCAAGAAAACTCTTCTCGCATAGATTTCTATTTAATGATTTTAAGTTTAATTATTTGCTTGTTTGTATTTCGTTTCTTTTCAATGAAAAGTAATGCAAGAGGAATACCCTTTGTATATACACTAGGGACACCTTTTGGTTCTGGATTTGTATTTATTGCCTGTTTGTATAATATTATTCCGTTTCTAATATATGGAAGCTCTATGCCAATAATATGGCAAGGTAGAAAGTATATACAAAAAAAGAACAGAAAGGATTTACACTATAGATTTAGATAAGATAATGCGTTTATAACCATGCTACAAGTAATAGCCTTATTTTATTATCTTCTTTTACATGACAGACCTTGCTATCAAATTACTAATCCATTGAGCGGCTTAGTTGTTGCTTGTAACGTTTTTTATAACATTGTATGATATTTACGATAAGCAAGATATTAAAATATTCTACAACCTGGCAAACGGGTATATATCTTTTAATGCTCCTGAAATGTAATCTATTTCAAAGATCAGAGGCTTACAAACGTTAGAAGTAAAAAATTTCATATGATACTATTAAAATACATATCTTTTTCGACTAAATAAACAAGTCGTATACGACTAATCTGTTATAATTCAGAAGATCATGTTTGAACGAGCTATGTATAGACATAGAAGAAATGAATTTCATTGTCTAAAACCCAAATATGAATTTCACTATCGATTTCTAGACTCTGATTTAAGATCAGAAAATGATAATCTAGGTCAAAAATAAATATAATTTAATGTTAAACGATACTTACTTACCCTTAGACCTCAAAAGGGTAAAATCACACATGGCTCATTTCAACTCGCAGGAAGAGAGCAAAAATAAAGGCTACAATCATGTAATAAGTATCAAAAATCTTGGTCCGTCGGTCAGTAGATGCCACATTTACCACATACCCTATTAACTATGTTGACAGCAGAGGAAAGAGAGAAGATATTATAAGCATCTCTAATTTCTCTACCGTTTTTAACATAGATACAAAAGCATGAGAAAGTTCCCCATGCGAACTTCTAATTGATGCCTTTATTATCTCTCTCTTTTACTTAATCATTACCTTTAATTATTTATTACAGATATCTCCATATAGTTATTTAGTCAATCATCGTAGCCAATAATTAAAAAAAATTAGGTTTTTTCCTATCTTCCAAATAGTCTGTCACAAACGTCCTTACCTACCATCTCGACACATTGATTGTAAATATCATTGCCAAAATTATCAAACGGGTTGAATGGTTGTGGAAATGGAGAGTTATCTCCCGGTATATTTGGAGGAGAAGGTGGAGACGGTATGGCATTACCTGATATATCTGAATCGGGGCCCTTCTTTAGTGTAACCGGGATATCAAGGGTGCTTTTATCTCGATATACAGTGAGTTGAACATTATCTCCTATCTGTTTTGTAGAAAGTGCTTTTCTGATATCTTCTACTGATCCTATAGTGATATTATCGATACTAATTATTATATCTCCTCCAAGCTCTACTTGATTTCCATTAATATTGGAGGCAATATATCCTCCCCTAATTCCTGCATCCTCTGCCGAACCATTTCTAAGGACGTCAATGACAAGAAACCCCTTGCCTTCATCAATAATGCTAGAAGGTACATTCATTTGCAATGCTATTTCAGGAGTAATACTAGTTCCAGTAACACCAAGCGATGGCCTATCGTCTTGTGTTTCTTGTATTATTTTATTATCTAATACTGTAGACATTGGTCTAGCAGCCAATGTCAGACCTATTTCTTGGATTTGTCCATTTCTTATAATTGAAAGGTTTACTTTATCTCCAACCTTCTTTTCCTTGTCTAAATAAGATAGTAAATCATCTATTTTTCTAATGGGTTTATCATCAATTCCTATTATTACGTCTCCTCCAAGTTCTATTTCTCTTCCATTTATTTCTGTCAAGATTGCTCCTCCACGTATACCAGCCTTCTCTGCAGGGCTTCCTGAAGTAACTTGTATTACTAAGAATCCTGTAGTATTAGGAAGTTTCATTATTTCTGCAATATCTGCATTGATGTCAGTTCCAGATACACCCAAGTATGGATGTTGGTATTCACCTGTAGTAATTAGAGATGGCACCACTTTTTGTATTAAATAAGAAGGAATAGCAAAACCTACTCCAGAGTACACGCCTGTGGCAGAGAAAATAGCAGTATTGATTCCTATAACCTCACCTCTCATATTTAGTAATGGTCCACCCGAATTACCTGGATTGATCGCAGCGTCTGTTTGTATTATATTTGGAATTGAAAAAGCAGGTGTATCCTCAACAATGGGCACTTGACTATTTTCAGGAGATAAGGCTGGTAGTACTCTTCCAAGGCCACTAACTATTCCTTCAGTAATAGAAGCAGACAATCCAAACGGATTACCAATAGCGGCAACCCTTTGTCCTACACTTACTTCAGAAAAGTTGCCAATCTGTAATGGTATTAGTCTATCTCTAACTTGTGTGTTATTTTCTAAAGGAATCTTGAGAACGGCTATTTCAGCGAAAGGATCCGCACCTACAACTGTAGCTTTATAACCAGTTCCATCAGTAAATGTTATATCAAACTCTTTATTGATAGGGTCTCCAGCCACAACGTGGTAATTGGTTACTATGTGTCCCTCTTTGTCGTATATGAAGCCTGAACCCAGTCGAGACAATCCAGGTACATTTGAATCTTGTGTTACCTGAACTACAGAGTGGTCTACTTTATCATACAGCTTTATTAAATCCTCTTCTAAAGATTTAGTGGAATCATTACTTGATAAATTACTATTTGTAGAACTGTTATCATTTTTAGTTATATTTGATAATACTTGTTGTTGAGCAAAAACGTTAGAAGAGATATGTTTTTTGGTAATCATTTCATCGATGGAATTTGATACGAAAAAGCCCAAAGACAATGCGATCACAACTATAGTAGTAGATAACAATAAGAAGTTTCTCTTATCATTTGACTTTGCATTAAATAACATGAATGAGTTTATTAGTTAAATATTATATTTAAAATATACATATCCGTCTATCGCTCATTATTTAGTGAAATACAATTTTTTAAGATTAGGTATATAGTTACTTATCCAGAAATTTCAAATGTAATTGTGCTGTATGCGATATAGATTTGGTTCAAATAAGTTTTGTTTGATTTGAATATTTTAGAAAGTTCTTATTCTTTGAGAAAAGAGACATTATAGATAATTGCAGAATTATCTTAACAAACCCTGATATTTAATAGTCGTCCTATTGTATGTACTTCAAATATTGTCTATGAAAAGCAACAGGTCAAATCAAATGGCATCACATACCGGATGTTACCAATAGTAGAACAATATTTGTTATTCATTCAAACCTTTTTTATATACTTTATCTTTATTGATATACTATTAACCATTTTTGACACAATTTAGAATGCATATAAATCTATTAAGGATGCCAGGATTCTCTAATCTATGTATTTCATAATATATAAGCATGTCAAAATTGCATTTTACCATAGTCCCAAGTGGTAAAAAACTTTGGAGTGATTTCAATAACTACAACATCACCCTTCTTTGCATCTTCAGATATCATTTTTGCTATTGGATGATCTAGTGTACCAAGATATTTCAAACTGATTCTATCTCCTAATGGGACAATTATTTTTAGATCCTCTATTATAGTTGCAATACCTTTACCTTTAACTCCTCTAACTGGAGGATTTTCATCATCTATGGAAAAATAGATCGTTGATCTCTTTCGAATATTTTGAGTTTTCTTAGCCGATTTAGATGTATTTATCCAGAGTTTTTCTTCATTTTTGTCAAAGTAAAACCATACTGGTTGTATATTTGGATCACCTTGTTCATCGATAGTAGCCAACTGCAAATTTAATTTATTCTCAAGAAATTTCTCCACTTCTTCCTTGCTCATACCAGGAATTTCAGAAGCAGCATTAATAATTTTCATAGATGTTCAATTGTATATCTTTATAGATAAAAGTTCCTTCAATGTATCCCTAATTTATAGAAGAATCTTATGACTTGAGATTATCCTTTCTGAATAGATTGTAGGAAGAATAAGAAAAAGAACAGAATGATTTCCCTACCTTTTTACTGATGTGTCAGATAAGGTTTGGCTTGTAAGATCGAATTGTTATTGTTGTTACATCTCATCAGCAATTCTAATCAATAATATATGATAGTAAAAGATACTAGTATTCTATTATAAACTGATACGATATCTAAATGATTAGGAACATCAAAATCAATAAATACCTTATCAAATTGTTCAAAATAACCCCATATGATTATTGAGACTATAAGCCTGAACACAAGTTCCTTTGAAATTATTCGAACTATAGCCTTAACTGCCTTCGCAGGGTTTACATCTTTTCTTGGCATATATCTTGCCAAAAAGATAAATTTTTCTCGCAAGGTGGTTTTAGCTCTGACTTCTTTTGGTGCAGGTATCCTCATAGCGGCGGCCATATTTGAAATGGTAATAGAAGCTGAAAAATTAGTAGGGTTGTTATGGACCATTGTTGCATTTATCGCAGGAGCGGTTTTGTTCTCTTTTGTAGACTGGTTGGCTGAAAAGAAGGGTGGCGGAGCTGGCATATTACTTGGTATGGGTATGGATTCCATACCCGAATCATTAGCAATCGGAGCGGCAGTGGGCTCTATAGGTTCAGCAGCAGCTCTTGCCATTCTTATTGGAATTCAAAACGTGACTGAGGGTGTAGCATCTTTTCATGAAATGAAAGAAAGCAATTCTCCTCTTAAAAAAATAAAAAACATTTTCATTGCAACAGCTATAATCTCAATTATTCCTATTATAATGGGACTTGTTGGATTGTTTTTTATGAAAGGAATGAATCTACCAATAGGCATTATTCTAGCTCTATCTGCAGGAGGAATATTTTATATGCTTCACTATGACATGATACCGAAAGCTCATAAGGAAAAGGAATGGTTGACAACGTTTGGAGCCGTATTGGGCTTTATAATAGGATTTGGAATATCAATTGGTATGGGATAATATGATCAAAGGATACTACTACAATATTTTGCGACGGCTTATATGATAGTCAATATCCATACAAAGTAATTATTTCATTGTTTTACAATAGTATATAATATATTCATTTTAGATAAATTAAAAAAACAAAATTCTCATCTCATGTTAAAAAAAATTTGTGGATAAACAATAACACCAACTCAAAAAAAGTTATTAATTATGCTAATTTGCCTTCAGTCAAAGGCTTGGTAGGAATATTCTGGTTTTGAAGTCGGAGTTTCTTAATAACATCTGAATCTTTCTTTGTCTTATCCTCATCTATATCGATTCCAAGATCTCTTTTAATTATATCCTTTCCTTCTCTAGCACCGATTAGAATAACCTGAGAATTAAGATAATCTATCAGACTAGTATCAATATTCAAAGATACAAAATTCTCATTTTCATCAAACGTCTGTAAAACTTTGTCAGGATAATTTGGAGATTCTTCTGTACTAGGAAATCCTGGAGGGGCAGGACGTTTAGGATTTATTACTGATATTATAAAACTTGCCTCCTTTTCTATTCCAAGTTCCTCTTGCGCCTCTCCCGGTTCTCTTGGTGTTTCTAAAACATAGGCAATTTCAGCGTGATTCTGGTGTTTTGCAATAATGTATTTACCAGCTCCAACAGGTCTTGCGGCATCTCCCTTCCTAAACTCATCTGAAAATAATTCATTTGTAAGGTCGTTCAAATTCTCGAAAATGCCCCCTACACGTGCCCAGTATCTTTCAGATGCTCTTGCCTCACTCTTTCTTATTTCAGGAAGCGATTTTTTACCTATTACAAAGAGTCTATAAAATTGGCCCAGGGTTTTACCATCGTTATTTTTATGACTATACTGTTTTTTAGAAGATGTTACCATAAAAAATCTCCTTATATCGTCAATGTCTTTTACTTCTGAAGAATTTTTTTTAGGTCTATAAAAGAAGTAAATGTCTCCTTCTTCTAATATATCTGATTCATTTTTATTTGCATTGTTTTTTTCTTCATTCTTAGTCATAAATTTTGATTTACCATTAAGTTTAGATTACGAAACTATATGAATACGATATCTTTTTTTCTTAATATGATTTGAAATAATAACAGTATTAAAGCATTTTCAATATTTCCACATATTCAATACCTGTTATAATTATAATGACTATATTTTTGAATCAAGTGTTCATTTTGTTATATAAACATTTTGATGATCGTAAATAAGACAGACTATTATGTGTAACTAGTTTTTCCAATAAATTTCCATTTATAAATTAAAAACCGTTAAAAATGGTTGTAGACATTATTTGGACATGTAATAATTTGTCGTAATCGAGTTCATCAAAGTGTCTGCGGGTAAAACTGTAAGATTATAAAGGTTAAGTTCTAAAATTAACAAGATGTCTGCTAATGAAGACATTCGAACTAACTTGGCAAAGTATGAGAAATTCAAAGGTGGAGAGCCTGAGAAAGTAATGCTTTATCATAAACTTAAACTCGAAAACTTAAAAATAATTAGTGATAAGACCAATTATTTGGACATGGATACTGCCAAGATTCCAATAGTAGAATTTGTATGTGATAAATGCAATTTACCTTTGGAAAATCAGCGTTACCCATCTAAAACCGATCTCTTCTGTATGAATTGTAACCTATCGTATCCATAACATTTATTTTCTAGCATATAGTAACTAGTGACTTTTGGTCTAGATATAAACGAATTTTATTTCTATAATTGTTAATTTTTTATTGCTAATAAACAGTTAAAGTTTAAAATCGGTATGATTTAAATGAAAGAATTGATACCGTAACAAATGTCAATTCTAATCGCTTCTTTTCCTAGGTTCTACCAAATTGTTCACGAAGCGCAGGCGCTACTTGTGTACTTATTAACTTGGTAGCATGTATCAATCTCTCATGAGATAACGATCCTGGATTCATCATAAAAGTGAACCTAGAGATACCACCCAGTGCATTGCTGTGTCTAATGATCTTTTCGACTACCTCATTAGGATTACCTATGATTAATGCTCCCTTTAAACTGCGCTGAATCTCAAACCTTTCACGTGTCATTTTGGGCCACCCACGCTCTTTTCCAATTTCTGTCATGGTATGAGCATAGCCTGGAAAAAAATCATCTATTGCCTCTTGAGTTTTGTCTGCAACATATCCTAACGAATGTACGCCTACTTTCAATTTATCAGATGAATATCCTGCTTGTTTACCTGCCTGTCTGTATAGATCAACAAGGGGGCGAAATTGGTGTGTACTTCCGCCTATAATAGCAACCATCAGAGGAAGTCCAAGGGTACCTGCACGTATAAACGATTGTGGAGTTCCACCAACACCTATCCAGATAGGTAGTGGGTTTTGCAAAGGTCTTGGATAAATGCCTTGACCGTTAAGACTTGGTCTATATTTGCCAGACCAAGTTATAAATTCATTATCACGGATTTTTAATAACAAAGCGATCTTTTCTTCAAAAAGCGAGTCGTAATCCTCTAATGATAATCCAAACAGAGGAAATGCTTCAATGAATGATCCGCGACCTACAACCATTTCAGCTCTACCTTTCGAAAGCAAATCAAGAGTTGCAAATTCCTGAAATAACCTAACTGGATCAGCCGCACTTAATACAGATACGGCACTTGTAAGTCGTATATTTTGCGTGCGTGCTGCGGCCGCCCCCAATATAACAGTAGGAGCGGAATCCAAAAACTCTCGGCGATGATGCTCTCCTACTCCAAAAACATCTAATCCAAGTTGATCAGCTAATTCTATTTGTTCGATTAATTGCTGCAATCTCTCCTCAGGGTTAACGGATAGGCTAATGCTATCGTGCGCAGCAGCAAAGCTATCAATCCCTACTTGCATCCAGTTAAATTATGAAAGTTAATTATTTAAGGGCTGTAATGGTGATCCATACCTTCGTGGTGATAGACAACTAGAGCAGGTTGTAATTTAGCTCTATCGATTATTTTATAGTGACTATATTTAGCATGCGTTATGTATTCATATTTTTTTCATTTGTAACTCATATAGTAGTAAGTTGAAGTAAAATTCATAAATCATAAGAATATCTTTTTAAGTAAGATCAAAAAATAATTCGATGTTATGAATAGGTGTTGATAGCAAATTTTTTTATTTTGACATCTTTGAAAAAGCTTCTGCAGCAGCCTTCTTAATTTCTTCTTCAGCAAGGTCCTTCACATGTGTCGATATTGACCAAATATGTCCAAATGGATCCTTAATACTTCCATGTCTGTCTCCCCAAAATTGATCTGCTACAGGATATAAAACTGAGGCACCCTCCGAAACTGCAAGATTAAATGTTTTGTCTACATCTTCAACGTATAAATACAAAGAAATTGGACTTCCGCCAATACTTGCAGGCGATAGACAGTTCATTTCTGGAAATTCATCCGATAACATGATTTTGGAGTCTCCAATCTCTAGTTCGGCATGAGCAATAGATTTGCCATCTGGTGTCATCATAGTACCTTTATCTTTTGCATCAAAAACTTTTTTATAGTAATCTATTGCTTTAATTCCGTCTTTCACTATCAGTGAAGGTGTAATTGCATGGTAACCGTCTGGAATTTTTTTTATTTTGCTCATATATAAATTAGAATAAACAACTTAGATTTATAATAGCTTGTCAATCATATTTTACCTTTTATAATGGATTTGATTGATTAACATATGGTATACAGATAATACTCTGCGTATCCAAGTTTTTATTATCTTTTCTGCAATCTCCCTCCATTTTATATTTAATTAACTTACCAGAAATCAAAACACCTCATTACCATAATTATCAATTAGGGTGAAGCATATCTAATAAAATTTAGATCAATTACTAATATCTTGGAACTATTAATAAGTAAATACTATCAGCATGATATAATTAGTACCTAGTTCCAAATCAAATACTGTATAGACATAGTAGAATGATTAATTTAATAATTAGATAGGAAAATAGTAAAGGCATCAATTATAAGTTCGCATGGTGAACTTTCTCATGCTTTGTATGAAACTCAAGAATGGTAAGATAGAAATGAGTACAGAGTTTCTATCTTTTTTTCGTCGATATGGTCTTTTTATATTGTGGTATAATGACCATCAGTGAATTTGATGATTTGAGTAGATACTTATCCCATGAATGTAGCCTTTTTACTATTTTTCTCTGATTCAAGGAATCATGTCTATTTTTCTTTAGAGTCTGAGTGTAATAGTATTACCGTTAAAATATTATTTATTTTTGATCTAGATTATCATTTCGAGTAATTATAAAAGCTCATCCATTGTTATGATTTGAAATTGAATTCTATGAAAACTATTGGAGTTAAACTTTGCAAGCACATAGAAGTAGTTACTGAATTTGAAAGTCATACAAAGATAGAGTTGAAAATGAGGTTTTTGTACGCATCTAGGTTTTCGGCATTGGAGTTTATCCTCCTGTCAGTCTCGGCGTGCACCCTTTCATTCCATATAGAAATAAGGTTAATTTTTGGAAATTTGTTATTTATCAATGATTGCAAAAACGATCTTGTATCCTATTCCTTTCCTATAGACCACTCCAGGACCGCATATTTCTTGATACCACCTCCCAGTGCAACAAGTTCATTGTATATCAAAGCTAAGGCCTTCATTGCTCCCCTTTGTGATTCTTCTCCATAGGCAGACACACCGAACCAGGCTACTTCAGGTAAGTCATAGTACTTAAAGGCCTTGTCTCCCTCAACGTCAAGGTGTATGGCCCACTCAATATTCGGCATATTAACTGCATTTATTATATGACGGTAAGTGCTCTTGAACTGCTCTGGTGATATATTATGTGACCATGGAAACCAGCTTCCGTTCTGCTCTACGCCAGACTCAACTACCAACTTTAAGCCAAAAGCATTGGCATCAACACCCCACTGTTTCAAATGGTTGTCAAATGTACCATCTATTATGGAGGAAAATTTGTACTTGTCTTGTCTCCCCAGTCAACCCAATGGCACATTCTTATCCACGGCATTGTTCCTTGGTTCCTAGTCGCAGTAGCCATTGTCCATGGAAATTTTATGCCGTTGAACCAATGGTTAGAAAAATAGGCCATAGAAATTTTCTTGCCTGCCATATGGTTGAATTTCATGATTGTCTCCTGTGTCACAAGCTCCTCACATATCGAGTCTATCATTGCGCCATGGATTATCACAATCTGAAATCGGTTCGATTTTTTATAAAGATTTTAATGAAGTGTTGTTATTCTTTGAGATTATGCATAATCGAAACTTCATTACTGTTACGTAAATTGGTGGATACTTTATGCTGAGAGGTAGAGTAAAAGCTAAATACTTGTTTATTAGCAACCTATTTATGGTAACGTTAGTGTAATAAAATTAAGGGTCTATGTAGCTGCCGTATAACTAATTCTATGATGTATATCATGAATTTCTACACGGTATTAGCCTATCTGACATTAAAAGTAATCAATCTAGTCTTGTTCTAACATTTATTTGATTGTCGCCAAGGTAAAAGTAGTTAAAATACCATGGTTGAAATTCATAACAATTAATTATTTCTCGGATATTGTTTATTTTTTGTTTTCGATACCATCCAATAAACAATATCATTATTGCTATTGCTATCTGTTAATATCAATTATTTTATTAGACAAGTCGATAGAGTTAGTTATGTCTAACGGATTCTTGATAGGATCTTTAATGAGGTTTTTGATGGTTAAAGGATCTTCATTAGTAGGCGAGGTTGAAACAGGGCGGACTACTATATGCATTTCATCAGGTTCATTTATAATTCCTTCTTCATTGGTGAAGTTCAATCAAAAAGTGAGATCCATTGTTTTGTAGTTTTGGGTACGGTAAATGTTGGATCTTCAAAATAGCATTACTCAATGTAATATTTGGAATAACGAATTGATTGTATAACTATTACTTTGTTTAGCTATCTAATTTTTCTTGTACCGAATTAACTCTCTCTTCTAGTGTTTCTGATTTATCAAATCTTTCATCTATACGAATTGATGAAATAATTCTGGGTATTCCTTTATCCTTAAGAGATTGATGTGCATACTCTATTGCATTTAAAATATCTTGAATTGAATCTGCTTCCAATTGGGTACTCATGCCAGTTACTATAACCTTAATTCCTTTAACTTTTTTAATAGCATCAATAGCAATGGCTAGTTCATTACGTATGCTTGTAGGTAATTCATCACTAGAATAGCGTTTTCCCAAGGGAGTTATACTAATCTCAGCAACTACTTTATGATTTTCTACAATCATTTTTAATATAGAGTGTTCTGGATAATTAAGTTTTGATTTCAATAAGTATCTCAAATTTACAGGAAAATTATACGATTTGATCGATTTATAATTTATTTATTTCCAAGCATGATATTCTATAATAATCTGACAAAATAAATTCATAATTTTCTTTTCGTTAACAATAATATGGACTAACACCTATTAGTTAATAATTGGGCCATATGGAAACATTATTTAGGAAAAGGTTTAAGTCGTGTTCCATAACGAGATTTACACCCTCGATACTTCAATAAATGATAGATAATAAACAGGATTATCATTTCTTGATCTCACTTTGTATATTACTCATCAAAGATATAAGATAATCCAGCAGCGGCTTACACACTTATTATATTTAAAACGTCATATCAGGAGTAATCCTTTTAAAACTTTTTGAATTTATTATAAACGAAAACATGAGATTAGTAAATTTTAAAATGGAGGTAATTTTGTAAAATTGCCGACAGTTCAACATTTTGAAATACCTGCTGATGATCTTGTAAGAGGTCAAAAATTTTATAAAGACGTATTTGGTTGGGATATGGAAAAAGCAATTAGTGGAGAAAACCCTGATCAAGATTATTGGATGTTTCAAACGCAAGATGAAAAAGGCAATAGAGGAATTTCAGGCGGGATGATGAAGCGACAATCTCCAGAACATAAAGTAACAAATTACATTACGGTATCATCTATTGATGAATATACTACAAAAATAGAACAAGCGGGAGGCAAAGCCATAATGCCAAAAATGCCTGTTCCAAATATGGGCTATATTAGAATATACCTAGATTCGGAAAATAACATGTTTGGATTATTTGAAGAGAGGAAAAATAGTTAGATTATAGATTATAATTTATAAAGTTAAAACACTTTTTCCTATAATATATCAGAATTTGATAAATACTCTTTAAAATGAAAATTTATTTTCCTAAAATAGGAACAGCACATGGAGCCATAAACTCTTTTAGAATATAGTTCAGAGAATCCCTTTGCTCTTAAAAGGTAAGGGTTCGAAATATTAAATAACTTTCAGTCAGGTGGTAATATCATGATTGTTTACATCATATGTGTATAAACTAAAAATAAATAATGATACTATTTTAAGAAAATAGTTATTTGACCCACCATAAATTATATTAAACAAAAAAATTGTTTATAATAGTATATACAAGAGAATGATCTAAATTTGTATTTCTGTTCTAGTTCCATCTTCATTATACCGATAGACTTTTCCGTCTTCTTCTCCCAATGTTTTCTTATGCGAACCATCACAAAACGGTTGATTATTGCTTAATCCACACATACAAATCCATTTGCTGACACCTTCGAATTTTACCTCAACTGGTCTGTTATCTTCTTTTTTGACATATCTTACCATCTTATAATCAAAGACAAAGCAAGTTATAAAACATTCTCAAATTTGAAATTAGACTGTATTCAGAATGATAGAGAATGAAAGTTTAGGATATTGGGTATTTTTATATTATTTAGTATGTTTTTGAAATTAGTTAATAATGATATTCTACAAAAAGATCTAATGGAAATATATCCTATGGAATAACAGATTAACCTATTTGTTTGTCTTGATTAATTTCTTTGCCGAGTTAGTTGCTCTTTTTGCTTTCGAAATTCTACTCGCGATTATAATTTTCACTTTTCAAGTTAAATCCTTTTAATCTAGTTTTATAATATATTTAATAATAATTTTAATCTTAAGAAAGAGAACATACCATTATCATTATGTATGGATTCTATTTATAATGTAGATTAACTAGCATATTTAGCTTATTCATATTTGTTTTTTAAATTTAGTAACGTATCAAAAAAAATCTTGATCTAGTACAACCTAAAATAAACTAATTAATTACTACCAGTAGGCATCTATATCAAAAAATAATCCACACCAGAATACGTGAGTTGAGTGTTGCTTTTACTTCCGCTCTCCTCTATGCTACGCTTCATTCTGAATTATCCATATTAATGCTTATTACATAGATAAAGCCCCTTTTGCTTAAGTAATATACTACAATCAAGGATCACTTTATGCTACGTACATTATTTATTTTTGATCTAGATTTTCACTTCTCATTCTATGTTTCAATAATCATACTTTTTAGATATCACGTTGAACCAAAAATAGTATCATTACTTAACGATTGATCCAAAACAACAAGAATCCATTGTGGCTAAAAATGTGAATCGCATTTTATCATGATATATACTACTTCAAATGACTGACTCTTACAATCAATATTTTATAATGTGTTAATTTGTACTAATAATTGATTAATCTGTACTAATATTTTTATAAAAAATATAGTATTATTGAAATATTTATATAAAAGAAATACGTATTATATTTGATTATTTATGGGTAAAATGTCTAAAGAAATAACTGGACCTGGTATTGAAGGTACAGTACAAATGCTCAAAAAGGCGTATGGAGCTGAATTATCTGCTTTTCATTACTTTTGGTATGTCTCACAGAATATAGAAGGATTAGGAGTGTTGGAAGCAGACTTTTTTGAAGAAAGAGCAAAGGAGGAGTTAGGCCATGCAAAAAAGGTTGCATTTAGATTAATGCAATTAGATACTCAACCCACTGATGAACCATCACAATGGGAACAAGATAGTGGTCTTGGAAAACTTCAACCTTCACGATATTTAACACTCAGAAGCGCATTAGAAAAAGCTCTGGAATTTGAAAGAGAAGTAATCAAACACTATAATGATTTAGCAAACAATACTAATGGTAAAGATCATGGTACATATCGCCTTGCATTAGAATTACTAGATGCCGAGTTGGAAGACGAACAAAATATTGAAGATATTCTTGCAAAGTTGGAGATCTAATAATTATAATATTTTTTTTGAAATATAAGATTGATTAATGATATCATATAAATTAAAAAAACAGTTAGAAATATTAGAGGATTTCATAATTATAGGCTAATGAAGCCTTTTTCCCCATATTCAGATTGTAAAAGTATATTTGATTTGCTATTACTCACCATAAATTAAATCATATATTTATTTTAATTCCATCAACTAATCAGCTAACACATAAAAAGCATGGTTTACCAAAATATGTATATTTTTATATTGAATTAAAAAAGTCCTTATTGCCTTAAAATTATTTATTTCTAAATGATATGCAAATCAATAATTTTATTTACTATTGAGATATATCTAATTGATGAGCGAATCAACGAAGTTTAATTATTCGATAATAAGAGAAAATTCAATTAATAATTTTCTAAAGGACTTGTTAGAGGACAGAATTGAATTTGATTATTCAAAAAGTATCAAAGACGATAAGAATGAAGTTTTTAATGCTGCAATGGATCTAAAAGAAAAAATAATACCATATCTATCTGCAGAGAAAGACTATGCCAATAAAGAATATCACAAACTCCAAGAAAATATTTTTTCATGTTATTTAAGCCTAAAAATTTTTGGAGTAATCCGTCCAAAAAACAATTAAATTTTTATTTTTATTTTTATTTTGATCGTATTTGGATTATAATGTGATTGTTGATTAATGATGCTCAAATCATCATTTTAATACAACTCACTGGGATAGTTTAAGTATTGAACATTAAAGTATAACATTTATCTATACACCAACATTATTATGATTAAGGATTTTTTGGGAGTTGAAAATGAAACTAGGGCATTTCTAGAAAAAATACAGAAAAATTCTGGTCCCCCTATTTACAAAATGTCACCTGATCAAGCCCGTAGTGTACTGTCAAGTCTTCAGTCGGGATCCACAACAATGACAGTGCCAGCTGTTGACTCGCATGATTATATTATTTCTGGTAGAAATAGTAAGAATATCTCCATAAGGATTGTCAGACCAGTCGATAGTGCTAGTAAGACGCTTCCTATAATAATATATTTTCACGGTGGTGGTTGGGTACTTGGTGGGATTGACACTCATGATAGACTCGTAAGAGAATTATCTAATTCGGTTAATGCAGGAATAGTATTTGTTAATTATAGTAGATCTCCTGAGGCAAAGTATCCAGTCGCTTTGGAAGAAGCTTATGATTCGTTGAAATGGATTTCTGAAAATGCAAATTCACTTAGTTTGGATCCCACTCGATTAGCCGTTGCTGGGGACAGTGTTGGAGGCAATATGGCAACTGCTGTTACCATGCTTGCTAAGATACATGGTGGACCCAGAATCCTGTATCAGGTTTTATTTTACCCTGTTACTAATGCAAATTTTGATACACAATCTTATCAAGATTATCAAGACGGTTACTTCTTAACTCGAGAAGCAATGAAATGGTTTTGGGATAGTTATATTTCAAACGAGACAGATCTAAAGGAACCAACGGTTTCCCCATTATTAGCCTCAACAGAGCAGCTCAATGGTCTACCTTCTGCGCTTGTAATTACAGGCGAGTTTGATGTCCTTAGAGATGAAGGAGAAGCTTATGCACATAAATTAATGGATGCCGGAGTAAGGGTTACTGCTTGTAGATATCATGGGACTATTCATGACTTTGTAATGCTAAATGATATAACAAGAACGCCGGCAGCAAGAGGTGCAATTGAACAAGCATCTCATAAGTTAAGAAGAGTCCTATGGAAGGAAGAAGTTTGATATTTTAGCTACTATAACTTAAATATTCTCAAGCATAAATAAAAAGTTAGGAAACTTTTCTATTTCAACACTAATTAATCCACACGTATACTTTACGACTTATAAATACTATTTTGATAAAATAGAACTACATTATTTAGAAGTTATTATAGATAATATCTATTTATGATAAATTTCTAACATTTAAAATTTTTTCTATTTGAAATACAGGATCGAACTCTAAATATTTGACAATATCCAAGAACAAAATACGTTGAATGAAATATCCCAGAATAGCCATATTGAACCTCATATTAAGGAAAGTAATTACATTAGAGATGTCGTTTTTGGTTTTGGTGATGGAGTCAATACTTCATTAGGAATAGTAGCAGGAATAGGAGGTGCAACAGTTGGAGTAGATATCGTCATTTTAGCAGCAATAATAGGTATGTTTACAGGAGCCAAGGCTATGGCTGTACAAAATTATCTTGCAGTTAAATCACAAAGAGAAATTTTAGAATCTGAAATTAAAAGGGAGGAATATGAGATTGAAAATAAACCTGAAGATGAAAGAAAAGAGATTGAAAAGATCTATAAAGAAAAGGGTTTTGAGGGAGAAAAACTGACCATGGTTGTTAATACAATCACATCAAACAAGAAAGTCTGGTTAAAGACGATGTTAACAGAAGAACTGGGACTAAATCTAGATATCATAGGCAATCCACTCAAAGGAGCCATAGTTATGTTTATATCATTTTTAATAGGTGGGGTTTTACCAATATTACCATATTTTATGGTTAAAATGGGGTTGATTAATAATTTTGCGGCTTTAATGGTAGCTATTTCTATTAGTTTGATTTCATCATTTGTAATTGGTGCGATCAAGGGCAGATTGGCAGAAAAAAGCTGGATAAAAGGAGGGTTAGAAATGTCCCTGTTGGGAACAGGTATAGCATTACTTGGATATGGAATAGGATCTGAAATGGACAATCTAGGAGTAGTCAATTTTGACTGATTTTGTATCGGTATTAATTGTTATTAGTGGTAGTAGTAGTGTACTTTACTGAGCGTATCTTTTCTTCAATTTTTTGGCTAATTTCGGACCTATTTTTGGAATTGATGCAAGTTTTGATTCAGAGACAGATAACAAATCGTTTGGAACATGTATTCCAGCAGTGTGAAGGGATCGAGCTCTAGCCCTGCCTATGTCTTTGATCTGTACTAGAGGAACAAGATCTCCTTTTACTCCATGTTTAATTCTACTTTCAAGTGAAAAAATAATAGGCAATAGATCCTTTCGATTAAGCAATTTAGAAATTTCAAATAAAGATGCGATCAACCATTGTGATACTTCAGCTATCCTATGAATATCACCAGGTTCAACCCCAACTCTTTCATTAATCCTTTTTTCGGTCGATTCATTAATCCATTCATACAAAGTCCAAAGACTACGTGAGCAATCCATTATATCTACATCGGTAAAAAATTCATCATAGTTGTTATAAAATAAATAACTGAATTCTTCGATATCTTGTTTTCTAAAGGAAAGTTTAGGGTAAAAGTCTGGACAAGTAGTAATTACATGAAGAAAGCCAAAGACATTGTTTATATTGACAGACTTTGGTTTTATACCATTAATAATATTTCGAAATGATACAGCAGTTTCAGGATTAAGATATAAGTTTGAAATTAATTTTCCAAATGCTGTTACCTGATATGCATTGTTTTTTAACCGAATTAATTCTTCGTCTATAAAATAATCCAATGATGAATCTATTTTATCAAAAAGTGATACATTATTTCTGTCCTGAAAAGAATAAAATGTTTTAGAGAATAGATCATAGATATCATCAAGACTAATTCCATTAAATGAAGCAAGTACTCCAAGTAAATGTATCTTGATAGATGTGATATCTCCTAGTTTTGATGTTAAAGGTTCAGGAACTCCTAAAATATAGTGGTCATATAATTCCTCATATGATGTTCTTGGATCCGAAATAATTATGGATTCTCCATAAGTATCATATTTCGGTCTTCCTGCCCTACCGCAAAGCTGTTTATACTCAAGTACACTTATGGGGACTGACATACCATATACAAAATCATATCTTGTAACACTTGTTATGATAACTCTTCGTGCAGGAAGATTAACACCTGCAGCCAATGTCGGTGTAGCAAATAGAGATTTTATTATTCCATTCTTAAAGGCTTCCTCGACAATGCCTCTACTAGAAAGACTCAATCCGGCATGGTGAAACCCTATGCCAAAAGATATCAAATTTGATAAATTCTTTGTCAAGTCCGTATCATCACCCTCCTCCAAAATCTGTTTAGATATTTTTAAGGCATTTTTCTTTTCTTCTGGCGATAATATTTTAAATACAATATCTGAGACTTTCTTAGCCAGCGAAACTGCTCGTTTTCTTGTTTCAACAAAAACAAGATTTTGACCTTTACTATTTAAAGAATCGATTATTAGGTCTATGGTCATCGATGTACTATCTTTACCCGATTCAGTAATATTCATTTTGGAATTATTATTGTAATAGATCATTCCATCTGAGTATACCCCTTCTATTAATTTTGTAGGTCTCCAAGAGCTTTCAACTAATTTTGATTTGAGCCATTCGGCAATCTCATCGGCATTAGTAATTGTAGCGCTTAAGCTAAGGAGTTGAGAAGATGGATAGTATTTCTTTATTTTGGTTAGAACCATTTCTAAGACTGGTCCTCTATCTTGATCGCTAATTAAATGAATTTCATCAGAAATAAACAATCCTACATTGGCAAGCCATGAGGCATTATGTCTTAGTATCGAATCAATTTTTTCATTGGTCATAATTATTATGTCGGCGGAACTTAGATCGGTATTTGAGGTATTAAAATCGCCCGTACTAATCTTTACCCTTATCTTTTTAGAAAAAATGCCAGATTTATCTATAGAAGCAAACTCCAGATATTTTTCATACGCTAATGCTCTTAATGGCGTTAGATATACTATTTTTTTATTTTTTTCTAATGCTTTAATGGCAGCTAATATAGCAATTAATGTTTTCCCACTTGCAGTAGGTGTAGTGATCACCATATTAGAATCATTTAATAACCCATTATCTATAGCCAATTGTTGAGGAGGATATAGTGAATTATAACCAAGGAATGAAAGATAAGATGAAATCTTCTCATCACTTAACTTCAATTGCATGTATAAATACCATTAAGTAATAGTATTGTATATTAAATTCTTTCATTAACAAGCAAAATGGATATTGTACTGATCCAGACTACAAGAAAGGATGAACTAGTCTTGGAAGGAGAATTAGATTGGCTCTAACTAAAGATCAATCAGGATTACTTTTTTAATTAAACCTCAAATCAAATCAAATCAAATCACACATAGAATCATCAACTCAATTAAGGGAGTAATCTTAATGTTATTATAATAAAATCTTAACATTATTAATAATTAATAAGGAAACTTTATATTGTTAATAATCGTATCATTATTGATATGCAGAATAAATATAGATGCTTAATCTTTATTTGTTTTGCCTTTATAACTATGACTATTATATCCTTATTTATTCAAAATTCTGTTGCGACTGCTAATTCATTGCAAATTAATAATAATAGTAGCATAATTGTTTCTGATCCTGATAATTCACAATCGATTTCTCCTGGCGATACTAAATTTAGAATTTTTGCATCATTTTATCCGGTATATGATTTTGTTAAAAAGATAGGAATGGACAAAGTCGATGTTTCAACAATAATACCCAATGGCATAGAGCCTCATGATTTTGAACCTACTCCAAAGCAAATAATCGAGTTAGAGAACGCAGATCTAATTTTTATTAATGGAGCTGGTTTTGAAACTTGGATAAATGAAATTACAAATAAGAATATTGTAGATTTAAGCAAAAATATTACAATGGAAAATCCAAACTCCAATCCTAATCCTCACATTTGGCTTGATCCGATATTGGTAGAATCCATGGTAGAAGTAATATACGATAAATTGGCATCATTGGATCCAAATAATACTGAATATTATCAAAAAAATTTAAAGGAATTTGATAAAAATATACAACTGCTTGATTTCAATATAAGGAATAATTTGACTAATTGTACCTTAACCGATTTTGTTGCTTTCCATGATGCTTTTGGCTATTTTGCAAAAAGATATGGATTGACACAACATGCTATTAGCGGCGTGTCGCCTGAGATGGATATCAATCCTCAAAAGTTATCAGAGTCTATAAAACTAGCAGAACAATTAGGTGTAAATATTATATTTTCAGAAGATAATATTGAACCTAGACTTTCGAATACTATAGCTAATGAAATAGGGGGGAGAGTCTTGATATTAAGTCCAATTGAAATGATTACCAAGGAAGAACAGGAATTAAAAAAAGACTATTTCTCAAAAATGTATGATAATCTAAACAATTTAGAAATAGCACTTGGATGTAAAAAGTAAGGGTTTAGGAAATTAAAATTAATTGAAGAATAAATGATAGAAATTTTCCAATTTGAGTTTATGCAACGCGCCTTAATATCAGGAATAGCTATATCCATAAGTTGTTCTTTAATCGGATTGTTTCTAATATTAAAGAGATTTTCTTTATTTGGTGATGCAATGTCTCATGTAGCCTTTGGCGGTATTGCATTAGGATTATTCCTGAAATCTAACCCCATTTGGATATCTTTGATTGTTTCAATAATTGGAGCATTGTCAATTATAAAATTGAATTCTAATAAAAGGATCTATGCCGATTCATCAATCTCTGTTTTACTATCTTTAGGGTTGGCTATGGGGTTGGTATTAATCAGTTTATCAGGAGGGTTTTCTATTGATATCACCAGTTATCTCTTTGGGAGTATATTGTTAGTTAGTATTGAGGAAACCATTACGACATTAATTCTTAGTGTTATTGTTATTGCATTTATGATTTTTTTTTATAAACAATTGATATATCTTGTGTTTAACGAGGAACAAGCGATAGTGAATGGGATTAATACAGTTTTGTTAAATATTTTATTTATTACCTTGGCCACTGTTGCAATAGTAATATCAATCCGATTGATAGGAGTTTTGATGGTTTCATCGCTTCTAATTATACCGAATGTTTCTTCGTTGTTATTAGGATATGGATTTAGAAAGACCATAATATTATCCATATGCTTCTCTTTGTCGTCAGTGATATTGGGAATCATACTCGCTTTTGAATGGAATATTACTCCTAGTGGTATGATAGTAATAATGGCTGCAGGAATATTCTTTGGAGCAAATCTATTAAAACTGTCAACATCAAAGTTAAAGAATAGGTCATCAACAAAACTAAGAAGTACTTGATTCAGATACATCGTCGCGCCCTATTATTGTTTTTTACCCGTTTAAGTCGTAAAAGTTTTGAAGAAATGGAAATTGGAATAAAATAGAATTTATCTTACTATTTGATTGTTTTATTTCATTTAATTAACTTTTAGTTCTATAACTGTTTTAACAAAAGAGGAAAATGACACTCTTAATATGAATAATCTATTTAAAAAAAAATGGATCAAAGTAAATACTCTAAATGAATCAAAGAAATGAAACAATATAAAAGTCACAGGACATATAAAAATAGAATCGATTATCAATCCTCACAACGGTATTATAACTGATTTAGATTGGTTTCAAATCCCGATCAATATAATGAGAATTTTCTACGCAATGGTTATCTTTCCATGATTGAATTTATCCATTATCCAGATAGTTCTGTATCATGAAAAAAAATATAGTTTAAGGGAGGATATACAAAAAGAAAAAATCCCTACCAAAGGTAAATGACATTGATGAGCGGGTGGATCTCTTAGAAATCTGCTATTTATAACATTTATAATGATTCAGCAGTAAATGGAAAAATGGAATCATACTTAGATAACTCAAACTCCAAACCTTGGATAAAGGTTTTAGAGATTACAGACAATGGAAGAGATATGTTAGTAGTTCTGAAAGTTTTTACAGCACAAATTGCTGTAGATCAAAAGATCATATGGTTTTAGATACAGGATTCACTGTTACATTTCGTGCTAATAATGTAGTATTAAACTTCAAAAACTAGAGCATTTAAGAAATAGAACCATCAGTAAAAAGATAAAATGAGATTAATTTTCAATAATATTATCATAACTTAGAGAAAACAAATATTATCAAATAAAAATAATAAAAAATATTGCCAATCATAAGCATTTCACTGAATGAAAATATAATCCAAGAACTTGACAAACTACAAAAGTTTTTGGGTTTTTCAGGCAGATCAGAAATAGTAAGGGCCAGTGTTAGAAACTTGCTTCTGGAAGAGAAAAGGATTGAGGAATTATCAGGAGTACTACATTCAGTATTATTAGTAATACATGATGAAAAGTCTGATCAGGAAATCAGTGAAATCCGACATGGGTTTGATAAGATAATTAATACTCATATTCATAATAAGATCGATAAAGACAGATGCCTTGAAATATTCGTTCTTTATGGCGACGCAAGAGAAATTAAAAATATTACCAAGAAATTTCAAGGAAATAGAAAAATGGACCAGGTAAGATTGGTGGTAACATGATACTTACTAATATAATTTGGAAGCCATAAGTGGGATTTGAACCCACGGCCTAAGGTTTACGAAACCTTCGCTCTGCCAGGCTGAGCTACTATGGCAGCTTCAGAATGAGCTTACAGGTATTTCTAAGTATTAGAATTATGAAAAAGTTAAATAATAATGTATTTTTTTTTACGCTGTGACGATATGCCGTGTGCATGAAAATTTTTTTGATTGGAACTGTAAGGATTGCAAAGAAGAGTATAGAGATTTGAAAGGTACCAACTTAGTTGATGAAAAATCGCACAGGAAAAAAATAACAGATGCCAATAAATTGGATAAAGAAAACAGTAATTACAAAGAATTTACAGAAGATAGAGCTAAAAAGCTTTACGAAGAATTATTTTTACAATATTTAAAGAAAGGGAATATGAGTGAAGAGGAGTCGATCGAACGCTCAAAGAGCATAATAAGAAGGCAATGCTCATTACGCAACATTGAACCATGGTCATGGGTATAACCCTTTTACTTGCATTCAAGATTAATGATTCGATCTAAAGTTAAACCTAAATAACAAAAAAAATATCTAACTTTATTGTCATCACCTAACAATCAATCTAATATTTTACAGGGAAGTTTAAATAAAGATATACTCCTAAAATTAAAGGGAAAGAGAACTATTAAAGGCAAGCTAAAAAGTTTTGACCAGTATATGAACCTTACATTAGAAAATGCAATGGAAGTTTTCGAAGGGGACAAAAGTCAAGAAATGGGAGAAATATTCATCAAAGGCGAGAACATTATCATTATTGCAACTGATTGATAGATGATAGATAGGTTTTCAGCATTGCTTAATCAAGAATTGACAAGGTTTTTAATAAAAAATAAAAAATTATTTAAAACTATCTCTGTCTTTGGCACATTCAATAATTTCAGAGTCAGATAGGTAATTATCTATGCTAAAGGCTCTATCAAAGCATGCAGAGATTTCTTTAGAATGCTTGTTATCTGTATTACCGTCATTGTCATCGTTATCACTATTGTCTAACTTGTCACTCAAAATATAATTAATGCTTTTTTGAGAATAGCTATCTCTGTCTTTGGCACATTCAATAATTTCAGAGTCAGATAGGTAATTATCTATGCTAAAGGCTCTATCAAAGCATGCAGAGATTTCTTTAGAATGCTTGTTCTTTCCATCTATGGAGTTACCTAGGTCGCTTTGAGCAGGACTAATAGTAGTATAGGAGTTCTTATTAATTGTAGTATGTAAAGATTGAAATGAATAAGGATTAGATACAGGTTGATTAATACGTTGTTGTTCTTGTGGTGACTGTGGCTGTTGCAGTCCCGAAATAGTGGAAGGATTGTCTTGAGGGGGAGACTTTAGAAAAGTGGAAGGATTGTCTTGAGGGGGAGATGTGAAAGTGCTAATATGATTACTATTAATTGGATTCGATGAATCAGATACAAATGAAGGTGTATTATCATTACTATTAGTATTATCTTTGGTCTGAAATTCATGATAAAATGGATTATTCTTACTTAGATTATAGGGATTGTTATTAGAAGAAGAGACAGAAGTGGTACTATCTGGATCTTTATTAGAAGAAGAGACAGAAGTGGTACTATCTGGATCTTTATTAGAAGAAGAGACAGAAGTGGTACTATCTGGATCTTTATTAGAAGAAGAGACAGAAGTGGTACTATCTGGATCTTTATTAGAAGAAGAGACAGAAGTGGTACTATCTGGATCTGTAGAGTTTATTTTACTTATATTATCCGTGCAATCAGAATTTACACCAATAAGGGCACTCGTCATCATACTTGTTATACAATCAGTAGTTTGAGCAATTAGTGAATTATCAGGAACTAAACTAATTTGTCCATATGAAAGATTAAAATTCGAGCCATAAATAGTTGAAGACGATATCAATAGAAACATCACCATGATAGGACTGATTTTATTTGCTATGTGCACAGAAAAATAAAACAATCATACTTTATAATGAGCACTTTAGATTTCTATTATTAACTTAACAATATGTCTATTATACACAATTAAAATAGATTCTTTTTACGATTAGAAAACGCTGAGCAGAGCCATATAAAATATGGATTTTTAGTTCATCAAGATATATGTTCGTATGGAATTTCATATAAAATAGTATTTACTTTTTATAAGAATAAAATTATGCTGATTTTTTCAATATAGAGGCTGGTCTGGTCTCATATGTATATATATATAGAAGGTCCATAATAGAAAATTGTTTTTGCCTTATCTTGAAGAACTGGTAATAGGCACCATTATTGCATCTATTATTGCATTTCTAATAAATTTAACCTTAATGCCAAAATTCATAAATTTTCTAAAATTTAGAGGAAAGGTTGTAGATGATAATCATAAACCAAATAAACCAAAGGTTCCAAGGCCTGCGGGGCCGATATTATTATTGAGTATTCTCGCCGGAGAATTGATATTATTTTTTATTACAGGAAACCTCGAAATAATAAGCATATTACTTACAACATCTATAGCTTTCATAATTGGAATAATCGATGATTTTAAGATAATGCCAGGATGGTTCAAGCCAGGAGCACTAATTTTAGCTTCTATACCATTAATAGTTTTTCAGGTTTATGATAATGAATTAAATGTTATATTTGGGAGCGTATATATTCCAATATTATATATCCCTTTGATACTAATATCAATACCACTAGCAGGAAATACTGTAAATTCTATAGATGTATTTAATGGCGTAGCGACAGGGTTTTTAATCATAAGTATGTTTCCAGTTATAATTAGTACGTTTCTATTCGGAGATCTAGAAATCCTCATGTTTGAACTACCCTTTCTAGCTGCTCTATTAGGGTTCTATTTCTTTCACAAGTATCCTAGTAGAATATTTCCAGGCGATTCTGGGACTCTACTTATGGGTGCAATGTATGGAGCTCTGGCAATTGCCTCTAAATCGGAAATTATAGCCATAATTGCGTTGCTACCTGCAATAATGAACTCATTTTTGTTTTTGAGTAGCGTTAGAAAAATTGTTGAACATAGAGAGGTGAAATCTAGGCCTACTATTCTTAACGAAGATTATACTCTGCAAGCTTCAAATGATAAGAATGCCCCTATAACTCTAGTTAGATTAATTCTGTTAGATGGAAAACTTTCTGAGAAAGAAATAGTTAATAAAATATACAAATTGGCCATTTTTTCTACATCACTTGCAATTATAACAATATTAATACAAATCCTAATAAGTATAAAATAGGAATAAACAAGAATGAATTTTTTAGATTTGAAATTTTTCATCTTATTTATGTGGATTTTAGTAATGAGTGCATGTATTTTTATTATTTTTATTATTGCTCCAATTAGTAAATATCAAACTAATGAACATGATTCGCTATTGTTTCTAAAAATTTCAATTACTCAAGCAACTATTTCAGTTATTATCGTAGGAATACTAATACTAATATTAAATAAATTTAAGAAGACATATTTAATAAAAAAACTGAAAAGTAAAGAGAAAAGCTAATCTAATTCTGCATTATAAACTTGTACTAAATTAGAGAAACCCTTTTTCTCTACAAAATTCCAAATTTTTCCACAAATAGAGCACGTTATTATATTATCTTTAGATGAATATTCTAGTTTATAATGACTACAACGTATTTGATATTCATATTTAAGAGATTCTAATTCCTTTATGGTATTTATATTTCTGACAGAATTTTCTGCCAAGAATATCCTTTCGAGTTCGCTTAATATATATCATTAATGACGATAATTATATATTTTATTTTTAGGTAAGTGGTCAATTGCGTAAGTATATAGGAACTGTAAGTACTATAGGATAAGTCGATATTTATTGAGATCCTTGTATATCTATATATATCAAATGGATCAAATCATATCAGTGGATAAATTGAATTCTGATATTAGAAAAATTCAATTTACTGGTAGATCTACATATATTTTATCGCTACCTAAGAAATGGATAGAAGAAATGAACCTTAAGGCTGGCGATCATGTTTCTATCTCAAGAGGATCAAGTAACTCTTTATGTATAACTCCAGAACAGGATAAAAGATTACAAGATGCCGCAAGTGAGGTCAGCACCTATGTTATGATAGAAGAAGGTCCTAACACTCTTAAGAGAAAAATAGTCTCTATGTATTTGTCAGGATATAATTTAATAAATTTAAAAGCGAAAGCCGCAAGGATACAACCAATACAAAGAGAGGCAGTTAGAGAAGTAGTAAGAAGAAGCCTTATAGGAACAGAAATTATTGCTGATTCTTCTGATATCATTACAATTCAAGTATTATTGACTTTACCAGAATTGTCAGTTAATACGGCTGTGAGAAGAATGTTCCTGATTGCTTCATCAATGCATAGAGATGCCCTGGTAGCTCTGAAGGAAAAGAATTATGATATTGCAATGGGAGTGATTAGGTCGGATGATGAAGTAGATAGATTTAGTTTATATATTTTAAGAAACTTAGTTATGGCAACTAATAATGAACGAATCCTACAGGAAATTGGACTAAAAAATCCTTCTGATTGCCTTAGCTATAGAGTTACCGTAAAAAGTATCGAGAGAGTAGCTGATCATGCATCAAGAGTCGCATCAAAATCTATGGAAATTCAAAGTTTAATTCCTCCCATTATAACTGAGAAAATCGAAATACTAAGTAATTCTGCACTAGAGGTTTTAACTTCAGCTGTTGAAGCTTTCTTAAGAAGAGATTATAATCTTGCAGATAAAATTGCAGATAAGTCAGATAACGTTCTTAGTTTAGAGAGAGAAATTATGCTATTTTTAGACTCTTTAGAAAATAAGACTATCGACGAGCAAAATATCAATGCAGGCATTAAACTAATACTTGAAGATATTCGTAGGACTGTTGAACATGCAAGTGATATTGCAGAATCGGCAATGAATCAAACTGTAGGAGAAATAATCAAAATTGAGAAAAAATAATGAAATGTACTCATATATTATTTTGGAGTAAAATTTGACTTATTTTGGAGCAAAGGTTGCAATGGATATTGCAGTTTTCGTGAATACAAATGAATTTGAGAGAATTACAACTAAAACACCAAACCTGTTTATTCATTATCTGAATACATAATTATTATTATAAATATTTTAAATATTTAGTTTGTATAGGAATTATAACAGAATAATTGAATTAAATATTGTTATATAAAAAATTTAGATGGCAGAATCACCTCTAGCCTTCGTTCTTATGCTTATTGCCTCCTGTACATCAGAGATAAAAATTTTGCCTCCTATTTTATCACTCAAAGTATCCAATAAGGTATTTACTAACTTATCTACTACATCATCTCTCACGACTATTTCAACCTTTGTTCTAGGTATAAATTCTGGAGTATATTGCATAGTACCACGTCCAATTGATACGGGTTCGGGTTTAGCTTTTCCTTTTCCCTCTACTCGATAGTAGCTCATTCCTCCAATGTTATTATCCTTTAAAACTCCACCAACAGTTTGTAGCTCTCTGTCTGGAATTATTATTTCAATTTTCTTCACTATTATTGATCAACCATCCTATTTTTTATGTAACATATTTAAAACATCATTGTGTTCACTGCATTGCAGTGAAATAATATCATAATTTAATTGAAATAGATAATATTTATAAAATCTGTTATCTATATTATGGATTAACCTACGCCCTATTTAAGTTTTAGTATTCCTAAAATAGTAACGAAGATTGTGATCGAATGTTCTGATCGAAAGACATGATCGAATGGACAGCTTTTTATAAATACTTGATCAACAATGTTCTATTCGATAATAATGAAATATAGAAGTAGAACAGAAATAACTGTCTTAATACTAGAAGCAGCAAACGGAGGAGCTACAAAGACAAAAATCATGTACAAATCGTTCCTTTCATACGCCCAGCTAAAAGAATACTTTACAATGTTAATTGAGAATGGTTTGCTAGAATATGAAGACAGATTAATAAATATGTATAGAACCACAGAAAAAGGCTTAAGATTATTAAAGATATACAATCAGATAGAAGAAATAATACCCCAGATTTGCACTAGATGATAAACATAGTGCCATTAAAAGTTATTTTAGAATAGATATATTAAATTATAATTCAAAATTTAGAAAAGTCACTTAACTACTAATACAGGAACCTTACTATGATGTAGAACTCTATGAGAGACACTTCCTAGTATTGCATGCTTGAACTTTCCCTTTCCTCGGCTCCCAATAATTATATAATTAAAATTGTTCTTTTCAATATAGTCTATTATTATAGATCCCACGTTTTGCCCTTCAAGAAATATAGTTTCTATTTCTAAGTTATAGTTCTTTGCTCTCTTATTGCAATTCTCCAAAATTTCCTTAGCCTCTTTCTCTAATTCTGACATTATTGAATTTACAAGTTTTTGAGATTGTATATAAACAAAGGGGGGGATTTCCAGAACATATAGAATAGTAAGTTTAGAGTCTAGTTTTGAACTCAAGATCAATGCATGATCTAAAGATCTCATAGAATTTTCAGAGCCATCTACCGGTGCAAGAATCCTAGAATTCAATATAATAATAATAATATAAATACAATGATATAAATCTAGTAATTATTACTTTGCTATAACTTTAACTAAAAAAAATAAAATGTTTTTGTTTAAAAAGGTTCTTTATTGGAAGTATTGATAGTGCTGGGAATTAATTCTTCTATCTGATTGTATATCTTTAATAATCTTAAGCCTTTTTCTGTGGTTCTATACTTCTGAGTTCCGTCTTCATATTCTAGCAAACCATTCTCAATTAACATTGTAAAGT